>Ga0209156_10000068_pt1 | contig 69887 bp, 78 predicted proteins | sample GraSoiAngelo_124_FD_185881 | JGI IMG/M metagenome (GOLD analysis project Ga0209156, IMG submission 185881) | Grasslands soil microbial communities from the Angelo Coastal Reserve, California, USA - 14_0927_05_20cm (SPAdes) (version 2) | ecosystem: Environmental > Terrestrial > Soil > Grasslands... | reverse complement strand
TGACCGCCGCCTACACTTGAAGCGATGAAGGCACGATCTCCGAGAGCCGCAGTGCGACCGAAGCTGGTCGCGTCGCGCCAGGCGCCCTTCGCGACCGTTGAAGAAGCTATTCGCGATATCGCCGGTGGGCGGATGGTGATCGTCGTCGACGACGAAGACCGCGAGAACGAGGGCGACCTGACGATGGCCGCGCAGCTCTGCACCCCCGAGAACGTGGCGTTCATCCGTAAACACGCCAGCGGCGTCATCTGCGTGCCGATGACCGTGGAGCGCCTGGATGAGCTCGATCTTCCACAAATGGTCTCGCGCAACGAGGCCCGCCTCGGCACCGCGTTCACCGTCAGTGTCGACGCTCGCGACGGCGTCACGACCGGCATCAGTGCGACGGACCGCGCGAGGACGATCCGGCTTCTCGCCGATCCCACCACCAAATCGCACGACCTCGTCAAGCCCGGACACATTTTCCCGCTCCAGGCACGGGAGGGTGGCGTGCTCGTTCGCGCTGGGCAGACCGAGGCCGCGGTCGACCTTTGCCGGCTCGCCGGCCTCGCACCGGTCGGGGTGATCTGCGAGATGACAAATCCCGACGGCTCCATGTCTCGCGTCCCCGAGCTCAAACGCTTTGCCAGGCGCCACGGTCTGCGGCTCATCACGGTGAAGGACCTGATCGCTCACCGGATGGCCGGCGAGAAGCTCGTCGAGCGTGTCGCAACCGCGAAGCTGCCGACGGAGTACGGCGAGTTCACCGTCCACGGTTATCGCGCGCGCGTGGGCAACACCGAGGCCGAGCACGTCGCACTCACGATGGGCGACGTGACGAACGGAGAGCCGATCCTCGTGCGCGTCGACTCTGAATGCCTCACCGGTCATGTCTTCGGCTCGCAACGCTGCGATTGCCGCGAACAGCTCGAGGCGGCGCTCTCACGGATCGCGAAGGAAGGCCGCGGCGTATTCCTTTATCTGCGACAGGAAGGCCGCGGCATCGGACTCATGAACAAGCTTCGCGCGTACGCGCTGCAGGATCAGGGTCTCGACACGGTCGAGGCCAACGAACGGCTCGGCTTCAAGGCCGATCAGCGCGAATATGGAATCGGCGTGCAGATCCTCATGGACCTCGGAGTGCGGAAGGCTCGGATCCTGACGAACAACCCGCACAAGCTCGTCTCGCTCTATCCCGGTCTCGAGATCATCGAGCGGGTGCCAATCGAGATACCCCCGCGGGCGACGAACCGAAGCTATCTAGCCACGAAACGCACCAAGCTCGGGCATCTCCTCACTGTCATAGACAGCAAGGACTAGCAGCGTCACTTGGCTCGCAGCCGATGCGCTCGGGTGGCACGGGTGAGCGGGTTGCGTACGAGCCGTCGGCCGGCCGCGCCGCCGCGCGTTTCATGCTTGTGGTGGGGAGCGGACCGGCAGGCTCGGGCGCAACCCCGAACCCGGGACAGGACCCGCAGCGCGTCGGCGTCGAACGCCGGAGCTGGCGGCTAGTCCTTAGCGCGCGTCCTCCCACCACTTGGTCGCGGTGTCGAAGAGCTGCTTGTCGGTGCCGCCGCGGAGGTGGCCATCGAGGGTCGAGACCGGCGAGCGATTGTTGAACGTGAAGACGACCGCTATTCCTTCGAAGTGCTGTTGTGTCGGGGCTGGCACCGTATCGATCTTCGTGACGGTCGACCACGCGCGGTCGTCGTCGAAGAACGGCACCGCCGACATCAAGTGGAAGCCGCTCTGGTCGATGACCGTCTGAACCCGGGTGCTTGGAAGCGATAGCACGATCGATCCAAGGAGTAGCGCCGCGGCGAGCGCAGGGCTCAGCACGATCGCGGCAAGACCGCGGGAGGCGAGGTCGACGATTCGTCGACCTCCGCCGTGCCAGCCGCGCAGCGTCCCGCGGGCCCAGGCGGTCGCACCCTTGCCCATCGCCACACGCACCACGCCGGCTGCGAGCATCGCTCCGGCCGCGAACGAGGCGGCAAGGATCCGCGGATCGATCAGCGCGAGCGGCGAGTCGACGAGGTAGGCGCCGGGCCCGACAGGAGTGCGCGTCGCGATCGCGAGGATGTCCGGAAGCAGCGCGCTCACCGTGAGTCCGGCGAGGACGAACACGAGGCCAACGACCGTCGGGATCAGCGGATCGTCCTCGTCGTGGAAGCGATCGCGAAGAGAATCGGTCGCGTTCTGAAGCTCGAGGAAAGCGCTACCCGCGAGATCGAGGTTTCCGCTGCTCGCTTCCTTCACGACTCGGGACAACGGACCGGCGAGGATCGGCTCCGAGACACCCTCGACCGGTATCCCGAACGCGATCGGGCGCCCGTTCTTGACGCGCACAAGAACGCGTCCGCGCCGCGACTCGATCTTCTTGACGTTGCCCCATGGGACCTCGATCGATTCCCTGGCGTTGATGCGAAAGCCGAGCTGCTCGAGCGTGATCTGGAGCGTCTTCTCCGGGTAACCCATGACCACTGGACCGCGCAGCAAGACTCCACTTGGCGGCAGCTGATAGCGCGGCTTTGCCGGCGCCGCGGCCCTTTGGGCCTTCGGCGCCCTGGCGACGCTTGGCGCCTTCTCCTTCTTTTCTTTCTTTTCCTTCGGAGCCTTCTCGCGCTTCTTGGGAAGCGCCGGCGCCTCGACGGCTACTGCGGGGGCGGGCATCGCGGCGGCGAGCGGCGGCAGCGGGGGCGGCGCCTCGCGGAGCGGTGCCTCCGGCATGGGAGGCGCGACCGGAGCCGCGACGGCCGGCGCGACGAACGCGAGCGGAGCGGGCGGAGTCTCAACCGCCGGCGCGGTGAACTGTGGAGTGGTCCACTGCGGCTGCGCGGGAGCAGGCGTGACGGGTGCCGGCACTTCCCATATTGGCTGGCCCGTCTCAGCCGGCATCCCGGTGAACTTGCCCATGCCGGGGAACATCTCAGCCGGGGCCGACGTCGGCACCTGCGCCGCGGGCGGTGCGGGCGGCGCTGCTGTGGCGAACGGATTCGGGGCGGCTGGCTCCGCGGCGAACGCCTGGTGCGCCTGCTGCTCTCGCCAGCCCGGCGGTGCCGGGACCAGCCCGAGAGCGATAAGGCGTGGGTCGACTTCCTCGGTCACCTGGCAGCCCAAAGGGGCGTCATACGTGGGCTAGATTGCGCCAAGTGTCGCTGCGTGGGAAGTCGCCCGCCAGAGTGAGAAACGGGTTTGTCGGCGCCCGGGTGGCGATCGTGCGTGCCCGCTGGAACGACGAGATCACCCGTGGCCTGGCACAGGGAGCGACCGCCCGGGCGCTGGCGCTCCGGGCGGAAGTCGAGGAATTCGAGGTCGCCGGCTCGTTCGAGCTTCCGCCCGCAGTCGCCGCGATCGCCGCCACCGGCCGCTTTGACGCGGTCGTGCCGCTTGGCTGCCTGATACGCGGAGAGACCCCGCATTTCGATGTGCTCGCCCGCGCGGTGGCGAGCGCTTTGGCGGATCTCGCGACAAGACTCGAGGTCGCGATCCCCTTCGGCATCCTCACCTGCGAGAACGTCGAGCAGGCGCAGGCTCGCTCCGGTCGTGAGCGGAACGTCGGCGCCGAGGCGATGGACGCGGCGCTGGAGATCGTCGCCCTGCGTCACGCGCTCGGCCCTGACGTCATGCGCTCGCCGCGCAGAGCATCCGTCGCCCGGTCTCGCTCGACTCGGGCAAAACGAAGCGGCTCGCCGGGAAGACGCTGAGCCACGCGCCCGAGATCCGCCGTGATGACCGTCGCGATCACCGGATAACCGCCGGTCACCTGATGCTCCGCCAACAGGATGATGGGTTGTCCCCCGGACGGGACCTGCACCGCGCCCGCGATGACCCCGCACGTCAGGATCTCGCCGCCACGCGATCGGACAAGATTCCCCAATAGGCGCGTCGCCATCCGGTCGCTCATCGCATCGACGATGAATTGAGACGAGAAGAACCCCTCCGCTTCCTGGTCGGTGAAACGCTCGGCGTGGGGACCCGTGATGGCGCGTACGAATTCGTCCTGGTACTCGGGCGTTTTCGTGGTACGGCCGGCGCTGGTCGGGTCGACGCGGGCGGGGCCGAGCGGCCAGCTGTCGCCGGTGCGCACGAGGTGACCGAGGCCGGCTGGGAGGTATGTCGCGCGACTCCCGAGGACGGGCTCGGTCGCGATCCCACCGGAGACCGCAACGTAAGCAAAGCGCGTGCGCTCGGACGCGATGACCGTGATCTCCTCGTCCGGTCGGACGAACGCCGCCGTCCATCCGGGAAGTCGGTCTCGCGATCGCAGCGCGACCTCGCGTCCGGTGACCGCGATGAGCCGGCGATCCTCGCAGGAGAAGACGAACGGTGAGCCGACGACTTCGATCGCCGCCGCGGATCCGTCGTTCCCGACGAGCCACTGCGCGGCAAAGAACGCGCTCGGATCGGCGGGCCCCGAGGGCGGGAGTCCCTCGCGCAGGTGGCCGAACCGGCCGGCGTCCTGGATCGTCGCGCGGCCACCCGCCGCATGGATCCGGATCACTGGGGGACGAATCGCACGCGATCGCCTGGGCGAATGAGCGCGGGCGGTTCCCGGGCCGCGTCGAACATCACGAGGTCGGTCGATCCGAGGATCCGCCACCCGCCGGGTGAGTCGAATGGATAGACGCCGGTCTGTCCGTCGGCGACCGCGACGGATCCGGCGGGCACGCGTTCGTGGGGCCGCGCCAGCCGCGGCGCCACGATCCGCGCATCCAACGTCCCGCAGTACGCGAATCCGGGCAGGAAGCCAAGGAAGAACGCGACGTAGTCACGCTCGCTGTGTAGCCTCACGAGCGTCTTCGTAGCGACCCCCGAAGCGCTTGCCGTTTCCGCGAGGTCTGGCCCGTCATAGCGCGTCGGTATCTCGACCGTCCGCGGGTTCGTCGGCTCGATCTCGGTCGATCGCGCGAGTGCGTCGCTCACGCCTCGCTCAGCCTCGAGCGGATCGAGGCGCCGCGGATCGAAGCGTACGAGGACAGACGCATACGCGGGCACCGCGGGCCCGTGACCGAGATCTTCCCATGCCTCGGCGAGCGCCCGACAGCGTTCGACGAGCTTGGCGTTCACGCGGTCGCCGAGCTCGACGAGCAGCGCGCTGTCGCCGAAGGGAACGACGCGCGGAGCTTTCAGGATCGAGGTGAGGCGATCTTCACGTTCGCGCGGCCGAGCGCTTCGCGGACCGCGCGCGCGATCTCCGCCGCGCCGGGCGTATCGCCGTGTATGCAGAGGGTCTCCACCTGAAGCGTGATGAACGGCCCGTCCACCGTCGTGACCCCGCCTTTCTCGAGCATCGACAGGGCCTGCGCCGCGGCGGCGCTGGGGTCGGTGATGAGCGCATCGCCGAGGCTGCGCGGGCGAAGCGTTCCATCGCTCTCATAGGCGCGGTCGACGAAGCCCTCGCGCGCGACCGCCATTCCTGTGGCTTTCGCCTCCTCATACATCGCCGAGCCAGGAGGTGCGAACACCACGACATCCTGCCCTGCCTTCGCCGCTTGGATCCCAAAGAGGATCGTGCGCGCCGCGGCCGGATCGCGTTCCGCCTGGTTGTAGAGGGCGCCGTGCGCTTTGACGTGCGTGACCCGCGCGCCGAGCCGCGACGCGATCCCTACGAGCAAATCGATCTGGCGACGGATCGACTCCACGAGGTCGCGCTGCGGCATCTCGAGGGCGACCCGTCCGAAACGTTCGCGGTCGGGGTAACCGGGATGGGCGCCGATCGCGACCTTGTTCCGGAGCGCGAGCTCGACCGCGGCCCGCATGGTGCTCTCGTTCCCGGCATGCCCACCACACGCGATGTTGGCGCTCGAGATGAGCGGCATGATGTCCGCGTCCGTCCCGGCCCCTTCGCCGAGGTCGCTGTTGAGGTCGATCGATCCGGGCACGCGCAGAGGCTAAGGCGGAGCCCAGAGATTGATCAGACGAAGAGCGGCGCCAGCACCAGGGTGATCGTCGAGAGAAGCTTGATGAGCACGTGCAGGCTGGGTCCGGCGGTGTCCTTGAAGGGATCGCCCACGGTGTCACCCACCACCGCAGCCGCGTGCGCCGGCGTGCCCTTGCCGATGACCTGCCCCTTATCGTCGTGGAGCTCACCCGACTCGATGTATTTCTTCGCGTTGTCCCACGCCCCGCCGCCGTTGTTGAGCACGGTGGCGAGGATGACGCCGGCCATCGTGCCCACCATCAGCATCGCGGCTTCGGCCTCGGCCTTGAGCAGGATGCCGACGAGGATCGGCGCGCCAATGGCCAGCAGCCCCGGCGCGATCATGTTGCGCAGCGCCGAGGCCGTCGTGATGTCCACGACGCGCGCGTAGTCGGGGCGCTCGGTGCCCTGCATGATCCCCGGGTGCTCGCGGAACTGTGTGCGAACCTCCTCGATGATCGCGCTGCCAGCCCGCCCGACGGCGCGGATGGCAAGCGATGAGAAGAGGTAGACGAGCATCGCACCGAGGAAACCGCCAAGGAAGACGTTGACCTTTGCAAGATCGACGGAGTCGAACGGCTTGCCGGTGAGCTGCGCGACCTTGTCGAGGTAGGCGGAGAAGAGCAGGAAGGCGGCGAGCGCGGCCGATCCGACCGCGTAGCCTTTGGTCAGCGCCTTCGTGGTGTTGCCGACGGCATCCAGGCGATCGGTCCGCTCACGAGTCTCCTGGGACGCGCGCGCCATGGACGCGACCCCGCCCGCGTTGTCGGTGATCGGGCCGAAGGTATCCATCGCGAGGATGAACGCGGCGCTCATGAGCATGCCCATCGTCGCGACCGCGGTGCCGTAGATCCCGCCGTGCGGCAGGCCGGTCGCAGCGCCCCATTGCTCGCCAAAGAAGTGCGAGAAGAAAAGCGCGAGCGCGATCGCGATCGCCGAGCTCGCGGTGGTCTCGAATCCCACCGCGACGCCCGAGATGATCGTCGTCGCCGGGCCCGTCTTCGCGGCCTCGGCGATCTCCTTGACCGGGCGCCAGCTCCCCGCCGTGTAGTACTGGGTGATGAAGACGAAGGCCAGGCTCGTGAGGATGCCGACGACCCCGGCGTAGAAGAACCAGTAGCCGGCGCCCTTCTCGTTGAGCATCGAGTTCGTGACGACCCACATGCCGGCGATCGCGAGCGCGACGGTGATGTAGTAGCCGGTGTTGAGACTCGTCATGGGGCTGCGGCGATCGCTTCCGCGAACGGTGAAGATCCCAATGACACTGGCGATGAGGCCGAAGCCACGAACGACCAGCGGGAAGAGGATCCAGGCCACGTTATGCGTCACGGCGTAGATCGCCACCCCCAGGATCATCGCTCCGATGTTCTCGGCGGCAGTCGACTCGAAGAGGTCCGCGCCACGACCCGCGCAGTCACCGACGTTGTCGCCGACGAGATCGGCGATGACGGCGGCATTTCGCGGGTCGTCTTCCGGAATTCCTGCCTCGACCTTGCCGACAAGGTCGGCACCCAGGTCCGCCGCCTTCGTGTAGATGCCGCCGCCCAGCTGGGCGAAGAGCGCGACGAAGGACGCGCCGAAACCAAAGCCAACGATGGTGAACGGCGCCTGGTCCGGGTTCGCGAACCCGCCGTAGGCGATGAACATCACGAATACACCGATGAGCGAGAGAGCCACTACGAGGATCCCTGAGACGGCGCCGCCGCGCAGTGAGATCCGGAGGGCGTCGGCGACCGAGTGTTGGGCCGCCGCGGCGGTCCGCAGATTCGACTTCACCGCGACGAACATGCCGAGGATTCCGGAAGCCATCGAGCAGAGGGCGCCGACGAAGAACGCGATCGAAGTCTTGATCGCGAGCTCCTCCTTCGACACCCCGGGCGCGGACTCGAAGGTGTAGATCACGAGACCGATGACAACCACGCCACCGAGGGCAAGGAAGAAGATCGTCCGGTACTGCCGCTGGATGAACGCGGTCGCGGCTTCGTAGATCGCGCCGGCGACCTCCTGCATTTCCGGCGTGCCGGTCGGCGACCGCAGCACGTCGTACGCGAAATACCCCGCGACGGCGAGCGCGACGACGCCGGAGATGGGTACGACCCACAGGAGACCTTCCACGAAAACCCCCAACAGGCAAGAAAAAGGCGCCCGCCCCGACGGAGGGGGCCGCAGCGCTTCAAATAGAAGTTTATCGCAAGCGAGCCACCGTCCGCAAACCGGGTAGAGTTCGCGTCATGCCACCGCAGAAGGCCTCGAAGTCACAACCGAAGGCAGATGCGTCCGAGAAGCAGAAGAGCAAGGATCGCGACTGGCTGACGACCGCCGAGCTGGCAGCGAAGACCGGATGGCGGGAGCACGCGCTTCGCGATGCGCTCCGCGGCAAGGACGTACCTGGGGTGCGCCGGACCTCGTTCGGATACCACATCGAGGCGTCAGCGGTGGACGAGATCGCCAAAACGTTAGGCACACCTCCGCCAAAGCCGAACTCGCCGAAGCGCCCGGCGGCGCGCGTCCCGAACCCTTAGCGTTTCCGCAGGCGCGCGGGCAGGATCTGCAGCTCCTCGCGATATTTCGCGACGGTGCGCCGCGCCAGAATGATCCCGTGTTCGCCGCGCAGCTTTTCGACGACTTCTTGATCCGAATAGGGCCGCGAACGGTCCTCGACGTCGATGATGTTCTTGATCACGTCCTTCACCCCGAGCGACGCCGTAAAGAACATCGCGAACGGCACGACCTGCCCTGAGGGCAAAAGGACGAACTTCCCGGCGGTGGCGCGGCTGACCGTCGACTCGTGCATCCCGATCCGCTCTCCCACCTCGGCGCGGGTCAGCGGCCGGAGGGATTGGACGCCCTTGTCGAGGAAGTCGCGCTGGCACTCGACGATCACGTCGGTGATCCGCCCGATCGTCTGGCGGCGCTGGTTGATGTTGTCGATGAAGAACTTCGCCCTGGTTACGTACTGACGGATGTGCTGACGCTCATCGTCACTCATCGCGGGCGCTGATGCCCCCGCGCTCCGCGCGGCCTGGAGCTGCCCTACGAGCTGGCGGTAGACGGGGTTCACGCGGAGAGCGAAGCGCCGCGACTCGATCACCTCGACCTCGAAATCCCCGCGCTCGTTCCGGATGATGATCACGTCCGGTCGGAGCGCGACTTGGCGCCCGCCGATGCTCGTCCCGTCGGGGCCCGCGGCGAACGCCTGCGCGGGATAGGGATTGAGGCTGTGCTTCACCCAATCCCATGCGCTCTGTACCTCTTCGCGCGTGATGCGGAGGGCCTGCGCGATGTCCCCGAACTTGTGCTCGCCGAGCTCGCGCAGATGATCAGACACGATCGCGCGCGCGTACGGCGGTACCTCCTCGCCGATCTCGGCGAGGTGGTCCATCTGGATGATCAGACACTCGCGTGTATCTCGAGCGCCGATGCCCCACGGCTCGATCCCCTGGATGGTCCGGAGCGCCTCGGTCGCGTCGGCGAGGGAGGCCCGCATGGTCTTGGCGATCTCTTCGAGTGGCACTTCCAGGTACCCGTTGTCGTTCAGGTTGCCGATGATGTATTCGGCGACGGGATGAAGGCGGGCAGGCAGGAGGACGCGCGCGTTCCACGACAAGTACTCCGCCAGGGTCTGCTCCGCTTCGGCACGCACGATCGGGTCGAGCTCGTCTTCTTCCTCGTCACGCTGCAGCAAGCTCGTGCCCTCGAGGGGTTCGGTCTCGACATCCTCGCCGCCCTTGTACGGGCGGCTTCCGATCCCGAAACAGTTGACGCACACCCGACCGGTGAGCGGCTGCCCGCACAGCGGGCAGACCTGCACTTCCTCCAGATCGAGGGCTGGATTTTCCGAGAGCTCCTGATTGATCACGTCCTGGAGCTCGAGGGACGAAAGCTGAAGGATGTAGTTCGCCGCGATCTGTTTTGGCGTGACCTTGAGTTGCTGCTGCGGGAGAAGTTTCAGGTCCACCTCGGCTACCTTACCCCAGGGTGATCGTGCGAGCGGAGTTCGCCCTCTTCGCGGCCGCTGCGGCCCTCTCCGTGGTCGCTCTTGTGTCCGCGTCGCGACGGAGCGACCAGGCATGGGGCGTGCCGACCGCCTTCGTCGTCGCGCTCGCGGCGGCAGCGACGCCTCTCCTTCTCTATCAGTTCGTCGATCCTGCCTTCGCCGCGGGCCGCGCGCTCTGGGAGTGGACGGCAGCAGGCGGGCCGACCATCCAAGCGTCGTATCGGCTGGACGGGATCGGAGCGGTCGGTATAGCGGCGACATGTGGATACGCGGCCGCCGGTCTGCTCGCGAGCGCACGTTCGGCCGCGTCCCCCAGGTACCTTCCTTCGCTCGTGCTCGCCATCGGATTCGTCTCGATCGCGGTCGTGGTCACGAACGATCTCGTCGCCGCGGTGGTCGCTCTCGCGGTGCTGGCGGCGCTCACCGCTTTCGCGACGTTGCTCGTCGCGCCAGCGCCATCGGCGATGCGTCTCGCCGCTTACCTCACCGCCGGCCTCCAGGGATTCGTCGTCGGCGCGCTGCTCGTCGCGCGGCAAGGCGGTCCATCGCTCGCGATCGCCGTCATCGCCCCCACGGCTGTCAGCCCGGGAGCGGTCCTCGCGACGACGGCCGGCGCAGCCCTCTTCGCCGGCCTCTATCCCTTTGTGCCCTGGCGCTACGAGCGCGCGCAGGCGGCCGCCGCCGAGCGCGAGCCGCTACGCGGTCTGCTCGCCATGCCCGCGGGCGTCGCCGCATCGCTGATCCTGATGCGTTTCCTCGGCGCGACGAGCATCGACCTATCAGAGCTGGGACTCCCGGGGATCGGTCCGATCCCTCGCGGCATTCTCGCGGTGGTCGTGCTCGTTGGCTTCGTGGTGCGCGCGCGTCTACGCAAGCGTCCGTCGCGCCGCCTCGTGATCGTTACAGCTCTCGGGCTCGTCATCCTCGGCGCCTACCCGATGCTGCACTGGAGCTACGTCGTCCTCGCGGCGGCGCTTCTCACTGTGCTGTACGCCGCGGCGGTCTCGCTCGCTCTTCCCGAGCAATGGGAGGTCACGCGGCACGACGTGACGCTTGCGATCTTCTGGGTCGCGCTCGCGTGCGGCACGCCGGTAGCGCTCGCGTCGGGACTTGTGGTCTTCGCGGCGGCCGCCTTCGGATCGGTGCTCGAAAGCGTTTGGATGCCTCCGCATCGCGGCTACATCGCGACGGTCGTTACTGGCACCTGGATGGTCGTCGGGATCCTCGGCGTCGCGATCGGCGCGGGAGCCGTTCCAGATCCCCCGACCGCGATCGCCGCGATCGCGATCGCCGGCTGCGCCTTGATCCTCGTGTTGCTCCAGGCGGGGCGACGCCTCGCGCTCGGCGAAGCTCCGCTCGATCTGGAGGTAGCTGCCGCCGTGGCTGGACTGATCGCCAGTGCGCTGCTCGGCGTGCTTGTGGAGGTCCCGATCGCCGATGCCCTGAAGCAGATCGGGCGTCCGCTCGGTCCTCTCGATTCCCTCTTCGCGATCACCGCACTGGTGATCGCCACGGTCCTCGTGATCGCTGCGGGCGCCCTGCGTCCCTTCGTCCCTGACCTCGAGGCGGTGGCGTCGCGCCTCCAACGGTTCGTCTGGGCCGCCGACCCGGTCCCCGCCGGTGTTTCCGCGTTTCGTGTCCTCGAGCGCGCCGTCACGCTCAGCTCGACCGGATTCGGCCTTTTCGAGCAACGCGCCGGCGTGTGGCTGGCGACGATCCTCATCGTCGCGCTTCTCGTCTGGTCCACCCGATGAGCGCTTCCGAGCTCCAGTGATCCCGCTCGCGATCATCGCCCTCGCCACGCTCACCGCAAACGGATCACGTCAGCTTCGCTACTCGGCGGTCGCCCTTCTCGGAGTCTCGCTCGCGGCAAACTTCGTGACGGCCGGCCAGCTTTCGGCGACCGAGCTCGCGGTCGAGGGCTGCGGCGCTCTTGTCGCGTGCGGCATTCTCTACGTCGCGGCGCGGGACCAGACGTACGGCGAGGATCCCGGGTGGCGGCTCTGGCTCGCGACGATCGTGGCCGCGGCCGCGACCGCGGCGTGCTTCGCGACGCTCCGAACCGCCAACGCGGAAACGCCGTCGGTCCCCCTATTCGGTGAGGACCCGACCGGCGTCACGGCTCAGGTCGCGAGCTTCTGGCTCCTTTCGTCCGGAGTCGCCATCCTCGTTACGGCGCGGACGCCGGTCCGCGGCTCGTTGGGCGCGCTGCTGATGATCACGGGGGTCGAGCTCCTCGTCCGGCTGCTCGACGCTCCGCAGCTCGGTCTCACCGTCCTCCTCGCGTGGCTCGAAGTCGTGGTGGCCCTCGCCGGTGCGTTCCTGATCGTCAACGAGAGAGCGGTCCGAGAGGCATGACGATCGTGGCCGCGGCTCCGTTGGTGCTCGGCGCGGCCGCGTGCATTTCCTTCGCGTTCCGAAAGCGGCTCGTCATCGTGGCGCCCTTCGCGCTCGCCGCCATCGCGGCCGCCGCTGGGCTTGTTCTGGACGTCCCACCGGACTCGAACGGGACGCTGCTCGACCTCGAGCTGCGCGTATCCCCGCTGGGCCAGCTCGCGGCCCTCGTCATCCTCGGGACGCTGCTGCTTCTCGTGCTCGACGTCTGGCTTGACGAGCCCGCGTACAACTTCTTTCCCACCGCTCTGGCCGTGGGCGCGACCGCGCTCGGCGTCCTCGTCGTGACCGCACCACTCGCGATCTTCGGACTGCTCGTGCTCGGGCTTCTGGTGCCGGTCGGGTCATTCACTTTTCAGATCCAACGCAACCGCAGTGTCGAAGCGGCCACGCGACATTTCGCCTTCGTCGCGCTCGGGGGCTCGCTCGGCATCGCCTCGCTCGCCCTTTCTCAGAGCCTCCCGCACGATCAGCCGGCCAACACGTTCGTCCTGCTCGCGGTCGTGCTGGTGGTCGCGTTCGCGCTGCTGCTCGCCGCGATCCCCTTCCACACCCACGCCGCCCTTCTCGCCGGTGAGGTCCCAGCTGCGGCGCTCGCGCTCTATTTCGGCGTGCTGGTGCCAACGACGTTCGTCGCGTTCGCGGAGATCCTGACGCTCTCCGGTCTGCTCCCCGCGATCGTGCAGGTCGTGAAGGTGCAGGACCTGCTGCACGGCATCGGGCTCGTCTCGGCTGTCGGCGGCGCGTTCCTCGCGTCGGGCGCCCCGGACCTGCGACGGCTCGTGGTGTATTCGGTGATCTCGAATCTCGGGGCCGCGCTCGTGGGGATGGCCACGCTCTCGGGACCGGGCATCATCGGCGCGGTGGCGAGCGTCCTCGTCACCGGAGCGTCGGCCTCGGGTCAGCTCCTCGCGGCCGGCGCGCTCGAGCGCCTGTCGGCGCCGGAAAGACCCATCGCATCGCGAGCTCCGCTCGCTGCGCTCGCATTCGTCGTTGGTGGCTTCGCGATGATCGGTGCCCCGCCGCTGCTCGGCTTTCCCGGGCGCTTCTTCATGGAGCTGATCGCGTATCAGTTCGCCCCGGTGACCGGCACCGCACTCGTGCTCGCGACACTCCTGCTGATCGTCGGACAGCTGCGAGCCGTGATCAGCTTGTTTGGGAGCGGGGCTGGCCACTGGGTCATCGAACGCCGGCCGATCGCTGGGATCATCGGCGGCGTGATCTTCGTCGCCTTGCTGATCGGTGGCATCCAACCCGAGGGCTTTCTCGCGCCGATCGCATCATTCGCCGACGAGTTCTTGAAAGCGATGCGGCCTCTGTAGAAGCGTCGGCGTCTACGGATCATGTCCGGGCGATCGTCGGCGCCAGCGGGTCCTGTCCCGGGGTCGGGGCTGCGCGCTCGCCTACCGGTCCGCTCCTCACGCGATTCAGCGCTACTTTCATGGCGCGGCCGGTCCACGGCTCGCGCGCAACCCGCTCCCCCGTGCCACCCGCCGGGCGCCTGCGTCTCTGGTCGCGATCGTCCTCTTCCGCGTCGCCTCGCGCGTCCATGGCAGCAGGAAGAGGAAGAAGAATCGGCGCCGCCGGCGAATCATGCGGCGGCGAACGAACATCAGCTCGGCGCCTTGTCCTCGGATATCCAGCGATCGATGCCGCGCTCGTACGAGACGATGCCATCGGGAAACCAAAGCGCGATCTCGGACGCGGCCGTCTCCAGAGCGTCGCTCGCGTGCACGAGATTGCGAAGGCCGACGAGCGCGTAATCCCCACGGATCGAGCCAGGCGCGGCCTCGTGCGGGCGGGTCGCACCGACCATCGCGCGCACGACCGCGATGGCGTTCGGCCCCTCCAGGACCGCGGCGATGACCGGTGAGGCGGTGATCGTCTTCACCAGATCGTCGTAGAAGAACTTTCCCTTGTGCACCGCGTAATGCCGCTCGGCCATCGCGCGATCAACTTTCAGCAGGCCGAGAGCGACGATCCGCAGGCCGCGACGTTCGAACCGCGAGAGAATCTCGGCTGCGATCGCGCGCTGCACCGCATCGGGTTTGAGGATGACGAGCGTTCGCTCGCTCACGACGCGATCTCCATCTCAAGAGCCGGTGCGGCCGGCGCAGCGATCGCCACGAGAGATGAGCGCGGTCCGATGGCCGCCACGAACGCCTGGTCCGGCTGCAGATAGCTACGGGCGACCCGCTGGATATCCGACGGCCCGATGCCGTCGATGATGGCGCAGACCTCGTCGACGGATCGCACGCGACCGAGGAATAGCTCTTGCGCCGCGAGCCAGCCGGAGACTCCGCGGGTGTCCTCGAGCCTCAGCTCGAGGCGACCCTTTGCGAAGTCACGCACGCGCTCGAGCTCGGAGTCAGGCACAGGCTCTTCGCGCAGACGCTCGATCTCGCGCAGTACGGCGGCGAGGACTTCGGCGCCGTTCGTCGGGGCGAATCCCGCGTAAACCACGATGTGGCCGGCGTCCGCGTAGTTGGCGTCGTAGCTATGGACGTCGTAGGCCAGTCCGCGTTTTTCGCGCAGCTCCAGGAACAGGCGACTCGACATCCCCTCGCCGAGGACCGCGTTCAACATGTCGATCGCGTACTTGTCGGGATGCTGCGTCTGGACGCCGCGCCAGGCAACGCACAAGTTCGTTTGCTCGGCCCGCTTGCCCAACAGCTTCAGGCGCGTCTTTCCTGGTTTCGTCGCCGGCGCGACCGGCGGCGGATCGCGTGGCGCGAGGGCGCCTAGCGCCTCCGCGACGGCCAGCACCGCTTCGTCCGCTCTGATCGGTCCCGCCAGCGCGACGACCGTCCGCGACGGAGCGTATCCCCGCTGCATGAACGCGCGGAGTCCGTCGGTGGTCATCCCGAGGACGACGTCCTCACGCCCGGCGACCTCCCAGCCCAGCGGATGACGCGGATAGAGGAGCTCGTCGACGAGTGTGTGGACTCGGTCCTGCGGCTGGTCGCGATACATCCGGAGCTCTTCGACGATCACCCGGCGTTCGGATTCCACGTCAGTCGCGCGAAGGACCGGCGCGCGCAGCATGTCCGCGACTACGTCGAGAGCGACGAGATAGTGACGCGCAGGCACGCGCGACCAGAAGACCGTCACCTCTTTGTCGGTGGAGGCGTTGACCACGCCGCCGCGGCTCTCGATCTCCTGACTGATGTCCGCGGCCGTGGGCCGCTTGGCCGTCCCTTTGAAGAGCATGTGCTCGAGGAAGTGGCTCGTCCCCGCGTCGTTCTTCGTTTCGACCCGCGAGCCGATCCCGACGTAGATCGCCATGGAGACCGACCGCGTCTCGGGCATCTCGGCGACGAGGACGCGAATCCCATTCGGAAGGGTCGTGTGATGGTGGTCCAAGTCGCGCCGAACGCTACCAGACACCGAGTTTCCTCAGCGGCAGAACACCATCGTCATGTACATCGCGTCCGGACCGATGACCGCGCCGATGCCGACGCGGCGGAACAATGGGCCCATGATGTTGGTCCGGTGGTTGATCGGCTCCCACGGTTCGCTCATGAACTCGCGGTGGAGCGCGTCGATATTCTCGTTCCACACTTTGCCGGTGTTCTCGCCGTACCAATCCGTACCGCACGCGGCGGCGTCACGAGCGCGAGCCGTCCGGGCCGTCGTGGTAGACGTACCGCACTCCCGTCTCGGCGGCGCTGTGCTCGCGGGCGACCGCTTGGACGCTTTCGTCCATCGTGAGCGCAACGAGCCCGCGGTTCACCCTGGATGCGTTGATCAACGTGAGCATCCGTAGCTCGGCGGCGGCGACCGGTGACAGCGGGGCGACCGAAGAATCATCCGTCGGCTGGTCCAAGATCAACACCTGCGTTCGGGCCGCGAGACTCGGCGAAGCCGACGCATGCGCAGCCGGCTGGAGCTCCGCATCGGTGGCATCCCGAACGCTCCGCGCGAGGCCCCGTGCAGCGGGAAGAGCGCGCCCGACCGTCGCCTGATCCGCCGACCGGACCGCGCCGGCGCGGCCCGGCGTGACGACGAAGCTGGCGACCACGAGCCCGGCGAGGAGCGCATAGATCGCCGCCCGTGCGGCGAGGCTCAGCGGCGGGCGGCCCTCACTCCTCGGCGACAGTCCAGGCACCGGAACTGATAACGAGCGAGGCTCCCGCGCGTCGCGCCGCGGCCAGATGTTCCTTCTCCGCAGCACGCGGATCTGACGCACCTTCGGCCGCGGCCACGAATGGCGCGTGCTCGTCCGCGGTGAAGTAAGAAAGGAGGGGCCGCGCGGCGAAAGCAGCCAGCCGCGCCACGATGTCGAGACCCGGAGCGCCGGGCTTCACAACGATCGCGTCGGCCCCGTCGTCCATCTCGCGGCGCGCCCGAGCCACCGCCGCCGCCGGATCGGCCGCGGCGATCAGGGGAACCGCCCGCTCGGCGATCGGTACCGCGCTTACCGCGACACGATGCGTCGCGTAGAGGGCGCTTTCGAGCTTCACCACAGCGGCCACCGGCACGTCGTCGCGACCGGCCGAGGCGAGCGCGCCGCGAAGCGCGCGGACCGTCCCCTCGAGCATCCCCGACGCGACGAGCAGGTCGGCCCCCGCGTCGGCATGGACACGGGCGATGCCGGCGAGCTGCTCCAACGTCGCCGCGATATCGGCGCCGTGGTCACCGAAGAGGACGCACTGGCCGTGCGAGGTATAGGCGCAAACGCACACGTCGGTCGCGACGGCGAGGTCCGGTACGGCCTCCTTCACCGCGCGGATCGCCCGCGGTACGACGTGCTCAGGCTGACTCGCAAGCATCGCGCTCTCGTCCTTCCGATCGCTCATCCCGAACAGCAAGAGGCCGGCGAGCCCAGCCGCGGCGGCGGCGCGTGCCTCACGCACGACCTCGGTGAGGGAGAGCCGCTCGAGCCACGAGGCCCCATCGACCTTCTCTCGGTCCTCGACCGCGCTCGAGACGATGACCGGCGCGATCGCGCGGGCGGCGAGCTCGGTCCGCGCCAGGGCCCGTGCCCAGACCGGGTGCTCGGCAAGGCGTCCTCGGGAGAGCGTCGCTTCCCGCATGGCGCGATGGTACGGGTACCATCGCATCTCATGCGGAGCGGCATCGCCGTGCGTTTCGCCGTCGGGCTCGTATCGCTGGTGTTGGTCGTTGCGCTCGCACTTGTTGCCGCGCCGGCGCCGGGATCCCACGCTGACGGCGCCGTGAACGTGATGGCTGATGCCGCCGCGGCGGCCACGGAGGTTGCCCCGAGCTACGCGGCCTCGGTCGCGGCGCCGCCGGTCGATCAAGGTCCCGAGCCGAGGTCCGCGCCCGCGAGCGCATCGATCGACATGAAGCACGTGTGGCAGTCGCTGAACAACTGCGGACCCGCTTCGGTCGTGATGGCGCTGTCGAGCCTCGGCATCGACGTTTCGCAGGAGGATGCGCGGATCCCGCTCCGCGGAGCCAACGTGCTCTCAGGGATGGGGCCGCAGAAAGTCGACCCGTGGATCAGCGCGAACTTCGGGTTGCGCGCCGTCTGGCGGAACAACGGAACAAACGACCTGCTCCGCCGTCTGGTCGCGAATGGCTTCACCCCGATGGTCACCCAGTGGATGCAAGACCCATCGATCTCGCGCATCGCGCACTGGCGCGTCGTACGCGGCTACGACGATGCGCTCGCGACCTTCTACGTCAACGATCCGATGCTGGGGCGGATGGTGCCGCTTTCTTATCAGTGGTTCCAGAACGAGTGGCAGCCGTTCAGCTATCGGTACTTGGTCGTCTACGACCCGAAGGACGAGCTGCTGCTCCGGCGCATCGTCGGCGAGGACTGGAACGACCTCCGGATGCGCGCGAATTTCTACGAGCGGACCAAGGCCGAAGCGCTCGCGCAGAATACCCAGAACGCGTGGATCGCGTTCGGCGAGGCGGCTTACGGCTACGGCGCGTTCGCGGAAGCGGTCGCGGCGTTCGAGAAAGGCATCGCGTTCGGGTCCGTGCAGGGCGTCTTCACCATGCGCTCGAGCTACCCGCAGGCGCTGCGCGCCCTCGGCCGCCAGCAGGACGCCGCCGTCGCGGCCCAGCGGCTGTCGACGACCACCGTCTCTCCGACCGTCGCGGCGCCGCCCGACGGCTTCGCCCTCTACCTCGCTTTCGCCCGCGGGCTGCCGTTCCAAGGGGCCCATCTCGCCGAATGACCCATCCCCGCGTACGCCAAACGGCGGATGCGGTGTAGATAAAGACAGATGAGGATGGACGAGGTGAACGGCCGCAAGAGCGCGCTTGCCGACCTCGCCGAGTGGATGCTCCTCGCGGTCCTCGTCGGCATTCTCGACTACGCGACCGGGCCGTTCATCAGCCTGACCCTCTTCTACCTTGTTCCGGTCGCCGGAGCCGCCTGGTTCGCGGGCCAGCGCGCAGGCTTCCTCGTCGCGGTGACCGCCGCCGCTGCCGCGGTGACCTCGGACATGCTCGTGCAGACTCCGGTCACCGGCGGAACATTTCTTTGGAACAGCCTCAGTCGCCTGGTCCTCCTATCGATCGCCGCGGCGGTGGTGAGCCGGCTGCGAGCCGAGCGCGACCGACTCGAGCGCCTTGACTCACAGCGCTCGCACTCGCTCGCGCTCCTGGATCGCGGGCTCGCGGAGCCCGCGAGACAGATCCTCGAGCTCGTCGAGCACTGGAACGGTGGGATCAACGAGCTGCGCACGATGCTCCGACCCCGGGCGGAGACAATCGCGTTCCTTGCGCGCGATTTCGCCGAGATCGTGCGCCTTCAGCGCGGTCAGATCCCGTTGCACCGCAGCGAGATCGATCTTGTTGCCCTGGTGGAAGAGCTTCGGGCCGAGCGCAAGGGCGCTCTTCAGTTCCTGACGCCGACCGAACCCGTGAGGATCTACGCCGACCGCGCGCGCATGCGCCAAGGACTCGACGCGCTTCTAGCACTCGTCGGACGTACCGATGAGGGATCGCTCAGCCTCGCACGGCAGGCCAACGCTGCCGAGGTCGTGATCTCAGCCAACGACGTACGGCAGCCCGGCGAGCGCACCGACGAGGACCCCGAGAAGGTCGCGCTCACCGTCGAGCTCGCGCGGCAGCTGTTCGCTCCGCAGGGTGGCACGCTCGACGTTTCGCACAACCCGCTGACGCGGAGCCTCCGCGTGACCGCGCGGTTCCCGCTCGCCTAAACGCGCCGGCGCGCTCTCTCGCGGGCGCCGAGTAAACGGCGCGAGGCCTCCTCGAGAAGCTCCTCGGTTTTGCAGAACGTGAAGCGGATCAGATGCCGTCCGAGCTCGCGCCGCGAAAAGAACGACGACCCCGGGACACCGGCGACGCCGACATCGCGGATCAGCCAGTGGGCGAACTCGGTGTCATCGTCGAAACCGAACGGGCGGATGTCGCAGAGCACGTAGTACGCACCCTCGGGTCGGTTCGGGGCGAAGCCCGCCGAGTCGAGGCCGCGGACCAGCACATCGCGGCGCGCTCGATACTCGACCGCGAGGCGATCGTAATAACCGGACCCGAGCGATAGGGCGGCGGCGACCGCCTCCTGAAGCGGTGCGGGCGCGCCAACGGTGACGAAGTCGTGGACCTTCCGGATGCCTCCGGTGAGCTCCGGTGGAGCGACGATCCAGCCCACGCGCCATCCGGTCACGGAAAATGTCTTGCTCGCCCCGGAGATCGTGACCGTGCGTTCCGCCATTCCGGGCAGGGTCGCGATCGGGATGTGCGGCCCGTCGTAGCGGATGTGCTCGTAGATCTCGTCGGTGACGCAGATCACGTCGTGCTCCCGAGAGAGGCCCGCGATCACCTCGAGCTCCGCGCGCGTGAACACGCGGCCGGTGGGATTGTTCGGGGTGTTCACGATGATCGCCTTGGTCCGCGACGTGAACGCCGCGCGAAGCTCGTCGGGATCGAACGCGAATGCGGGCGGCCGCAGCGGCACGAAGACCGGCACCGCGCCCGCGATCGCAGCGTCGGGCCCGTAGTTCTCGTAGAAGGGCTCGAGCACGATCACCTCGTCGCCCGCCTCGCAGAGCGCGAGCAGCGTCGAGATCATCGCCTCGGTGGAGCCGCAGGTGACCGTGACCATGGTCTCGGGATCGACGGCCATCCCGTAGAGCTCCTCGTAGGCGTGCGCGATCCGGTCGCGGAGGCTCTTCGCGCCCCAGGTGATCGCATATTGATTGATGTCGTCATCGATCGCCCGCTTCGCCGCGTCCTTTATTGCCGCTGGAGCGGCGAAATTGGGGAAGCCCTGGGCGAGGTTGATACCGCCGTACTGCGCGCACAGTCGGGTCATCTCGCGGATGACCGACTCTGTGAACCCCATCGTCCGCTGGGCGAGGTGTCCCGAAGCGACGCGCATCAGTAACCGGCCGTGAAGTCGACCCGGTTGAGCAGCGGCTCGCCCGCCTTATATCGCCGCAGGTTCTCGCCGAAGAGCGCGAGCGTACGTTCGTACGCTCGCGGCGAGTCGCCTGAGCGATGCGGCGTGAGGATCACGTTCGGCAGGTCCCAGAACGGACTCTCGGGCGGAAGCGGCTCGGTGACGAAGACGTCGAGCGCGGCGCCACCGATCCGGCCTGCCCGCAGCGCCTCGATGAGAGCGGCCTCGTCGACGATGGCGCCTCGAGCGATGTTCACGACCCATGCGGTGGGCTTTAGCCGCGCGATGATCTCTCTCGAGATCGCGCCACGCGTGGCCGCGGTGAGCGGCGCCGTGATTGCCAGGTAATCGGCCTCACCGACGACCTCGGCGAGCAGGTCCGCCGCGACCACGCGGCTCACCCCGGTCTCGGGCGTCGGCCTCCGTCGGACGCCGATGACGCGCATGCCGACGGCGCTCGCGAGACGCGCGACCTCGCCGCCGATGCTCCCCATCCCGTAGACGACGATGGTCGCGTCGCGCAGCTCCTGGTGTTCCTCGTCCTTCCACTGGTGGGCACGCTGGTTGTCGCGATAGCGGTGGAGCTGCCGCGACGCGGCGAAGACGAAAGCCATCAGATGCTCGGCGATCTGGATGTCATACGACCCGCTGTTGTTGGTCAGTACGATCCCGCGGTCCGCGAGCTCCGACAGCGGCATGTTCTCGACACCGGCCGAAACGGTGTGGTACCAGCGCAGGTTCGGCGTCGCATCGAGAAGCTGTCGCACCCGGCGCGGGTTGTTGCCACTGAAGGCGACCTCAGCATCCGTTGCGCCGCGAAGCTCCTTCTCGTGGGCAACCTGAATGATGCGGTCGTCGGGGAATTCCGCGGCGACGATCTCCGGCCGGATGTGGAAAGCGGACCACACGACGATGTTCGTCACCCGTCCGCATACTAGAGACGTGAAGTTGATCGAGCTCCGCAGCGACACGTTCACGCTGCCGACTCCCGCGATGCGCCGCGCGATGGCCGACGCCGAGGTCGGAGACGATCAGTACGGCGAGGATCCCACGGTGAACCGCCTCGAAAAGCGGGCGGCGGAAGTCGTCGGCAAGGAGGCCGCGGTCTACGTCGCGAGCGGGATGCTCGGGAATCTCTGCGGCGTGCTTTCGCAGACCGAGCGCGGCGACGAGGTGATCCTTGGCGACCTCGCGCACATCTACCAGAACGAGATGGGGGCATCGTTCGTGGTCGGCTCGATCGTGCCGCGACTCGTTCCAAACCGAGAAGGCTGCCCCTCCCTCGACGACGTCACGGCCGCGATCCGTCCGGCGGGCATGTATCCGCGGACGTCGCTCGTGTGCCTCGAGAACTCGCATAACAACTGCGGCGGCGCCGTGCTGACGGTGGCAGAGACCGCCGCGGTCGCCGAGCTCGCGCACCACCGCGGCCTGCGCGTCCACCTGGACGGCGCGCGGATCTTCAACGCCGCGGTCGCGCTGAACGTCGATCCGAAAGAGCTCTGCGCGCCTGCGGACACGGTCCAGTACTGCTTCTCGAAGGGACTCGCGGCGCCGGTCGGCTCGATCCTCTGCGGAAGTGGGGACACGATCGCCAAGGCCCGACGCGTGCGCAAGCTCCTCGGAGGGGCGATGCGCCAAGCCGGCGTGATCGCCGCCGCCGCGCTCGTCGCGCTCGAGGAGATGCGCGGCCGGCTTGGCGATGACCACCGCAACGCGAAAGCGTTCGCGGAAGGGCTCGCGCGGATCCCGGGCATCCGCATCGACGCACACCGGGTCGTGACGAACATCGTGTCGTTCGAAGTCGATGCCGACTTTACCGATGCAGCTGCGTTCCAGAAATCTTGTGCCGAGCGGGGACTCCGCGTCTCGCGCTATCTCGGAAATTCGCCGCGCCTACGTGCCGTGACGCATTACGGGATCGAGCGTTCGGACATCGATGACGCGCTTGCGATCATCGAAACAGTGATGTCCGGTGCGCGCACACCGGTCGCCGCGGGGGACTAGCGCAGCGCACTAGTCAAATCAGCGCAGTACCCGTGAGCGTATCGGGCTGGTACCAACGGGTGAGTTCGCAGGGGGTGTGACGCCTTCGCCCGTCGTTAAACTCGGTGACTCGAGTGGGCCTCATTTTTCGCTTGCGCATGCTGTCTGACGATCTCGGCCAATCCATGGTCGAGCTCGCGTTGCTGCTGCCCGTGCTCGTGTTCGGGCTCATCGGCGGCGCGGATCTCGCCCGCGCGTATGCGCTTCAGCTCGCCGTGCAGAACGGCGCGCGCGCGGGCGCGGAGGCATTCGCGATCGACCAGGCGAAGAACGCGCAGCAGGCCGTCCAGCGGGCCAAAGACGAGATGGGCCGCACTCCGGGCATGTCCTGCGACCTAGCGCACCAGTGCCTCGTGAGCATCAACTGGCCTCCCGGCGCGACGACCGACGGCTCGTCGTGCACGGTCTCGCCGCCTACGGTCGACGACCCGTGTTTCGTCACGGTGCGCGTCCGATACACCTTCAAGACGATCATCCCGTGGCCGATCATCCCGAACACCGCGAACTTCGACCGGAGCACGACGATGAGGATCTTCTACTAGATGAAGACGCTTCGCACGTTCTTTAGCCGCGGCGAGGGCGAGCGCGCGCAATCGCTCGTCGAGTTCTCGCTGCTTCTGCCGCTGATGCTGCTCATCATCACGGGGCTCATCGACGTGGGCCGTGCAGTGTGGGAGGAGAACACGCTCGCCTACGCCGCGCGCGAAGGCACGCGTTTCCTCATCGTCCACGGATCGACCGGCGCACCCCTGCCCGACGGATCGCCCGGCGCGACCGATCCGACCGGCGAGTCAAATTGCCTGACCGTCTGCCCCACCCAGTGGGCAAAGAACGTCGTGATGCAGGCGGCCATCGGTGTGGCGAACGTCAACGTCGTGGTCACGTGGCCCACGAACAAGGGACCGACGCCGTGCAACGACCGCAGCTGCCCGGTCACCGTCGACGCATCGGCCCCGTTCGTTCCACTTCCCTCGCAGTACCTCTTGGGCGGCGCGTACCAAATCACCCTCAAAGGAGGGTCTGTCTTGGTGATCCAGCGATGAAGATGCTCCGTCGGTTCTTGAGCGACGGCGAAGGTGGGCAGGCGGTCGTGCTCTTCGCCATCTTGATGCTCGCCCTGCTGTTCATGGTCGGTCTGGCGATCGACGCGGGACAGCTCTATTCGAACAAGCGCACCGAGCAAGAGGCCGCGGACGCGGCGGCCTTCGCCGGCGCGGTGATCCTCTATCAGGGTGGCTCTGGCGCACAGGCGATCGCCGCCGCGACCGCCGACGCGCAGACGAACGGCTACGTCAGCGACGATCCTCTGTGCCCCACGATCGATACCGGCACGACGTGCGTGACCGTGAACTGGCCGCCCCAAGCCGGCGCGTACGCCGCTCGCCTCGATCATGTCGAGGTGATCATCATTCGCAAGGTCCAGACCGCGCTCGTTCCGGCCGAGGCTGCCTTCAATCCGGTCCGCGCGCGAGGCGTGGCCGGCGCCGAGAACCTCAACAGCGGATACGCCATCATGGCAATCGACCGCGGGAACATCTCCCAGGCCTTCTGGGCCAACGCCAACGCCGACGTCCACCTCAACGGCGGCGGGATCCTGGTCAACTCGACCAACGGAAGCGCTGCCGAGAACGACCAGAACAACGCGGGCCGCTTCACCGTGCAGACGCCGTACTCCCTCGACGTCAACGGCGGCGCGACCGGGTACTGGGGGACTGATGGCGTCCCGGTGAACACCGGCCACAACCAGGTCCCCGACCCATTCGGCGGATTCCCGCCACCGCGAACGGGCGGGCTTCCTATTTGCAACTCGCTCAACGCCTGCCAGGACGGCGCTGGAAACCAGACCCCGGGCATCTACAACGTCAGCCTGGGCGGGTCGGGCAACACCAGCCTGACGCTCAACCCCGGGATCTACATCCTTCGGGCCGGCGCCGACACGCACGGCAACGCCACCGTGACCGGTACCGGAGTGTTCCTGTTCAACACGTACTCGATCTTTCCGTCCGACCTACACGGGGCAACGGCGTCGTGCGGGCAGCTCGATCTGGCCGGCAACGGCACGATGACGCTGAGCGCGATGACCACCGGCCCCTGGAGGAACCTTCTCGTCTACCAGGACGTCAACTGCAGCGGCCCCGACAACAGCGTCGTCATCGAAGGCAACGGCTCGTTCACCGGAACCGGCTCGTTCTACGTCCCGACAGCTCCGTTCGTCTTCAACGGCAACAACGCAACGCTCATCGGTAGCCAGCTCATCGCTGACACCGTGACGGCTCAGAACGGCAACATCACCATCAACTACGACCCCACGACCACCGCGCAGCCGATCCTGCCCCGTCTCGCCGAATAACCCAAATAGTCCTCGCTTCCGAAGAAGGGTCCCCTCCGTCGGGACCCTTCTTCAGTTTTAGATGCCAAGATCCATCGCGAGGAGCTTCGGCGGCAGCGACCCCGCCGCGAGCAGGCGGTCGTGGAACACGCGCATCCCCCAGCCCGCGGCCTTCGCCCGATCGCGTAGGTCGATGATCGCAGCCCGCCCGAGCGCGTAGCTCGACGGCTGAAGCGGGTTGAGGGTGTAGCGGCGCACCTCGGCGATCGCGTTGGGCGACTCGAGCCTGGGTTTGTCGACCATGAACGCCACCGCTTCGTCGAAGGTCATCTCGCCCGTCGAAAGCCCGACATCGACCATCACCCGGGCCGCGCGCCAGAGGAGATCCTTGAGTCGCAGGAGGCGCGTCGCCGGCGCATCGAGGTAACCGAGCTCGGTCATCAGCTCCTCGACGTACAGTCCCCATCCCTCCACCATCAGGTTCGAGCGCAGCGACTTGCGCGCGAGCGAGCTGTTGTCGGCGGACACCGTGAGCTGGAGGTGGTGTCCGGGGTATCCCTCGTGACAGGCGATCACGGCGATCCCCGCGCGCGGATGACCCTCGAGCCGCTCGCGGCGCGTGCGCTCGTCGTCATCCGGCGCCGGCAGCGTCACCCAGAATCGGCCTTTGCGCGCCGACTCGAACGGTGCTGCGCCGACGTACGCCGCGTAGGGGTACGTCGGTCGCTGGTATTCGGGCATCTCCTCGACGACGAGATCTTCGCCGTACGGGATAGTCGCGAGCTGTGCCGTCGCGACGGCTTGCCGCGATCGCTCCATCTCGCTCCGGTACGTGGCCACGAGGTCCGCCTCGGATGGATGGTCCTCGCGCAGTCCGGCGACCGCGGTCCGCCAGTCCTGGTAACCGATCTCGAGCGAGAGCTGCGCGAGCTTCGCCTCTGTCTCGCGGAAAAATTCGTCTCCCCACGACCGCAGCGAGGCGGCGTCGTGATCGACAAGCTCCTTGTCGCGCAGCCATGCGTCGACGGCGTCGCGGCCGATCGCGAACGACCCGTTCGCACGCGGACGGAGGTCTTCGCGAAGCCATGCCGCATACGCCTCGAGCGCGTTCGCGGTCGCTTCGGCGGCGGGTCGGAAGGCGCGCTCGGCCGCGCGCTCGAGCGAGGTCGCGTTCGGGAGCATCGCCGGCGCGGTCTCGCGGAGGAACTTTGCGCCGCCGGGGATCGAGCGGAGCGCGACGTCGATCCACTCCGGCGGGGTGAGCTTGGGGTCGAGGTTTGCTTTGGCTGCGGAGAGCACCGCGGGCGCCTCGCCGAGTCGTTCGGCGAGCGTCGCGACGCGCTCCGCGAGCGGGGCGTGTTCGCGCATGAACGCGTACACGGCCGCTCGTGTGATCGCATCCGAATAGAGGGTGGGCTGGCGCTTCCACCGCGCGAAGGAACGCAGCGCGCGCTCGCCGCGAAGCTCGGCGAGGATCAGTGCCCGGTCGATGCGCTCCGAAGGGAAGAGATCGTCCTCGACGAGAGCTTCCAACGGGACCAGGTGCTCGTCGACAAAGCGATCGCGGGCCGCGAAGCCGTCCGAAGTCCAGTCACCGAAGCGGTGATCGTGCTCATGGACCCCCGCGATCGTCGCGGCAACTGGCTCGAGCTCGAACCGGCCGTAGACAAAGTCGCGGGCGAGCTCGGTGAAGGACTTCGTGTGAAGCTAGAGCGACTGCCCGCAGTTGGAGCAGAACTTCGCGTCGTTGGCGTTCGGCCGCCCGCAATTGCGGCAGTAGATGGTCGTTCCCGCCGCCGGTGCTGCGCCGCTCGCGGTCGCGGCCGGCACGGCCGGCTTTTCCTCACCGCTCGCCGAATCGCGGAAGGTGCGTACGCCCTTGCCGAGCTGGCCGAGAACCTCCGGCAGCCTGCCGGCGCCGAAGACGATCAGCACGACGGCGAGGATGAGAAAGAGCTCCGGCCCACCGATGTTCGGCATTCATTCCCCCCTGACGCGCGCCTCCGCGCGCTTGGTCTCACGAACAGTCTAGGCGAACAGTCCTTCCAGCAGCCCGAGGAATAGCGGGATGACGACGAGGAGCATCAAGGCCGGCAGGTAGCACAGGACGAGCACGAGCATCAGCTGACCTTCCACGTTTCCGGCGGCTTCCAGAGACCGCGCGCGTTCTGCGGCGCGCGTTCGCTCGCGCTCGTCGGCGAGCACCGTCGCCGCGCCCTGCCCGAGGTCGCGGGCACGCTCGAGATCGGCGGCGAGACGCGCGAGCTCGTCGAGGCCGACACGACGGGCTTCGCGACCGAGAGCGCCAAAGAGCGGGGCGCCGAGCGCGTACGAACGTGAGACGCTGGCGAGGGTCGCGTCCATCAGCGGTGAGCCGACACCGCGTGTGGCGACGCCGACGATCGCCGTCTCGACCGGCCGTCCTGCCGCGACGAGCGCCTCCACCCATTCAACGAACGTCACGAGCGCGCGCTCCGCCTGAGCGCGCCGCGCGGCAGCCAGCCGTTCGACGTGAATCGTCGGGATCACGAAACCCAGATATGCCCCGGCGGCGACGATCGCGGGTCCGATCGGAATGAGCAGGCCCGCTGCGATCGTGACCGTGGCGCACGCGACCGCCGACACGATCTTGATCGCGAGTAGCTGCGGGCCGGTCCACCCAGCGCCCGAGAGCTCGAGGTCGCGCGGGGCGATGAGCGCGATCGCGGCCTGCGACGGCCGTGGGGCGAGGATCGCGAGCCTGCGGAGGACGGCCGATCGGGGCGTGAACGCGAACACAACGGCCGCCACCGCGCACGCGGCGAGGAACGACCCTGCCAGCGTCATCGGAGCACGCCGTTCACCGCTCGCCGGCTTGCGAGGATGCCGATGGCCTCGAGGAGGACGGCCGCGGGGATGAGAACGAGCTTCCCGAGCGACGAGCCGAGAGTCGACCCGAGCGACGGCACGGTGTACGAGAGATAGATCGTCAGTGCAGGAACGAGCCCCGCGAGCAGGATCACCTGCAGCTGCAGGCCGTTCGTACGGGCGCGCACGTCTTCCTCGAGTCGCTCGTGAAACGCGAGCCGGTCCGCGACGGCGGCCACGAGCGCTCCGGCTCGCTCGCCAGGAAGCCGCGACGCGATACCGAGCGCAAGCGTGTCGAGGGCGACACGCACGCGAGGATCTGCGGTAGCTCCGGCGGCTCTGCGGAGCGCGTCATCAAGTGGCGCGCCGAGATCGAAGGCGCGGAGCGCGGCGGCGAACGGCCGTACCGCGAGTCGATCCTCGGTTCCGCCGATCGCGCGGCGCAAGGCCTCCGGCACACCCGCATTCGACCGCAAGGCTGCCTCCGTCATTCGCAACATTCGAGTCGTCGCACCCCGCGCGCGCCGCCCCGCGCGGTCAGCTCGCATCCGCGCGGCCATCGAGGGCGCAATGGCGCCGGCGACCATCGCGGGTATCGGCGGGAGGGAGAGCGCGACCGCTATCACCAGCGCGAGCAGAGTGGCGCCCGCACGTGTGGCCTCCCATATCAGGAGCGATCGCGTCCAGCCTGCATCGCGGAGCGCGTCGCGGTCCGGGTGTGCGATCGGCATCGCGAGAACTGGCGCGCGGAAAGCGGGAGCGAGCGCCAGGCTCGTGACCGCAAGGGCGCAGGCCAACGCGCCCTCGAGAGCGAGCGTCATCGGAGCTTCTCGCGCAGACGCGTTGGCAGCCCGACATGATCCGTGCCCGCCCGCCAGAGCGTGACCAGGCCGTCGTCCTCGACTGCCACGATCTCGCGCACCGAACGCAGCCCCGCGTTGCTTCGTGCGACGTGAACGACCAGGTCGATGGCGAGCGCCACGTGTCGAGCGATCGCGGACGCCGTCAGCTCCCCCGCCCTCGCGAGCAGAAGCTCGAGGCGATCGATGGCGCGCCGCGCCGAGCCCGCATGCAGCGTCGTGAGCGATCCTTCATGTCCGGTGCTGAGCGCCTCGAGCAGGGCTGACGCCTCGCGTGAGGTTCGCACCTCACCCACGAGGATCCGGTCGGGTCGCATGCGGAGCGCATTGGCGACGAGGTCGGCGACGCCGATCGCGGACCCCTCCCTGCCCGGTACGCATTCGAGGTGCACGGCGTGCGGGTGCGGAAGAACGAGCTCGTTGGTGTCCTCGATCACGATGAGCCGCTCGTCGGCAGGGATGGCGGCCGCGAGCGTCCGGACCAGAGTGCTCTTCCCCGAGCCGGTCGCGCCGCTCACAAGCATCGTCGCGCGGGCCTGAACGCACGCTTCAAGAAGCGCCGCGGCGTCGGGGTGCAGACCTGCGGCCGACCACGACGGCGACGGTCCGGTCAGGGGGAGGCTGAGCCGACGGAAGGTGCGGATCGACAGGTTCGGACCGCCGACGGGGGCGATCACCGCATTCGCGCGGCTTCCGTCGCGCATGCGCGCGTCGACAAAGGGACGGTCGAGCGTGAGCTCGCGCCCGACCGCGGCGGCGATGCGATGAGCGAGCTCGGCTACCTCCTCCTGTCCACGGAACGCGACGGCGACTTTGCTCAACGCCCCGCTCCGCTCGACCCAGACCTCGTCGGGCCCATTCACGAGGACATCCGTGACCTCGGGGTCGTCGAGAAAATGCTGCAGCGGGCCGAAGCCGAACAGCTCCGCACAGAGCTCATCGAGCTCGCCCTCAACGAGCGCTGTACGCGCGGCGGCGCGCACTCGTTCCCGCAGAAGCGAGCGACGCCTCGGATCAGCGTAGACGGCGAGAAGCCCCGCCGGGTCGATCCCCGCGCCGACCTCAGCGCGGACCCGCGTCACGAGCGCAGCGTCGATCACGCGAGCGCGCGGAGGAGGACGTCGATCGCGCGCATCGTGGGCGCGCGCGCAGCGAACGAGTCCCGCGCGAGAAACGGATCGTCGGGGATCGCCGCGAGGAGCGGGAAGCCGATCCGCTCGGCGACGCTCGCCGCGTCGACATCGACCGCGCCGACCACGACGAGGCCGACCGCGCATGGCGCCTTCGCGATGAGCGGCAGGGCGCAGAACGCGGCCTGGAGCTGCCCCGCTCGCGTCCCGGTCACGAGGCAGAGCCTGTCGATGGATCCGAGCACAGCGGAGTCGAGCGCATCTGCGCCTGCTCCGAGATCAAGGACCACTGCGCGCCCAGCGGCGCAGACCCCGACGAGGTCGACGATGCGCTCGCCCGCGAAGCTCGCGTGAAGCGCGGGCGCGCCGGGTAGGAACGGCACGATCGACCAGCGGGAGACGAGGTCGGGCTCGCGTCCGGGCTGGACAAGCGCGTCCGCCACCGTCGCCCCGGCGATCCCCGCGCGGAGCGCGAGCGACGGCGACCACCGATCGAGATCGACGAGCAAGGGAGGCTCCCCGCCCGCAGCCGAACGGTGCGCGACAAGCGCCGCAGTCGTGCTCGTACCCGCGCCAGCCGTCAAGGACCAGAACGCGATCCGCCGGCCGCGCGCGAGAGCGGCCGGACGCGATGGCAGGATCGGCGCGAGCGGCTCGGTGCGTCCGGTGGCTTCGCGCATGAGGGCGAGTGCGACGGCGGCCGCCGGTGACGCGTCGAGGAAGGCCCTGAGTCGGCTCATCCGAAGAGCCAGCGGGCGAGGGCAGCCTCGGCGACGAGCATGCGATGCTCGGGCGGCGAGCCGACCGCGCCGACATCGAAAACGACCGGCCGAAGCGAGCGGCGCGCTTCTTTGGACCGGAGGATGTCGCGGGTCGACCACGCGCGCCGTCGCCAGGTCAGCGCGGCATCGGTTCCGCGAAGGAGATCGCGGCAGCGCGCGCGCCAGTCGGCGTTCACGTTGCGTCGCCACGGCGGATGTCGTAGGAGCCGCGCGCTCTCGCGCGCGACGCTCAACCTCCGAACGTGCACGAGATCGAGCGAGAGCGAGCCAAGGGGAAGCGGGCCGAGGTCACGGCCGAGCGCAGCGTACGTACCCGGCCGTGGCGCAAGCGCGACGAGCGCTGGTCTGGCGCAAATTCCGGCGAACGCAAGCCTGCGGACCGCGTCGTTAGCGCGATCATCCGCTACGTCTACGAAGACGCCCTCGGGCATGCGTGCGAGCGTCAGTTCGCCGAGATCCGCGACAGCGCGGTCGAGATCGCCCGCGGCAACGCGTTCGCAGCGCAGAACGGTCATCGCGGACCGGCAAGCGCGAGCACGAACGTGCTGGTCGCGATCCGGTCGGCGAAGCGGATCTCGTCGGCACGGTCGATCGCGACAACGACGCTCCCGATGCGATCGTTGACGACGGGCACGCCAGAGTGTCCCGCGGCGCCCAACGCGATCCCGCTTTCGGAGCGGATGTCGAGAACGAGCACGCTCTGCGCGAGGATCTCGACCGTTCGCCCCGCGGGTGCGCGTCCGCCGACCGGGACCGCGAGCACGTCCACCCTCGCGCCGGGGATGAGCGCTCCGCCGACAGCCTGCGCCGCACCCACGGGAAGCGCGATCGCCCGCATTCCGGATGGCAGCGCCAGTCCGGTACGGAATGCGGCGGGCTCGTCGGCGATGCCGCCGGCGAGCACGAACTGTCCCTTGGTGAGTGGAGCCCGCGGGATGCGCCCGATCGCCGCGGCCAAGTTGGGGAGTGCGCCAGCGGGCAGCGCGTCCGGAGGCAACGACACCATCGTGAGGTCCTCGTCGGCGAGGGCGTGGAGCGCATCGAGGTCGCGGGCGGCGACGACGACGGTCATACGCTGCGCGCTGACGTAATAAAGGACGCCGGCCAGCGCGCCGGCCGCGAGCGCGAGGGCCAAAAGCGCACGCTGTCCGATCACTCTCCGAGCGCGGGCGAGCGCACGACAATGCTGACCGCGGCGTCGACCACATCAGAGGCCGCAGCGGCAGCGTCGACGACCAGACGGAAACGGAGCCCATAGGCCACGCCCTCTGGAGGCAGGCGCTCCCACGCGGTGCGAAAAGCGGTCGCTCCGCTTCCGGCGAGCGCAGCTGCGTCGCCCGCTTCGCCACCGACGAACGCCCACGAGCGAACGGGGACTTCGCGCCCATCGGCGAACGCGTGAAACCACAGCGCGACGGGGCGGCCGCGCAAGACCTCGAAACGTGTGAGACCCGCGCCGTTCGGCCGCGATGAGATGCCCGGCCGGATCTGGACGCGCCCGCTGTCGCCTCGGTCTCGCGGACCTTCGTCTCGATGATCAGCTCGCGAGCCGCTCGTCACCTCCGCGGTCCCGCGTGTCGCGCAGCATTCGCTGGTCGGCGCCGCGATCTGCGGCTGGAGCGCGACCGTGTCGCCGGGTGCGCCACCGGAGCGCGTGTTCAGCTGACGCTGTCTGGCGAGCTCGGCATCGTCCTGAAAGAAGACCACGCTCACTGGGACGAATCCATCGGCGGTGAGGACGTAGTTCTCGTAGTAAGTACCCGCGACCTCGCGGCCATCGGTCAGCCGGGCGCGTCCGTTAAACGAGGTCCCATCGAAGACGCTTTCGTCGCCGGTGCCGACATCTCCCAGAACCCGGGCGTACGAGCCGGTAGATTCGTGGACGGTCTCGGTCGAGTAGGTGGTGAGCGGTCCATTCGTCGTCACGACATCTGCCACGTAGGTATCGGTGACGTAGTAGATCCCCGGCGGTGCAATGAATGGCTCGGGATCCGACCAGGGCTCGGACCCGGGGCCGATGGGACCTGGTTCGGTGGTGCGTTCGGGATCCCAGGCGAGCGCCGGGCTCGCCGCACAGAACGTGAAAAGGCCAGCCAGGACCGCGGCGCGGGCTTTCATCGTGGAGAACTCATGGCGAAGACCCGTACCGTCGTCACGGACCGGAAGGCGAGTGCGCCGAGGATGGGAGTGCGGAGCGGCACCTCCGCGTCGATCCGCACGGCGGGTCGGTCGTACCGCGCCCCGCTCCGCGGGTCTGTGGCCGGCGCGATCGGGAACGCCGCAATGTCTGCGGAACCAGCGATCTCCGCGGGTGCTGCGGCGAGCAACGGGGTCGAGAGCTCCAGCTCGCGGGCGAAGTACTCACGGGCGACGTCCGCCGCGTCGTCCGCAAGCCGAAGGGTCCCCGAGCGCGCGAGCTCGGCGTCGTCCTGATCGTTCACTGCGATGAGGGTCGCGAGGTCGGCGGCCGCCTGTACGCGGGCGATGGAGACGCGGATCGCGCCAAGCTGCAGCGCTCCCGCGAGGACGACGACCAGCAGCGGAAGGAGCACGATCGTCGTGAGAGCCGCGAGGCCGGCGTCATCTCGCAAGGCGCTCATCGGTTCACTTCCCCGCGCGCGAGCGCGCTCGACCGAAGGGGCAACGTCGTCGCGAACAGGAACGGGATCGCCACGCGTTGCTCGGATGTGACGCTTACCCGGACCGGCTCGCGCCAGCCCACGCGCGCGGGCTCGATCGTGACCGTGGTCACCCCCGGATCGATGCCCGAGGCGCGCAGCTGATCGGCGAGCAGCGAGCGGACCTCTGGGAGATCGCCGCCCAACTCACCGGCGTATCGGGCCGCCTGCACCGTCGCCGCGTCCTGAGCCAGCCACCGTTCGAGAGCGGCGCCGAACTCGAGGATCGAAAAGAGCAGCGGCACGAGGACGGCGATCATCAGCGTCGCTTCGAGCGTCGCGAGGCCGCGCTCGTCTTTGATGAGATTCAATGGACCGACTGCATCTGCGAGACGAGCGCCTGCAGCCGGGCGACGAGACCGTTGTTCCACGCCGACACGCCGATGACGAGGGTGCCGAGAACGACTGCCGCGCCGATGATGTATTCGATGGTGGCGAGCCCGCTCGCCTCGGAGGCGAAACGCGCAAGGCGTCTCATCCGCGATGACCTCCCCGCGAAGATGCCGGGAGGCTCGCCTTCGGGCTAGCGCCGTGCGATGGTCAGATCAGTCGGTACCGCAGTACCGGTTCAACGTCGTCCGAGCGCCTTGTTCGCCGCGCGGGCGTCTTTCACGCCGATGCCGAGCGTGGTGCTCTTCTTGGACTGGCCAAGCATGTATGCGGAATCGATGTTGATCTTGGCCTTCCCCAATCGGTTGGCGACGCGTGCGAGCGTCCCGGGCTTGTCAGAGAGACGGACCTCGAGGATCTTCCGGTCGCTCGAGATGCGGTACTTGGCCGCCTTGATCGCCCGCCGGGCCTTCGCCGCGTCGGCGTCGTCGACGACGACGCGAACCGTACCCTTGCCCGCGCCGGTCGTCGCCGCAATGCTGCGCATGTTCACGCCAGCCTTGCCAAGGGCATCGGCGAGCGCGCCGAGCTGACCCGCGCGATTGGGCAGCGTAACCGTGAGCTCTACCGCCATGCAGTTCCCTCCCCGCTTTAGTGAGAGGGCGATTCTATGCGGCGATCAGAGCGAGATGTGGCCGCGCCGCGCGAGCGCTGCGCGCCCGCGCTCGACCCGCTCCGCCCAGTGCATCGCGCCCCAGACCGTGAGGAAATAGCGCAAGCGCTTGCTCCGCTTTCGGCGCTGCTCGTTCTGGTCGTTGCGCGATCGCAAAAGGCTCTGGAGCTTGCCCACGAGCGTCTCGTCCTCCCATGTCATGAGACGAGGCTGCGCCCTGCCGCCCCCTTGCTCGACATAGCGCGACACGGACTGAACGTGTCGCGCGCTGCGTTCTAGCGGGCCTTGCCGATCCCGACGCGGATCTGGTCCTCGGAGAGCGGCCCACCGAGCTCGAGGTGTCGGATGACGCCGGTGCGGTCGACGAAAAAGGTGCTCGGAAGGCTCAGCACGCCGAAGCGACGGGTCGTCTGCCCGTCGCTGTCGAGGACCGGCACCAACCGATCGAGGGCAAGCTGGTCGAGGAACGAGCGGACCTTGTCGCCGGACTCCTGCAGGTCGACCTCCAAGACGACGACATTGGGCTCGGCCGCGGCGACGCGCTGCAGCGCGGGCATCTCCTGGCGGCAGGGTTGGCACCAGGTGGCCCAGAAGTTCACGATGACGACTTTGCCCCGGTAGTCGGAGAGCCGGACGGTCTTGCCCCCTGGCGCGATGTACGCGAAGTCGGGCGCCGTCGCCGAGATGCGACCGCCCATGCCTTCGCCTTCGATCTGCGCGCTGATCACTCCGACGTCGGAATCGGCGACCGGCTGGCGATTGAAAGGAAGGGACGGCCAGACGAGCGCGGCAGCCGAGGCGACAGCGATGGCACCGACGATGATCGCCGTGATCCAGCGCGGCAGCGCGGTCGGACCGTCCCTGCCGCCGAGTGCGGGGGCCGGGGGACGCAGGGGCACGGGCCCCTGGCGCGGAGCGCCTCCCAGTTCTTGGCTCATCCGAGCAGCGGCAAGAAGTTGAAGAGCTGAGGCAGCTTCGCGAACTGACCGGACACGAGAACCAGGCCCATCACGATGACGAGAGTACCGCCCGCAAGGTTCACAGCCCGGATGTGCGACGCGAGCCAGCGCGCGATCCGGCGGGCTCCGCCAATCCCACCGGCAAGCAGAAGGAACGGGACGCCGAGGCCCAACGTGTACGCAACGAGGAGCACCGCCCCCGATCCGAGATCGTCGTTCAGCAGCAGGTCGAGGATCAGCGCCAGATATGGGCCGACGCACGGCGTGAAACCGACGCCGAATGCGAGCCCGATGAAGAAGCTGCGGGTGAGCCCGGTCGCGCGGCCCTCGAGCCGAAGGTCGAGCTCGCGCGCGAGCACAGGGATTCGGATGAGCCCAAGCATCTGCATCCCGAGGACGACGAGGAAGAGCCCGCCTACGCGCTGGAGCCAGTAGGCCATCTCGCCCGCGAGTGCACCAACGAGCGCGACCGCGACCCAGAGCAGGGTAAAGACGAGCGAGAAGCCAAGAACGAACGCGATCCCGTGCGCGAGCGTGCGCACGCGCGCCGTGCCCGCGAGGGCGGCCTCGCCGGCCATGTCCACGAGGAACGCCGGTACGAGCGGAAGCACGCAGGGCGAAAGAAACGAGAGCACGCCCGCACCGAAGGCAACCGCGACGTTCACCGCTAAAGCCTAGGGTGTCGTCGCGACCGTTCCCTTCGTGATCGTTCGGGCCACGACGGCCGCGAGAGCGCACGCAAGGTCTGGCCGATCGTTCGGCATCGCGATGCGGTGGTAGCGAAGGCCGTTCGCTTCGGCTTGCACGCGCGCCGCCACGTCGAGGTCGTAGAGGACTTCGAGATGGTCGGCGAGGAACTGCAGGGGAACGACCAGTACGCTCCGGTATCCGTCCGCGGCGATCGCTGGAAAGAGCTCGACGAGATCAGGGCGAAGCCATTCCTCCTGTGTGTGACCCGCGCTCTGATACGCGAAGGACCACTCCGACAAGCCGGCGGCGGCCGCGACAGCGTCGGCCGTCGCGCGCAGCTGGCGTACGTATTCGGGCTCTGCGTCGTACACGCGCCGCGGAAGGCTGTGCGCCGTCAAGAGGATCGCGGGTGAGTCGAGCCCTTCGACGGCCTCGGCGATGGCGGCGCCCAGGAGGCTGTGCAATCGCGGCTCGTCGTACCAAGCTGGAGCGAGCCGCCACGAGATCGTCGGACTGGTGCCCGCAACGGCGTCCTCGAGCGCGCGGCGGTAGCCACCCATAAGCAGCTCGGACCACTGCGGCGACAACACGATTCCAACGAGCTGATCCACCCTGAGCGCGAGCTCGTGGACGACTCTCTCGATGGTCGGCTCGGAGAAGCGCATCGCGGCGCGCACCAGGTAACCCTCGCCCAGCTCGCGCTGGAGCGCCGCGGCCTGAGTCTCCGTTATCGCCACGAGCCGCGACCCGCCAATGATTCGATAGCGCCGCGTCATCTCCGTTGCGAGCTCGGCGCTCGGTACCCGCCCGCCGCGGACACGCGTGAGGTAGGCCGGAACGTCGCTCGGATCGCGCGGCGCGCCATAGGTCATAAGCACGACGCCCGTGGTCACGCGGCGGTCGCCTCGTGCACCAGCGCGACGACGCGACGCAGTGTGTCCGGATCGGTACCCGGGAGGACCCCGTGGCCAAGATTGAAGATATGTCCAGGTCGGCCGCGGGCCTGTTCCACGATCACCCGCGAACGCTCCGCCACGACATCGAACGGGGCAAGGCACGTCACCGGGTCGAGGTTCCCTTGTATCGCGCGGTCCGCGCCGATCCGTGTCCACGCATCGGCAAGGGAGACACGCCAATCGACGCTCACCACGTCGCATCCCCGCGCGGCAAGCGATAGGAGCTCCGGATTGCCGGTGAAGAAGTGGATGCGCGCTGCGCCGGTCGCAGACAACGCCTCGAAAACGCGAAGCGTATGCGGGAGCACCGAACGCTCGTAGTCGTCCGGTGAAAGGATTCCCGCCCAGGAATCGAAGAGCTGGACAACGTCGACGCCGGCCTGGATCTGCGCGACGAGATAGCGCGCGACAACCTCGGCGAGCGTACGCATCAATCGATCCCAAACATCGGGGTGGCCGATGAGCATCGCCTTCGCCTGCGCATGGTCGCGCGTCGGCATGCCCGCGATGAGATACGAGGCGAGCGTGAACGGTGCGCCGGCAAAGCCGATGAGCGCGACGTCGTGCGGGAGCGAGCGCCGCAGCGCGCGGATCGTCTCGAAGAGATAGGGGGTCGCATCATCCGCATCGATGACGCGCAGCCGCGCGATGTCGCGCGTGCTCCGGACCGGACGGTCGATGATCGGGCCGACCTCGGGCTCGATCCGGAACGGCACCCCCATTCCGTCGAGCGGCAGCATGATGTCGGCGTACAGCACCGCGGCATCCACGCCGAGCTGATCGACCGGCATCGCGGTGACCCGCGCGCACAGCTCCGGTGTGCGCGCCATCTCGAGGATCCCGTAGCGCTCGCGCAGCTCGCGGTAGTCGGCGAGGCAGCGGCCAGCCTGACGCATGAACCAGACCGGTGTCCGTTCGACCGGCTCGCGGCGGCATGCGCGGACGAGCAGCGGCGCGGTCACGTCGCCGGGATCCGCGCGGCTACGCCGTCGAGCTCATCGAGCGCCTCGGCGAGTGGCATCGCGCGCCCGACGAAGATCGGCGTCTCGCGCTCGGTGTACGAAGACGATTCGGTCTCGCGCAGGTCGGCCACGAGGGCGAGGAAGTCGCGCACGTCGTCGCACTCGAAAGCGACCACGAACTCCTGGTCGTCGATTCCGAAGCTGTATCCAGTGTGGATACGGATAGTCGGATAGCGATGGCCGACGGCGAAGTGCGCCGCCATGATCCGCGCGCGCTCCTCGTGCGGCAGCACGTACCACGACCGCTTCTTGGTCATCGGGTACACGACGACGTAGGGCTTGTCGCCGCGCGGACCTGCCGGGGCGTCGTGCTCGCCTCCGGCGTGTGCGTGCCCGTCGAGGTACGGGGATCGCCGTCGCGCAGCGAGGTAGGCGTGGGGCCGGGTCGACCATGCCCAGAGGCGGGTGCCGGCGAGGCGGACCTCGAGGGCGCGCAGGCTTTCGAGATCATCGCCGACCGCCCAGAGGAGCAGATCCGCGTCGGCGCGCATCCCCACGAGTGAATAGGCGTTGACGCGCGCGTCGGAGACGGCTGACACGAACTCCGCCTTGTCGGCCTCGCGCTGGCGCGGGTCGCAGCGCCGCCATTCCGACGAGACGGCGATGGTCACATAGCGAAAGAGCTCGTTCACCCAGCGGACTCGGCGAGCGCCTCGTCGGCGGCGGTCACCACCTCGTCGAGGATGGGCTCGTCATGCGCGAGCGAAACGAAGAAGCACTCGAGCGCCGAAGGAGGCAGGAGCACCCCGCGCCGGAACATCGCCGCATGGAATCGCGCGAACGCCGCACGGTCGGTCGCAAGCGCGTCGTCCTCGTTGCGCACCGGATGGTCTGTGAAGAAAGCCGTGAGCAGGGAACCGACGCGCTGCACCCTCGCGGCGGTCGGTGAGCGCCGCGCCGCACGGGCGAGCCCCCTCGCGAGACGACCGCCGAGCGCCTCGAGGCGCTCGTACGCAGCGGCGTCGAGAAGACCAAGCGTCGCGAGGCCGGCGGCCATCGCGAGCGGGTTCCCAGAAAGGGTCCCCGCTTGATAGACCGGACCCTCCGGCGCGACGAGCCGCATGAGCTCGCGCCGCGCTCCATAGGCGCCGACGGGCAGGCCGCCCCCGATGATCTTGCCGAGGCAAGTGATGTCTGCCGCAATGCCGAGGCGCTCCTGCGCTCCGCCCCGTGCGAGGCGGAACCCGGTGATGACCTCGTCGAAGATCAGCAGCGCGCCGCACTCGGTCGCCAGCAGCCGCAGCCCTTCCAGGAAGCCAGACTCCGGCGGGACCGCGCCCATGTTGCCGGCGACCGGCTCGACGATGATCGCGGCGAGATCGCGCTCGGCCGCTGTGCGCCGCGCCGCGGCGAGGTCGTTGTACGGGACGGTGAGTGTGTCCCGGGCGGCCGCGAAGGGGACGCCGGCCGAATCGGGAAGCCCCAGTGTCGCGATGCCCGAGCCGGCTTTCGCGAGCAGCGCATCAGCGTGGCCGTGGTAGCCGCCCGCGAACTTGAGGACCGTGTCGCGGCCTGTCGCCGCCCGCGCCAGGCGGATCGCGCTCATCGCCGCCTCGGTCCCCGACGACACGAAGCGAACCATCTCGATGCTCGGGAACGCGTCGACGATCGTCTCGGCGAGCTCGGCCTCGAGCGGCGAGGGCATGCCATATGACGTGCCGCGCTCGGCCTGGTGTGCGATCGCCGCGACCACCGCGGGATGCGCGTGTCCGGCCACAAGCGGGCCCCACGAGCAGATCAGGTCGATGAAGCGACGCCCGTCCGCGTCCCAGACGTGCGCGCCTGCGCCCCTCACGATGAAGGGGGGCTCGCCGTGCACCGCGCGGAACGCGCGGACCGGGCTCGATACGCCACCGGGCATCACCCGCCCGGCACGCGAGCGCAGGACCTCGTTCCCGCTCAGCGTTGCCGAAGCCATTCGGCGGCCTCCAGTGCGAAGTAGGTGACGACGATGCCCGCTCCGGCGCGCGCGATCGCGGTGAGCGATTCGAGCGCCGCCCTGCGCAGGTCGAGCCAGCCGCGCTGAGCCGCGGCGTGAAGCGCCGAGTACTCGCCGCTGACCTGATAAGCGGCGATCGGTAGGTCGAACCGCGCGCGCGCTGCGGCGATCACGTCGAGATAGGGACCTGCGGGCTTGACCATGAGCGCGTCGGCGCCTTCAGCGACATCGGCCGCGAGCTCCGCGAGGGCCTCGCGACGGTTCGGCGGATCCAACTGGTACGCCTTGCGGTCGCCGAACGCTGGGGCGCAATCGGCGGCGTCGCGGAACGGGCCGTAGAGGCTCGACGCGTATTTGGCGGCATACGCGAGGATCGCGGTGTCCTCATGCGACGACGAGTCCAGCGCCGACCGGATCGCGGCGACCCGGCCGTCCATCATGTCGGACGGCGCGACGACATCTGCGCCCGCACCCGCGTAGACGCGCGCGGCGTCCGCGAGGATCTCGAGCGTGCGGTCGTTATCGATCGCACCGTCCTCCCGAAGAACGCCGCAGTGCCCGTGCGAGGTGTACTCGCAGAGGCACACGTCGGCGACGATCGCGAGCTCGTCCGTCGCGTCGCGGATCGCGCGGATCGCCGACGGCACCGGACCGAGCGGATCGGCGGCGGCGGTCCCGCGCTTGTCCTTCGACTCGGGTAAGCCGAAGAGCAGGACAGCGCCGATCCCGGCGTCGGCCGCGCGGGCCGCGAGGTCGCCCACCTTGCGGATCGGAACACGTGCGTGTCCGGGAAGTGCCGCGATGGGCGACGGGTCGTCGACCCTCGCGTCGACGAAGACTGGCAGCACGAGCATCGCGGGATCGAGGCGAGTCTCGCGAACGAGCCGCCGCAGCGCGGGAGTCCGGCGAAGCCGGTGGAAGCGTGCGAACGTGAGCGACTCGCGCTCAGTGACGAGCGACATGCGATCCCTCCAACGCGAGGTCGGCGATGGCGCGAGCGGTGGGTTCCAACGCGGTCAGCGGGCTCACGTCGAACAGCCGGACCGCGGCGGCCGCGGTGGTCGGACCGATGGCGACCACCCGGTGATCGACCGGGAGCTCGGCGCAGATGTCGGCGGCAAAACCTTCGACCGCGCTTGGCGAGGCGAAGACGACCGTCGCGCCGGCCTCGACGGCCGCGCGCGCCACGCCGACATCGCCGTCTGCGCCGGGACGGCTGCGATAGGCCACGACCTCGCGGATCAAAGCTCCGCGTGCTCGGAGCGTCGCGGGAAGTTCGTCGAGCGCTCGATCGGACCGTGCGAGGAGGACGGCACCCCGCGGGAGCGGAAGCTCGGCGCCAAATGCCGCTCCGGTCGCGACCGACGCGACGAACTCGGGCTCGCGGCCGAGCGCGCGGAGGCGACCAGCGGTAACCGGGCCGACGACGGCGATAGCGCACGGCACCGCGCGGGCATCGGTGACCGCCCCGATCGCCTCCACTCCGGCGGGACTCGTGAGGACGAGCAGGTCGGCGGTGCCCAGGGCCGTCAGCGCATCGAGCAGCGCCGCGCGATCGGCAGGCTCGCGCCGAACACACGGCACGGTCACGACCTTCGCACCGCGCGCGGCGAGCTCCCGCGCGAGCGGCTCATCGGCCCGCGTGAGCAGCACCGTGTTCGAGCGGTCAGACGGCATGCGGCACCCCGCCAAGCGCTTCGACCGCCAGCCGCGCGGCCTCGCGCGGATCGGTCGCGGACGTTCGGACCCGGGCGCGCTTGCCGTCGAGGGCCAAAGCGGCGTCGAGAGTGACCGTGCCGTCGTCGAACGTCGCCAGGGCGCCGAGCGCGAGCTCGCAGCTCGCCCCGAGGTCCCTGAGCAGCGCGCGCTCGGCGGTGACCGCGATGCGCGCGTGCAGGTCGTCGAGGCCGGCCAGCCGATCGCGCATGACGCGATCGTCCGACCGGCACTGCACGGCAAGTGCGCCCTGGCCCGGAGCGGGGAGGAGGACGTCGGTCGAGAGGATCTCCTGGCTCGCGACCGGGATCCCGAGCCGCCGAAGCCCCGCGACCGCGAGGATGGTCGCGTCGACCTCCCCTTCGCGGACCTTGCGCAGCCGCGTATCCACGTTTCCGCGGATATCGATGAGATGGACGTCGGGACGGATCGCAAGAAGGAACGCACCGCGGCGCGGGCTGGAGGTTCCGACGCGGGCACCTTGCGGAAGCGACCCAAGCCCGCCACGCGTCGCGGTCACCATGACGTCCCGCGGGTCCTCGCGCGGCGGGATCGCCGCGATCGTGCAGTCCTCGCTCTCGGCCGTCGGGAGGTCCTTCAGCGAATGGACCGCCACATCGACCTCCCCGCGGCGAAGCGCGTCCTCGAGTGTCGCGACGAACGCGCCGTCCGCTAGCTCCCGGATCGGCCGGTCGCTCGCGTCGCCCGCGGTGCGTACGACGACGAGCTTGGCGACCGCCTCTCGGCCGAGCATCGCCGCGACGATCCGCGCTTGGACCAAGGCCAGTGCGCTGCCGCGCGTGCCGATGCGTATCACGACGATGAGTCCTCAAGCCGGAACAGCTCGCGGGCGGCGTCGGCCCGCTCGGGCGAGGCGAGGAGCGCGACCGTCGGCGCGTGCAGGAACGCATTGGTGAGTGAGGAGGCCAAAGCGGTCACCACCTCGCGGTCGCGGGCTCCCAGATGGCCGAGCTTCCCGAGCGCTCGCGTGAGCTGGTGCTGCCGCAGCTCGTCGGACCGCACACGCAACGCCCGGATGACGGGGACGGCAAGGCGTCCACGCCAATCGCCGGCGAACCGCGCGGTCATCCGCTCGCATTCGCGCTCAGCAGCGCCGATCGCCGACGCCGGCGGCGCCGCCCGATCGCGCAGGTCGTCGGCGGTCCGATACACGAGACCCGCCAGCGCGCGGGCGTCCGCGCCGACGCTCCGGGGGACCGCGAGATCGACGATGACGAGCGGACCGCGCAAGAGGCGCTCGTGGAGCCGGGGCGCATCGAAGAGAGCGCCCCGCGTGTCGGCCGCGGAGATCACGCAGGTCGCGCGCGCGAGCGCTTCGTTCAGGTCCGCGAGTGGGACCGCCTTGGCATCGATCTCGGAGGCCAGAGCCGCCGCGCGCGCGGCGTCGCGGTTGGCGACGAGCAGGGTGCGAACGCGGTGCCGCAGAGCGCGCGATGCGAGCTTGCCCATCTCGCCGGCGCCGACCACCAGCGCGGTTGCCTCAGCGGGACGGTCGACGAACCGGAGCGCTTCGTCGACGGCGAGGGAGCCGAGCGATCGCGTCATTGATCCCAGTGCAGTGCCTGCGCGGACGTCCCGGCCGAGGCGAAGCGCGCGCTCGATGAGAGCCTCGAGGAGCGGCTCGCCGCGCACCGACCCGCGGACGCGGCGGAGCTGACCGAGTATCTGCACCTCGCCAGCGACCAGCGATTCGAGCCCGGCCGCGACGCGGAAGAGGTGGCGCGCAGCCTCCGTTCCGCGCAGCAGACGCGACCCACGCGCTCTCGGCAAGGTCGTCTGGTCGACCGCGTAGAGCTCGACGCGATGACAGGTAGCGAAGACGAACGAACGCGGAAGCGGTAAGCGCGTCAGGCTGTCGAGAAAGCGCTCACGCTCGTCGAGATCGGCATCGCCGCGCGGCACGACGACCGCGGACAGGCTCGCGAGCGGATCGGCCATGCGCTTCCACGTTCAGGCTGTCTCGCGAGAACGCAAGGCGCGTTGGGAGTCTTCCCCAGCCTCTCGGTGATTGACCGAGATTCGCTGGGGAGTTTCGCCCAACCTTCGTGCTAGCCGAGCGCTTGCGCGAGGTCCGCGATGAGATCCTCGACCGTCTCGATGCCGACCGAAAGCCGGACCAGGCCGGCCGGCGGCGCGAGCTTCGTGCCGCGAACCGAGCCGTGGGTCATGGCGAGCGGCACCTCGATCAGCGATTCGACGCCGCCCAGCGACTCGCCAAGGGCGAAGAGCTTGGTCCGCGCGGCCATCCGTTTCGCCGCGGCCTCGCCGGCCTTCAGCTCGAAGGAGAGCATGCCGCCGAAGAGGCGCATCTGCTTTTTCGCGAGCTCGTGCTGTGGGTGCGTCGGGAGTCCCGGATAGTTCACGCAGGCGACCTTCGGGTGCTCGGTCAGCCATTCCGCGACCGCCTGCGCGTTCAGTGAATGGCGCTCCATCCGGAGCGCGAGCGTCTTCGCGCCGCGCAGAACCAGCCACGCGTCGAGCGGACCGGGCACGCCACCCGCGGCGTTCTGAACGAACGCGATGCGCTCGCGCAGCTCCGGGTCGTTGCCCGCGAGCGCTCCGCCCACGACGTCCGAGTGTCCGCCGAGGTATTTCGTCGTCGAGTGAAGGACGAGATCCGCTCCGAGCTTCAGCGGCTGCTGAAGATATGGGCTGGCGAACGTGTTGTCGGCGAGGGCGAGCGCCCCGCCGCGGTGGGCGATCTCGACGATCGCCGCGATGTCGAGCACCTTGAGCAGGGGATTCGACGGCGTCTCGATCCAGACGAGCTTCGTCGCCGAACGCATCGCCTTGCGGACCGCGTCGAGGCGGCGCATGTCGACCGCGGCGAAGTCGATCCCGGCGCGATCGAACACCCGCGCGAAGAGTCGGTAGGTCCCGCCGTAGACGTCGTCGCCCATGATCACGTGATCGCCACGGGCCAAGAGATGCGCGACCGCGTCGGAGGCGGCCATCCCCGAAGCGAACGCGAGGCCCCAGCGGCCGGCCTCGAGCGACGCGAGGCAGGTCTCGAGCGCGGCGCGTGTCGGATTGCCGGTGCGCGCGTACTCGTAGCCCTTGTGCTTCCCGACCGCCTCCTGGACGAACGTGGACGTCTGGAAGATCGGGACGACTACAGCTCCGGTCGTCGGCTCTGGTTCTTGTCCCGAGTGGATGGCGAGCGTTTCGAAGCCCTGCTTGCGCACTAACGCGACGAGCTCTTTCGCTGATGCGCGACGAATTCGAGCAGATCAGCCTTGGTGATGATCGATACCGGACGATCGTCGCGCGCGGCGAGCAAGGCCGGCGCACCGCCCGAGAGCTCCTGATAGAGCCGCTCGATGTCGTCGTTCGCCTGGACCACGGGGAACGGCGCTTCCATCACGCGCTCGACGCGCTCGTCGACGAGAGCTGGCTCGCGGAAGACGCGGTCGAGCATGGTCTTCTCCTGGACGCTGCCGACGATGTCGGTGATCGCCATGGCCGCGCTGCCGTCCGCGGTGACGGGGATCTGCGAGATCCCGTAGCGCTGCATCGTGTCGATCGCGCTCCGGACGCTCGCGCTCTTCGAAACGCAGATGAGCTCCGGCGTGCCCATCCGATCCTTCACCACGTCGCCGACCGTCGCAGGGACGACGAAGCCGAGGAACCCGTTCTGGCGCATCCACTCGTCGTTGTAGATCTTGGAGAGATAGCTTCGGCCCGAATCGGCGAAGATGACGACGATGAGCGCGCGCTCGTCGAGGTCCTTCGCGATCTCGAGCGCGGCAGCCGTCGCCGTCCCCGACGAGCCACCGACGAGGATCCCTTCTTCACGGGTCAGCCGACGCGCCATGAGGAATGAATCCCGATCGGAGACCCGGACCCAACGGTCGACGATCGCGGGGTCGAACGTTCCCGGGTAGAAGTCCTCGCCGATCCCTTCGGTCTTGTAGGGATGGATGTCTCCCGTGTAGATCGAGCCTTCGGGGTCCGCCCCAACGACAGCCAATTCCGCGTTGCGCTCCTTGAGATAGCGCCCCGCGCCGGTGATCGTTCCGCCCGTGCCGACCCCACCGACGAGGTGCGTGATCCGCCCTTCGGTCTGCTCCCAGATCTCGGGACCGGTCGTGCGGTAGTGGGCTTCGGGATTCATCGCGTTGTAGTACTGGTTCGGCTGGAACGCGCCGGGGATCTCGCGCGCGAGCCGATCGGCGACCTTGTAGTAGGACTCCGGAGATTCCGGCGGGACGGCGCTCGGACACACGACCACCTCGGCCCCGTAGGCACGGAGGAGATCGCGCTTCTCCTGGCTCTGCTTGTCGGCCATGGTGCAGATGAGGCGATAGCCCTTGATCGCGGCCGCGATCGCGAGGCCGACGCCGGTATTGCCGCTCGTCGGCTCGACGATCGTCCCGCCCGGGCGGAGAAGTCCGCGGCGCTCGGCGTCGTCGATCATCAGGATCCCGATCCGGTCCTTGACCGATCCGCCGGGGTTGAGGTGCTCGAGCTTCGCGACGATGGTCGCGCGGAAACCCTTCCCGATACGGCCGAGCGTCACGAGCGGCGTATGGCCGACGAGCGCGAGCACGTTGGGCGCGATCGTCATCGATGCGAGTCTAGGGTGCGCTAATGGACGCGCCGTTCCTGCAGAAGATAGAGGCCCACCGCCACGAGGATCACCGGAACGAAGTACGGCTGCAGGGCGATCGGAACGAGGTCGACCTTGACGAAGACGTTCGCCATCGCGACGACCACGAGGATCACCGCGGGCACGAGCGGCATGCGCCGATCGGGTGCGATGAGGAACACGACGACGAGCCCGAGCGCGAGCGTCCCCAGGAATACCGCACCCGCGAGATCGGACGCGATGCCGAGCCACGGTGGCAAGAGAAGACCGACGCCGAACCCACAAAGCACGCCGGCCGGGAACAGATATACGTATTGCCTCGTGCCGACGAGGTACGCCGCCGCGAATCCGAGGCCGAGCGCGACGAAGAGATAGCGGCCACCCTCGGCATACGGGAATCCGAGCGCGGCGAGCAAGAACGCCGCGCCGACGGCGATGAGAACGGCCGCTCCGATGACGCCGCGCGGGGGCGCGATGGTTCGGCGCATCGCTAGGCGTCCGGCTTCCGTTCGCTCGGGACGTCGCCCGGCGAGAGTTGGCGCGCGGTACGGCCCTGCAGCGACTCGCCGTACTTGAGGCCCGTCCCGGTGTTGAAGACGACGACTTCATCGTCGTCCGCGATCCACCCGTCGCGGCGGAGCTTCGCGACGCCGGCGACCGCGGCCGCTCCCTCGGGACAGAGCAAGAACCCTTCGGCCTCGCCGGCCATGCGCATCGCGCCGGCGATCGCGTCCTCGCTGACCGCGACCGCGGTGCCGCGCGACTCGCGCAGCGCTCGGAGCACGATGAAATCGCCGAGCGCCTTTGGGACGCGGATGCCCGCGGCGAACGTGCGCGGATCTGGCCATGGCTCGGACTCATCGCGACCATCAACGAACGCCTTCACGATCGGAGCGCACCCCTCAGCCTGAACCGCGACGAATCGAGGCACCTTGGGTCCGATCCATCCGATCGCACGCAGCTCGTCGAACCCCTTCCACATTCCGATGAGCCCCACGCCGCCGCCGGTCGGATACACGATCACATCGGGCACGCGCCAGCCGAGCTGCTCGGCGAGCTCGAACCCCATCGTCTTCTTCCCTTCGATGCGGTACGGCTCGCGGAGCGTCGACGCCTCGTACCAGCCGTACCTCGCGCAGGCGTCGCGCACCGCCCGGCCGGCGTCGGCGATCGAGCCGGGGACCAGATACGTCTCCGCCCCGTACGCCGAGGTCTCGCGGACGATCACCGCTGGCGTCGCGTCCGGCATCACGACGACGACGCGCAGTCCGGCGCGCGCACCGTACGCGGCCCACGCCGCGCCGGCGTTACCCGCGGTCGGCAGAGCGAGGACCTTGATGCCGAGATCGGCCGCGCGGGTCACGCCGATCGCCGCGCCACGCGCCTTGAACGTACCCGTAGGCAGCAGGCCCTCGTCCTTGATCGCGAAGCCGCGGATGCCGAGCTTCCGTCCGAGTCGCGGCGCATCGTCGAGCGGGGTCATCGGTTCCCCCAGCGTGACCGTCCGCGCCGGGTCTTCGTAGGGAAGAAGCTCGCGGTAGCGCCACAGAGTCTCGGGACGCTCCTTGAGGGCGTCCCGCATTGAGGAGTCGCGCACGCGACGCAGGTCGTAACGCACGAGGAGCGGCCCGCCGTCGGACTTGCAGACCTGATTGACCTGATCGACTGGGAAATCCTCGCGACAGCGCGAGCACTCGAGGTGCGTCGCGAAGCCGCTCACGCGGCGCGTTCGATCTTCGCGCCCAGCGCCCGCAGGCGCGTATCGAGCTCCTCGTATCCGCGGTCGATCTGCTCCACGTTGTTGATGATCGACCGGCCGCGGGCACACAGCGTCGCTCCAAGAAGCGCCATGCCCGCGCGGATGTCGGGGCTTCGCAGCTCGGTCCCGTAAAGCTGCGACGGACCGACGACCACGACGCGGTGCGGGTCGGCGAGCACCAAGCGCGCGCCCATCCGCTCGAGCGCGTCCACCCAGAACATCCGTCCGTCGAACATCCACTCGTGGATGAGCACCGTGCCCTCGGCCTGTGTCGCCATCGCTGTCGCGACGCTGGTCAGATCGGTCGGGAAGCCTGGCCAGATCCCCGGCTTGATCGTCGGGATCTTGCCGCCGATGTCCTCCTCGACCCGATAACGCTCGTTCCCTTTGACGACTAGATCGTCACCGGCGATCTCGGTCTCGACGCCGAGCCGTTTGAACACAAGCCGAGTCATGCGCAGGTGCTGCGGTACGGCCTTCTTGATCGTGGCCGAGCCGCGCGTCATCGCGATCAGCGCGATCAGCGATCCGACCTCCATGTGATCGCTCAGGATCGTGTGATCGATGCCCCCCAGGCGCTCGACGCCGTCGATCGTGATCGTGTTCGTGCCGATGCCGGCGACGCGCGCGCCCATCTTCGTCAGCGCCAGACCGAGCTGCTGGACGTGAGGCTCGCTCGCGGCGTTGTGCAGCACCGTGCGGCCTTTCGCGAGCACCGCGGCGAGGAGGGCGTTCTCGGTCGCGGTGACGGACGCCTCGTCGAGGATGACCTCCGCCCCACGGAGGCCTTCGGTACTCAGCTCATAGCCCTCACGTGCGACCTCGAGCTCGGCGCTGAGCTGCTGCAGCGCGAGAAAGTGCGTGTCGTTCCGCCGCCGTCCGATCACGTCGCCGCCCGGCAAGCCGAGCTGCGCCTTCCGCAGGCGCGCGAGGAGGGGCCCCGCGAAGAGCAGTGACGCGCGGATCTCCCCGGCCAGCTTTTGCGGTACTTCCATCGAGCGCGGCGCGCCGCTGATACGCACGGTGTGCGGGTCGAGCTCATCGACTTTGGCGCCGAGCGCGATCGCGATCTCGAGCATCCCGCGGACGTCGCGGATGCGCGGAAGGTTCCGCAGCGTGACCGCGTCGTCGGTCAACAGCGAGGCGGCGATGAGCGGGAGCGCTTCGTTCTTGTTGCCCGCCGGCGTGATCTCGCCGCGCAGAGGCGTGCCGCCTTCGACGATGAACCGGGCCACCGCGCGACAGCCTAGTCCGTCCCGCTCATAGCAAACTCTGCGGCTTCCCTTACGCGCGGCTCATGCGGCGCGCAGGCGCAGACCTCACGTTGGATGAGGCTCGCGAGCGAGCCAAATTCGAAAGGAGCAGGACATGAACATCAACAAAACGATCCTCGGAGCCCTCGTCGGCGGCTCATTGCTGGCTGGCGCCATGGTCGGCGGCGTTTTCGGCGCGAGCACTCTCATGGTCAACGCCGCGTCCGCAACGGCGAGCAACAACGCGCGCTCGGCGGGCCCAAGCGCGTCGCCGGGCGTCTTCAAGCCGAACGAGGATCCGGCACACGAGGCGACCGAGAGCGCGCAGCGCGAAGCGCAGGAGGACGCGGGCCAGGTGCCCACGGTGCCCTAATAGCCGAGCGCGATCCCGATCTTCGTTCCCTCTACGCCCCCGCGCAACCGGCGGCCGTCCACGAGGATGGCCGCCGGACGCGCGAAGTTCGTCGCGAGCACGTCCTCGACCTTTATCTCGAGCTCGTGCCCAAGACGCCGCAGCTCGGTCCGGACGTCTTCGCCGATTCGCGAGTCCACCAGCAGCCGCTCGCCTTCGTCGTGGATCCGCGGCCGGCTGGTTGCGTCCTGCGGCCCGTCGCCGTAGTCGACCGCATTCACGATGACCTGCACGAGCGCGCTCATGATCTTTCGTCCGCCCGGCGCGCCGCACACGAGGAACGGGCGGTCGTTGCGGAGGACGATCGTCGGCGCGCCGGCCCAGAGCACGCGCTTCCCGGGGGCGATCGAATTTGGCCGACCCGGACGCGGATCGAACCAGTACATCCCGTTGGTCATCACGATCCCGGTGCCCTTCGCCATGACCGCGGAGCCGAAGCCGCCGCCGAGCGTCGCTGTCAGCGAAACGCACATACGATCCTTGTCGACGGCGTTCACGTGCGTCGTGTTTGGCAGGTCGGCCATCGAGCTGAACCGCTCCTCGAAGGCCTGGCGCAGAGCGACGGCGATGCGGTGAAGGCTCTCGGCGCCTCCTTGCGGGTACGAGCGGAGGTCCTCGCGGTCGAGGGCCTTCAGCGCGTGCGCTACGGTCGGGCCGCCGGTGAGGCCCGGCAGCGCCAAGACACGGTCCTTGCGATAGCGGAACGACTCCGGGGGCCGCTCGTGCGCCTCGTAGGTCGCGAAGTCCTCGCGGGACAGGATGCCGCCCAAGGAGCGAACGTCCTCGACGATCGCCGCGCCAAGCTCACCCTCGTAGAGCGCGCTCGCTCCGTCGCGAGCCAGCGTCTCGAGCGAGCGCGCGAGATCGGGCTGCTCCAGACGCTCCGGCGCCTCGAAGCCGGTCGGCGGCCGATAGGGTGCGCCGCCGGGCCGGTAGTACACACGCTTCGCCTCGGCATTGCGGTGCAGCCGTGCCGCGTACGTGCCGAAGATGAGCGTCCCGTACCAATCCATCACGAAGCCGTCGTGCGCGAGACGGATGGCGGGATCGAACAGCCGCGCCCAGGCGAGCTTTCCGTATCTGCGGTGCGCGAGCTCGTACGCGGCGACGGCTCCTGGGACGCTGAGCGAGAGGGGCCCTTCGACGTTCGCGTCACCTTTCACTGCCGGCCAGCCGTACATCCCGGAGCGTGCGTCGCCACCCGCGAGCTCGAACATCTCCTCTTTCGCCGCGAGCGGCGCGCGGGTCGCTCCGTCGAACGCGCTGGCCTTTCCATCGCTCCACACCACGAGCCCGGCGATCCCACCGAGACCGCTGCCGATCGGCGAAACGACACTTAGGGCGAACGCGGCTGCGAGCGCCGCATCGAGCGCGTTCCCGCCTTCACGAAGGATCTCGAGTCCGGCCTCGGCCGCGAGCGCGTCGGCCGTGACCATGCCATTCGGCGACGACGCCTCGCTCTTCGTGAGGCGCCATTCGCTGCGGGAGATGGTGGGTTCGGCCGGCATCCTCAGGGCAGCTGCTTGGTGATACGGATGGCGAGTCCCTGACGTCCAGCGGCGACTCTTTTGTCCCAGTCTTTGATGGTCTTGATCCCCTGCTCGGTGAAGCTGATGAGCGAGATGTAGCGCGCCACGTCGACCTCCCCACGAAATGAACGCGCGAAGTCTAGTTCGGGACCTCGCCGGCGAGGATCGCGGCGAGCTTCGTCGAGTCGATGTTCCCGCCCGAGACAACGCACACGACTTTTCCGGTCCCCGCCTTGCCCGACAGCGCCGCGGCGACGGACGCACCGCCCGCGCCCTCCGCCACGATGCGACTCCGGGCGGCGAGAAGGCGCACCGCCGAGGCGACGTCGTCGATGCTCGAGACGAGCGAGCCTTGCAGAAGCTGGCGAGCCAGCGCGAACATCTCTGGGAACACGAAGGGGCCGCCGATGCCGTCGACGAATGTCGGGTGATGCGTGATGGTCACCGGCGCGCCCGCCGCGAGCGCGGCGGCAAAGGGCGCAGACGTGTCGACCTCTGCAGCGTAGACACGCGCCCGCGGACGGAGCTGGCGGATCGCGGACGCGATGCCGCACGAGAGCCCGCCGCCGCCGAACGGAGCGACGATCGCGTCGACGCCGTCGAGATCCTCGAGGATCTCGAGCCCGATCGTGCCGTTCCCGGCCATGACCGCGTCGTCGCTGAACGCGTGTATGAAAAGACCTTCGATACCTGCGCGCTTCCGCGTGCGAAAAGTCTCGAACCATTCGGCGAACGGCACTGGCACAAGCCGGCCGCCGAGGCGCTCGATCGCAGCGCGCTTGGCCTGTGGTGCGGTGTCGGGGATCACCACGCTGCAGGCGATGCCCAGCTGTCGCGCCATGTAGGCGACGCCCTGCGCCATGTTGCCGGCGCTGGCGGTCCACACGCCGCGGGCGAGCTCGTTGCGCGGCGCGCTCAGCATGCGATTCGCGGCGCCACGTAATTTGAATGAGCCGATCGGTTGGAGGTTCTCGAGCTTGAGCCAGATCTCGCAGGGCGCGTCGACCTCCAGACGCACGAGCGGTGTGCGGATAGCCGCGTCCGCTATCCGCTGGCGAGCGGCGCGGATCGCGTCGAGCGGGATCACTTCGCTGGCACCTCGACCACGATCGTAGGCACACTTAGCGCGTGCGATATAGGGCGGTCGGCTTCGACCTGCTGACCGCGCTCCTCGACACGTGGTCGCTCTGGTCCGCGGTGGCAGGCGATCGCGCGCTCGGGATGCGCTGGCACGCCGCGGCCCAGGATCTCCTGCGAGGCAAGCCCTATCGCCCGTACGAAGAGATCGTTGCCCAGGCCGCGACGAGCATCGGGCTCGACGGCGAACGTCCCTCCGAATTCCTATCCCGCTGGAACGAGCTGGCGCCGTGGTCGGACGTCCCGGACGTCCTCGACCGCCTCGACGGGGTGGCGTGCTTCATCGTCACGAACTGCTCGCGGTCGCTGGGTCGAGTGGCTGCGCGGCGCGCGGGCCGTTTCGCCTTTGTGGTCACGGCCGAGGATGCGGGCGCCTATAAGCCCGATCCGCTCCCCTATCGGATGGCCCTCGAGCGGCTCGAGCTCGACCCCGTGGAGGTGCTCTTCGTGGCGGGTTCGGCGCACGACGTCGGCGGAGCGGCGCGTGTCGGCATGGATGTGTATTGGGCGAACCGCGGCGGCGCCCCCGCGCCTGCGGACGGCGTCGCGATCCGCGAGGAGCCAGACTTCCGCGGCCTTCTCGAGATGGTGGATGTCGCATGATCGGTCGCGCTTCGATCACGCAACGCGACGACGGCAGCCTCAACGACCCCCGCAGCGACGCCGACTGGCTGGACTGGGTGCCGGCCGGCGCCGTGCGGAACTGGTGCGAGGACGACCTTCTCGGCGACTGGCTGGACGAATACGGCGAGCAGCACGGCTTCCGGCGCGACGATCAGCTACCTGGCTACGACCGCACGTTCGACCTGCGTCGCTTCCTGATGGAGCAAGGCCGCCGCTTCGAGCAGGCCGTGATCGTCGACCTCCAGTCCCGATGGCCGGTGCAGCGGATCGCGACGCGACCGGACGAGTCGCGGTCGCTCGCCGCCGCAGAGGCGACGTGGGACGCGATGAAGGCCGGCATACCCGTGATCGCGGCCGGCGTGGTGCGCGATCCGGAGCGGCGCACCTTCGGCGTCGCCGACCTGCTCGTGCGCAGTGACGTCCTGGGCGAGCTGTGCCCGGACGCGTTCATCGGCGATCAGCTCGAGCTGCCCGTCGCGGCGCTGCGTCACGGGCGGCACTACCGCGTCGTCGAGCTCAAGTTCTCGACGCTTCGGCTGCTCAAGGACGGCGGGCTCGGTGCCGGTGGTGTCGCTCCGATGGCGCAAGCGTGGATATACAACGAGGCACTCGGAAGGCTCCAGGGCTACACGCCGCCCGCCGCGTATATCGCCGGGCGCGCATGGAGGCAGGGCGACGAGCGTGGCGATCGCTGTTGGGAGCGGCTCGCGCGCATTCCGCGCGAGACGTACGTGCGCTCGCGCGACGACGATCTCGCGTCGATCATCGCGCGCGCCCTGGCGTGGATCCGCCGGTTGCGCACCGAAGGCGCCGAGTGGCGCGTCCTCCCGGTGCCTTCGGTGCCCGAGCTCTGGCCGAACATGAAGGCCTCGAGCGACTTTCCCTGGCACGAGGCGAAAGCCCAGATCGCGCGTGAGCTCGGCGAGCTCACGCTGCTTCCCCGCGTGAACGCTGAGCTGCGGCGCGCCGCCCACGCGACGGGCCTCACGCGCTGGGACGACCAGCGCACATCGGCGACAGGTCTCGGCATCGACGGACAGCACGCCCGGACGCTCGACGAGGTGATCCAGGTGAATCGTGACCAGGGCGAGGTCCTCCGGCCGGCCCGCGTGACCGCGGACGAGGAGCGGTGGCGAGTCACCGCCCCGGTCGAGGCATTCGTCGACTTCGAGTTCGTCCACGATCTCGACGACGACTTCAGTGCCTTCCCCCGAAAGGGCGGACAGGCTCTGATCTTCCAGATCGGCTGCGGCACGTATCGCGACGCGACCTGGTCGTTCGCCCAGTTCACCGTCGACGAGCTCGCCGCGGAGGCGGAGGCCCAGATGATCGATGCCTGGATCGCCCACCTCCAAGCTCTCGCGGATGGCGCCGGCGTCGATGTCGCCGACATGCGCATCGTCCATTGGTCGGGCGCCGAGCCGACCACGCTCGAGACCGCATACAACTCCGCGCGCGCGCGACATCCCGACCGACAGTGGCCAAGCCTCGGCTGGTACGACCTCTACACGCGGGTGTTCGTCGCGCAGCCGGTCGTGGTGAAGGGGGCGTTCGCGTTCGGCCTCAAACAGATCGCGCGGGCGATGCGCTCGCACGGCTTCATAACGACCGCCTGGGGCGAAGGCCTCGCGGACGGCGCCGGCGCGATGGCGGGCGCGTGGTCGGCGTCCGCCGAGACGCGGGCGCGAGGCCGGAGGCTCGCGGAGTCCGCCGTGATGGAAGAGATCGCGCGCTACAACGAGGTCGACTGTCGGGTGATGGCCGAGATCCTCGACTACTTGCGGCGCGAGCGGTAACGAAATTGACGTAGCGCGCTCAGGCAGGTAGACCAGCCACTCGCATTCAGGTCAAGGGGGAGAGTGGCATGCATCGTCTTGTGATCGTCTTCGTTGCGCTCGCGCTCGCTTTGCTCGCTCTTGCGGCACAACCTGCGTCCGCCGACCGCGGCGTCGTGCGCTTCGCGACACTACCCTCAGGAGAGCCAGGCCACCCCGAGGGGATCGCCGCCGACGCGGCAGGCAACATCTACGCGGCCTCGTTCGATCCAACGCCAGGCTTCGACAATCGCATCTACGTCTTCGCACCGAGCGGCATGCTCACCGACACGATCAACTTGACCGGGCATGACCCGCTCGGGATGCAGTTCGGGCCGGACGGCAAGCTCTACGTGGACGATTTCGGCAACGGCACGGTCCTCCAGCTCGCACCGCCAAACCACGCGATCGCGCGCACGTACGCCGTTTGCGGTGGCCCAGCGGCCGGGTGCGGCCTAAACGCGATCGCCTTTGACGCCAGCGGCCTCCTGTACACATCCGATTCGTTCGGCGGCAATATCTACACGCTCGATACGACGACCGGCGCGGTGACGCTGTTCGTTCAGGACGAGCGGCTCAAGCCCGCACCAGCGCCTCACGGTTTTCCCGGATTCGGCGCGAACGGCCTGGCGTTCAAGGGCACGGACCTTTACGTCGCCAACACCGCGGACGATCGCGTCCTGAAGGTCGCGGCGGACAAGACTATCTCGACGTTCGTCGAGAGCATCAACGGTGCGGATGGCATCGGCTTCGATTCGGCCGGACGGCTCTGGGTTTGCGCAAACCAGGAGAACGTGCTCTACGTGCTCGATGCGAATGGTCTGGTCGCCGACATCATCGGGTCTTTCGAAGGGATCGATCCCGACGGGGCACCACGAGGCCTGCTGTTTCCGGCGAGCATCGTTCAGAGCCGCGGCAGCATGTATGTGACGAACACCGCGCTTGATTTCCGGCACCACTTTGTCGGCGAGACGCCCGTGACGACCTTCACGCTGTCACGCGTCTCGCTCGGCCCATCCGGGCGCTAGCCGAGGACACGAGAGAGGCGGGCGGGCGTCATCGCCCGCCCTTCTCAAGAGCCAGTCGCGCGACCGACGAGCGGAAACACCTCAGCCGCGAAGCGATCCATCTCCTCTCGCTGCGGGCTGCACTGGATGAGGACGAGATCGATGCCGATGCGCTCGAGCTCGCGCAGTCGCGAGACGACTTGGTCCGGCGTGCCGACGAGACCCGTGCGTAGTCCACGGTTCGAGACGCTGTAGTCCTCGAGCGAGACCTGTGTCTCCAGCTGCGAACCCTTGATGAAGTCCTGGTAGCTGGCGTAGCCGCGCGCGCTCGCGCGCACGTCGGTGATGCGTGCGATCTCCTTCTTCACCTCGGCGTCGCTCGGTCGGACGATCGCGTACGCGGCCACGCCAAACCGGAGCGGCGGGAGGTCCGGATGCTTCGCACGACGCGCGCGCATATCGTCGATCTTCGGGGCAAGCACGTCGGGCGGGTCGCCGTGCATGAGATACGCGTCGCACTCTCTTGCGATGAGGTCTTTCGCGGCCGGCGACTCGCCGCCCGCATAGAGCACGGGCCACGGCTTCTGCACCGGCTTCGGAGCGAGCCGCCCGTTCTTGATCGTGTAATACCGGCCTTCGAGCGAGAATTCGTCCCTGGTCCACATTCCCTTGATCACGGCGAGGAACTCCGCCGTGCGCGCGTAGCGTTCGTCGTGTGCAACCCACGTGGCCCCGTACTCCCGAGCTTCTTCTTCCCACCATGCGCTCACCACGTTGAGCGTGAAGCGCCCGTTCGCGATGTGGTCGATCGTCGCGGCTTCCTTCGCGACGAGCGCCGGAATGCGGAAGTTCGGACGCACCGCGGCCATGAGCTCGAGACGTTCCGTGCACGGCGCGAGCGCAGCCGCCGTGGTCCAGGCCTCGAGGCAATCAGCTTCAGGACCTTTGATGTCATTGAGGTTGAGCTCCGCGATCAGGGTGACGTCCCAACCGGTGCGCTCGGCCTGGCGCGCGAGGTCGCGCTGGTAGGCGAACGTAGCGGGCATCCCTTCGTCATCGACGTTCCGCAGCCATCCGCCGAAGACCGGCATCCAGAACCCGAAGCGCATCTCGGTCAGGCTAGCGGGACAGCGATCGGCGCGAAGCGCGGGTCGCTGCGGCCCCAAGCGTGCGACCGCGCCGTGTACGCGGCACAGATCGCGTCCCGCCCATCCTGATCGAGTCGGCGCGGAACGTCTGCGAGCCGCAACAGCGAGAGGCTCTCCGAGGTCCACACGCGCCGAGAGCGATTGCCGCGCGCCTCTCCGAGGATCGTCCAGGTCGCCGTCGGGAAGCACTCGATCGCATCGAGGCCAGCCTCACGCAGTGCCGCATAGAGTCCGAAGCCGTTGCGCATCCATGCGTAGAACGGCCCGGCGGGCATGGCCGGCGTGTAGTAGAGGTGGCAGACCTCTCGCGAGAGTGTGCGCTCGCAGTCGCGCGGTCCGAGCGCGATGGGCGCATCGACGGCGATCAGGATCGGGCCGCGCGCGACGAGCCAACCTACCGTCGAGGCGGCGTCGGGAAGGTTCGTCGGGCCCGCGATCAGCGCACGATCGTCGATTACCGCTGCGTGGAAGCCCTTTCTCGGCCCTCCCACATCGACTCCAGCGAACATGTTCAACCCGCCAGGCGCGTCGCGAGCGCGCGGGCATCGCTCGAAGCGCCAACGAGCGCAAACGCCAGCGTGATGGTGCTGAGGATCAAGACGACCTGGGCTCCTGGCGGAACGCAGTAGTACGAGCCGCCTAGCGGCGGGTGTTCGGGCGGGCACGGCACATCGGAGAGATGCGCTATCGACCAAAGCGCGTGCGGCAGCGCGACGACCATCGCCGCGACCCAGAGGCTGGCCAGAGGGCGATGTTCGGCGCGGCTCGCGCTGAGCGTCGCCAATGCGACCACGAGCAGCCCGAGCAGCACGATCACGTTGGGCGGGCGCAAGCCGTCACTGGTGAGCATCGCCGTCGAGCCGTAGTAGACGAGGAACCCCGCGCCAAGCTGGAGGAGACGAATACTGATGGCAGCTAGCAAGCGCAGTAGTACTTCCCCGCCGGACCCTCGTTGAGGATCAGCTGCGCGAACGGGCCCGGATCGTCCGGATCCCACACCGCGTTCACCACCTCGCCCGTCGCCGGGAACAGCTCGCGCTCGCGCGAGAGCAGCGCGTAATCGCGCTCGTAGATCCATCGCAGCCCTTCCCGCACATCGCCCGCGCGCTCGCCGCGGCCGATGGCCTCGCTGTAGGCGAGCCACGGCAGATCGACCCCGCTTGCGATCGGGAGCGCGATCCACTTCCAGACGCGCGGGTTGACGTCGAGGAGCAAGTGATCCTTCCGCACGGGATCCCAGATGAACTCGACCTCACTGATCCCGTGATAGCCGTACGAGCGCAAGATCGCGCGACCGCGGTCGACGATGTCGGCTACCTGCTCACCGACGACGAGACAACCCGTGCCAAACCCCTCGGGGTACTGCTCGAGCTTGCGGCCGACGAACGCCCCGCGGATCTCGCCGTCAGGCGCGACGTACGAACAGAACGAATAGAACCCTCCCGCCGGAACATCGACGATCTCCTGCGCGACGCAGGCGAGATCGGCCGCCTGCTCGGCGAAACGGGTCAGCTCCTTCGCGTTGTCCGCGCGAAACACCTTCACCCCGAAGCGGTCGTAGAAGCGGCGCTGCTCCGCCGGCTTGACGATCGCGGGATAGCGGATCTGTTTTGCCACGGACTTCGGGTCACTCAGCGAGTACGTCCTTGGGATCGGGATGCCGAGGTGATGCGCGTCGGCGTAGAGCCGTCGCTTATCGAGCACCGCGTCGATGACCGACAGCTCGCTGAAGGGGATGCGGTAGCAGGTTTCGAGCTGCGAGCGATAACGAGCCACCGCCAGGACCCATTCGTCATTGGTCGGGAACAGCACCGCGCCCTCCCCGAAATGCCGCGCGTTGTCGAGCATGTATTGGACGAAGCCGTGCTCGTCCTCGAGCGGATTCGGGCACTTGTGTCGCTCGCTGACGGCGCGCGACGCCTGGCCCAGGCCACGCGGATCCGGATCCAGGGCGATGACGTCCACGCCGTGTGCGGCCAGTGAACGCGCCACCGCGAGGCCGGTGATGTGGCAATTGAAGACCAAGGCCTTCGGCAAGTGGGGGGCTTGGGGGGGCAGCGCCCCTCCAACGCTAGACACGCGTGAGCGCGTTGTCGATGTCCGCGATCAGGTCCTGGGTGTCCTCGATCCCAACGGAAATACGGAGCAGGCCGTCGCTGATGCCCATGCGCCGTCGCTCGTCGGCGGGAAGGCGACGATGCGATGAGATGGGCGGGTAGAGCACCTCGGTGAAGAGATCGCCGACGGTCGTCGCGGAGGCCGCCAGCTCGAGCCCGTCCAGGAAGCGGAACGCGGCGTCGCGGGACTCCTCGCGCAACACGAACGAGACGACGGCTCCGAAGAGCCCGCCGAACTGCCGCGTCGCGAGGTCGTGCTGAGGGTGGTCGGGAAGACCCGGATAGCGCACGCGTGCGACCTTCGCATGCTCCACAAGATGGCGCGCGATCGCGAGCGCGCTCTCGCACTGACGCCGCACGCGCAGCGCGAGCGTTCGCAGGCCTCGGATCGTGAGCCAGGCTTCGTGCGGCGGCAGGTACGCGCCGTCGAGGATCGTGCGATCGCGCATGGCACGGCGCAGCTCTTCCGATCCAGCCACGACACCGCCCATTACGTCGCCGTGCCCATTCACGTATTTGGTGAGCGAGTGGATGACCATCGTGGCGCCGAGCGAAGCCGGCCGGAAGAGGATCGGCGTCGCGAATGTCGCGTCCACCGCGAGCGCGGCACCTTTGGCGCGAGCGAGCTTCGCCAACGCGGCGACGTCGGTGACCCGAAGAAAAGGATTGGCGATCGCCTCGACATACAGGAGCCCGGTCGGTTTTGCGGCGAGCGCCCGCTCGACCGCCGCGTGATCGGTGGCGTCGACGAACGTAATGTCTGCGCCACGCTCGCGCGTCCATCGCTCGAAGAGCGCACGAGTTTGCCCGTAGCAATCCTCCTGAGCCACGACGCGCGCGCCCCGGGAAATCGCACACGCGTCGACCGCTGCGGAGATCGCGGCCATGCCGCTGACAAAGCACACCGCAGCCTCAACGCCCTCGAGCTCCGCGAGGGCCTGCTCGAGCGCGGCAGTCGTGGGAGTTCCATACCGACCGTACACAAAGCCGGGGCGCTCGTTGCCGAAGACGGCGTCCTGCTCCGCAGCCGAGCCGTAGTCGAATGCGACGCTCTGGACCAGCGCTGGGACGACAGGCTCACCGTGGCCCGGTGGGAGCGAGCGGGCCGCGCGTACGAGACGCGTGCCCGCCCCCAGCTCCCTCCGGTCCATCAAGGGACCAAGGTACGCCGCTCAGCCCTCCTGGGCCGGGAGCTCCTTCTTCTCTTCCTCAGCGGGCATCTCGAGCGTCTTCGCGCGCTCGATCAGGTCGGCGACCTTTTGCCCGCCCTTGCGGCCAATGCGCTCGAAGTGTCCGGCGCCGTACTTCGCGGTGACCGCGCGGCCACCCTTCTTACCGATGCGGCCGAAGAACTCGGGTCCGTACTTTGTCGCGGTGCTTGACCCGCCCTTCTTGCCGATCTTCTCGTAGAACTCCGGGCCGTACTTCTCGCTGACCAATCGGCCACCCATCCGACCAGCCTCGGCGACGGTCATGCCGCCTCCTGCTTTCCGTGCCATGGCCTGCTCCTTTTGCGCTGGTTGAGCGGCCTGTGTACGGGCAGGTGCCATGCCTAGCAGGCGACTGAACGCCTTCCTGGGGTAACAGTTGAGCAACGATTGGTTACGAAACGCTAGAGTCGGCCCGCGATGCAGGGTCCGCCGCCGCAGATCAAGCCCAAAGACCTGGATGACTACCTCGAGCAGCTATCGAAAGGCGTGTTCCAAGCGGGCATTAGCTGGCGCGTCGTCGACGCGAAGTGGCCGGGGATCAAGGCGGCGTTCAAGGACTTCGACACCGAGCGCGTTGCCCGCATGAGCGACCGGGACATCGATAAGCTCGCGCAAGATCCGCAGATGATCCGCAGCCGCCCGAAGATCGCGGCTGTCGTCCATAACGCGCAGGTCCTTCTCGACCTCGAGCGAGACGGTGGGTTTCGCAAGCATCTCCGTTCGTTCGATGAGTACGAGGGCCTCGCCACCGATCTCAAGAAGCGCTTCAAGTTCGTCGGCGACAGCGGCGCGTACCACTTCCTCTACACGGTGCGTCAACCAGTCCCCGACTGGCACGAGTGGGCCAAGGCACACGGGATCAACTGGGGCGCCAAGGCGAAGACGAGCGCTAAGCCGCGGGCGCGATCTCGAGGTCGATCGGCTCCTCGCGCACGAACACGGTAACGACGAAAGCGGCGAGCGCGGCAGCCAGAAGACAGAACGCTCCCACCGACCAGAAACCGAATTCGTCGATGAGCACGCCGCCGATGGATGCACCCGCGACGATGCCGAGGCTCGTGAGCGACGCCGAAAGCGCGAGGAGCGTCCCGCGAGCTTCAGGGACCTGCTCGGTGAGCAGCGTGGTGTTCGAGGCAAAGCGCGCCCCGATCACGGCGGACAGCGCGAGATTCAGGATCGCCGTGACCAGAAGCGGGAACGTCAGATTGGTCTGGAGGGCGAGGATGGTCCCGGAGATGAGCACGCTGCCGCCCACCACCCACTTGTGCCCGATCCGCGACCCGAGGCGGCCGCCGAGCTGGCTCCCGACGAGCACGCCGAGGCCCTGCGTCAGGGCGAACGTCGACGCGACACCTTCCGACAGGCCGAAGGTCGCCTGGAAGAAGACGACGACGTACGTGGACCAGGTGAACCAGTAGAGGGAGCCGAGCAATGTCGACCCGATGGCACCGAGCGCACTTCGATTCGTCACGATCGTCCGGTAGAGCTCGCGGACGCGTGACTCGTTGAGCCGCGTCTGTGCGGGTCGCAGGCGGAAGTAGAGAAGCACCGCGGCCGCGATCGACAGCACCCCGACGATCCCCACCGACGCGCGCCAGGTCGTCGCCTCGGCGATGATGCCCGCGAGCGGTACGCCCACGATCGACGCCATGGTGTTCAGTCCGATCACCGTCGCTACGGCGCGGGCGCGCTCGCCGTACGGAAAGTTATCGCCGAGCGTCGCGTTCGAGTTCGGAAAGATCACCGATCCACCGACGCCGGCGATCATCCGGGTGGCGATGAGGACCGGGAAGCTCGTCGCGAACGCCGCAAGCAGGGTGAACACGCCCATGAGGAGCGAGCCGCCGACGAGGAAGCGCTTACGCCCGACACGATCCGAGTAGGGACCCGCGAGCACCGCGACCACGATGCCCGGCGCGCCGTAGGCCGCGACCACAAGTCCGGCCGCGCCAGGCGTGATCCCGAACTCCGAGGCGATCGGCTCGAGTACCGGTGCCATCACGACGCTCGCGTATACCGAAGCGAACGTGAGATAACCGAGGATCAGCACCAGCGCCCGCCGCTCTGCGGCGCTCACTCCAGTGGACGTCCCGCGAACGCGCTCAGGAAGCGGCCGAACGCGCGTATGTGATCGACGTAGTCCGCGATCGCGATGTTCTCGTTCGGAGCGTGATTCGCCGAGGCGGCGTTCCCGGATCCGAATCCCGTCACTGGGATCCCGAGCGCGTCGCAGACCTGCGCCATGGGACCCGAGCCGGCCATGAGCGGATAGATCACCGGATCGACGCCGTACGCCGCTCGGCACGCGGCGACCGCGGCGCGCGCGATGGGCGAGTCGGTCGGCCAGCGAGATGGCCGCTCGCCGTGGCTTGGGACGACCTCGACGTCACGGAAGCCTCGCCGGTCGAGATGGGCGCGCAGGAGCCGCGCGACCTTCTCGGGCGTGAGGTCAGGGACAAGGCGGAAGTCGATCTTCGCGCTGGCCATCGCGGGGAGGACGGTCTTCGAGCCGGTCCCGGTGTATCCGGACACGATGCCGCAGATCGTGCACGTCGGCTCGAAGAAGTGCTTTCTTTTGAGCTCCGCACCGTGCACGTCACGGACAAAGTGCGAGATCCCGTGGATGCGCAGCATGCCGGCCTCGTCGAACGGCACGCGCTCGAGCTCCGCGAGCTCGGCCGCGCTGGGATCGCGCACCTCATCCATGAAGCCGTCGATCGTGATCTCGTCGCGCTCGTTCTTCAGCGTCGCGAGCGCCCAGACCAAACGCCAGGCCGGGTTCGGAACGATCGTCGCAAGAGAGCTGTGCGCATCTTTCGCCGCGCCCCGGACGCGGAGCTCGACGTACGCGATGCCCTTGAGCCCACACGAGATGGTCGGACGACCGGCGGCATCTTTGTAGCCGGCCTCCCAGATGCAACCGTCCGCGCGTAGCCGGTCGCCATATTTCGCGACGAACGCTGCGAGGTGCTCCGAGCCGCTCTCCTCCTCGCCCTCGTAGAGCACGCGGATGCGCAGGGGCAGCTCGCCGATCGTCGCTCGATACGCCTCGAGGGCCTGCAGGCGCGCCATGAGGTTGCCCTTGTTGTCCGAGACGCCCCGGCCGAAGAGGAGGCCACCGCGCTCCGTCGGCTCGAACGGCGGCGTCTCCCATTCGTCGAGCGGATCCGGAGGCTGGACGTCGTAGTGGTTGTAGACGAGGAGCGTGCGGGCCCCGCGACCCGTCTCACCGACGATCGTCGGCGGGCCGCCGTCGGCGCGAAGAGCCTCAGCCCCGATGCCCGCGCGGCGCGCACGTTCGAGGACGAGCGTGGCGGTGTCCTCGACGCCGATCCCCTGCGCGGAGACGGTCGGCTGTCGAATCAAAGCCTTCAGCTCGTCGACGTATTCGTGGGCACGCCCGCGAACGTACGCGTCGAACTCCGCGAAGCCACCCATCAAGCGGTAGAGGCTAGCGCGCTACGTGGGGACGGTGGTCGTGCGAGTCTTGCTCTTGCCGAGCTCACACCGCGGCGAGTACGGCGTGATCTCGATCCATCGCTGCTGGCATAGGTAATGGACGACACCATCGACATCCTCGAGCGTTTCCCGGCGATACACCTTCGCGCGCGGGATCATGTAGATGCAGTCACCGCAGTTCGCCGGCAGGGCTGGACGTGGCCGGTTGGCCGCCCGCATCGCCGCGACGGCGAAGAGAAGTCCAGCGAAGGCCAGAATGACAAGCACGAAGATGAAGAAAAGGACCCCGAAGGTGCCCATATCCGCCGAGGCCTCCCGTCCGTACTCACGTTATCAGGAGGTCGATATGAGGAAGGTCCGGCACGCGCTGTTGGTGGCGCTTGCGCTCGCGGGCCTCGGGCTCGCGGCCTGCGGGGGCGCGGGCGGCGGTGGTGCTGGAACGACCGCAGCGCCTACGCCTGCGGCGCCGGCCCTCGGTACCAACAATCCGGCGCCGGCCAAGCCGACGCCTTCGGGTGATCCGTACTCGGACTACGGGTATTAGGTTCGGGATCCATCTCGGGCATCTCGGGGGGCCACTCGCCGAGATGCGAAAGCTCTGGCGGTTCGCCGACGAGCGTGGCTTCGATTGGTTCTCGGTCTCGGATCACTTTCAGGAAACGCCACCGCAAGGAGGCGATCGCGATTGCTTCGAATCGATATCGACGATGGCCGCACTGGCGATCGAGACCTCGCGTGTCCGCGTCGGGTGCCTGGTGTTCTGCGTCGGATACCGCCATCCAGGTGTGTTGGCCAAAGCGCTCACCACGATCGATCACCTTTCCGGTGGCCGCGCTGAATGCGGGATCGGCGCCGGCTGGGACGAGATCGAGTTCGCCTCCTACGGCATCAGCTTTCCGCCGATCAAGGTCCGCGAGGACCAGCTCGAGGAATACGCCGAGGTGCTGCGGCTCCTTTTCGACCAGAAGCGAGCGAGCTTTTCGGGCCGGCACTTCCGGCTGGTCGACGCTCCGAACAACCCCAAGCCCGTCCAGCAGCGACTCCCGCTCTGGATCGGTGGCGCCGGGGAGAAACGCACCCTGCGAACGGCGGCACGGTTCGCGGATGGATGGAACGCGCCATACCTCTCGCCCGACGAATGGAAGCGAAAGAGCACCGTGCTCGACGAGTGGTGCGTCAGGCACGACCGCGATCCCGCGGCGATCGTGCGAACCATCAACCTCGGCTTCTACATGGGCGCGAACGCAGGCGGGACGCGACGCCAGGAGGAGCTCTATCACCGCCACTGGGGACGGGACCCGCGAGGCATGACGGGATTTCTCCGAGGCACGACACGGGAAGCGGGCGAGGTCGTGGCTCGTTTCCGCGATGTGGGCGTCTTCCGCATCAACATCGCGCTCCGCGAAGGTCCGTACGACTGGGACGCGCTCGAGGCGTTCGCGCGCGACGTGATGCCCGCGTTCGCGTGAGTGCCCCGATCATCGCCCGCGTCGAGGGCGGGGCGTTTCACGCGATGGCCAACGATCTCGGCGAGCTGCTCGCGGACGTGGTGAACGCTGGCGCATCGGTCGGCTTTCTTCGCCCGCTGTCCGCCGCAGCGGCGTCGGCGTGGTGGCGATCGATCGACGACGGCGTGCGAGCGGGTCACATCATCGTCCTGGTCGCGCGGGTCGACGGCCGACTCGCCGGAACGGCGCAGCTTCGCCTCGCGGCAATGCCGAATCAGGCGCATCGCGCCGATGTTGCGAAGGTGCTCGTGCGCCCCAGCATGCGACGGCGACAGCTGGGAGGCACGCTGATGTCGGCGATCGAGAGTGAGGCGCGGCAGCGGGCACGGACGCTGCTGGTGCTGGATACCGAGTCGGGAAGCGATGCGGAAAAGTTCTACGTTGCGCTCGGTTGGACTCGCTCAGGCGTCATCCCGCGCTACGCGCAGGATGCCGACGGAACGATGCGGGCTACGACAATCTTCTATAAGGAGTTGACCCGATGAGGCATCTCTTCGTCGCGATCTTGCTTATCGCCGCGTTCGCCGGGATCGGCGGTACGGCTTGCGGTTACGGCGGCGGTGGTGGACAGAGCTCTCCCGCGCCAAGTTACTAGCGGCGTCCCCGCGCTTCGCGCCGAGCCGTTCTGGGTGGACGGTGCACCAGGGAGCTGGGTCGTGCACTGGAGGATCCACAACGAGCGCGCGCGGCCGGTGCAGATCGACACCGCGGTACAGCCCCACGCGCAATTTCGAACCCCCGAGACAAAGCTCGGTCGCGACCTTTCGGCCCACGGGGCCATCGACATCGACCTGCCGGTGCGATTCAACGAAGAGCCGGGTACGGTGGTCGAGAATCCGTTCTTGATCCTTCGCGCGACGTACGAGGGCGTCTCGTGGAGGATCTTGCTGCGCGTACAGGTGACCGCAGGTATCCGCGGCGAGCCCATTGCGAGCCGCACGCTCAGCGTGAGCACTGACCGCGTGGGAGCCGTCTAGCAGGCTGGCACCGCCGTTGCACCCACGAGGCCGATGAGCGAGCCGATCAGCCCGCCGCCCCTGAAGGATTTCCGGCCTGAATTCATCCCCGCGTATCTGTCCAACGGTCTCATCGGCTTGCGCGTCGGGAGGATTCCGCTCATCGAAGGCCTCACGATGCTCAACGGCCTGGCCGGGGTCCACCCTGAGGATCAAGTCGAGGGCTTCGCCCGAGCGCCATACGTCGTCGCCGGCGACATCGCGATTGACCGCGTGAAGCTCAGCGAACGGAGCGAGCGAGCTCGCTTCATCGAACAGCGATACGACTTCTCCTGCGGAGAGCTTGTCAGCCGGTTCGCGTTCGAGGTCGGCGACGTGCGCGCCGACGTCGAGTCCCTCGTGCTCTGCAGCCGGACGCAGCCGACGGTTGTGCTACACGAGCTGCGCGTCAGCGTGAACGGCCCATGCCAGCTCTCGATCGCGATGGGCATAGACCCGATCGGCATCGAGGGCAGATGGCGGAAGCGCGAGACCGACACCCCGGGCGCGAAGGAACCCATCGTCGATGGGTCGCTGCTCTGGGAGACGTACGGTGGGCTTGGCAGCTGCGGTGCCGCGTACGTCACGCGCTTCGAGGGTCCTGAGGACGCCAAACGCGAACGCGAGGAGAACGATCGACTCGCACCGCTCCACACCGTGTACTCGCTTCGCGCCCGTTCCGGCGCGACCTGCGTGGTGCGTTCGATCGCGTCGGTCGTCGCAGATCAAATGCATGCCCAGCCACATCGGCAGGCCGCTCGCCTCGCGGCCGTCGGCGCGAAGCTCGGTTTTGACCGCCTCCGCAAGGAGAATCGGGAGGCATGGGCCGACCTCTGGCGCGGCCGTGTGATCCTCTCCGGGGCCGGTCGTCGCTGGCAGGAGCTTGCCGACGCCGCCTTTTACTACCTCCACGCATCGGCGCATACCTCCTCGCTCTTCAGCACCTCGATGTTCGGTCTCGCGTATTGGCCGAACTACCACTACTACCGCGGACAGGTGATGTGGGACATCGAAACGTTCGTTTTCCCGGCGTTGCTGCTTACTGACCCGCACGCCGCGGATGCACTGCTCAGCTATCGCAGCGACCGGCTCGAAGGAGCCCGGCGGAACGCCGCGCTGAACGGTTATCGCGGACTGCAGTTCCCGTGGGCGAGCGGACCGCGCGATGGAAACGAGATGATCCGCGTCTCTGCTCCGCTGGTCACGCTCGAGCAGCACATCAGCCTCTCGGTCGCGCTCGCATTCGCTCGGTATGTGCACGCGACCGGCGACCAAGACTTTCTACGGGAGCGCGCGTGGCCGGTGCTCGAAGGCGTAGCCGAGTGGATCAGCTCGCGCGTCGAGTGCACCGATCGCGGCTACGAGATAAGGCGGATCATCGGCATCGCCGAGAAGCGCGACGAGCCGATCGACAACGCCGGGTACGTCAACATGGCGGCGAAGGTCGTCTTGCGCGAGGCGGCGGAGGCGGCGCGCTGTCTCGGGCGTCAGGACGCTCAGGCGTGGGAGCGCATCGCGGAACGGATCTTCGTGCCGTGGGCGAATGAGGTCATCTTGAATCACGATCGGTTCACGCCCGACGAGGCAGGCGTGACCGGCGCGACCCCAGAGGCGCTCGCGGGTCTCTTCCCGGTCGGCTACTGCACGTCAGCCGAGACCGAGCGCGCCACGATCCGGTTCTATCTGGACCGCGTGGGCGAGTTCATCGGCCATCCGATGCTCTCCGCACTCCTCGGCGTATACGCCGCGTGGATCGGTGACCGGGACCGCTCGCTCGAGCTATTCGAGAAGGGTTATGCCGAGTTCATCAACGCTCCGTTCACCGAGACGGACGAGTTCAGTCGGACGCGGTTTTCCGACAGGCCGCGCGTCGGTCCGTTCCAGGCGAACCTCGGCGGCTTCCTGATGGCGTGCCTGTACGGCCTACCCGCGATCCGGCTCGGGCCGGAGGAACCGACCGAATGGCCGCGCCGATCCGTCTGCCTGCCCTCGGGATGGACGGCAATCGACGTCGAGAGGATCTGGGTCCGGAATCGACCGGCGTCACTCCACGCGGCGCACGGCGAGGAGCGTGCGCGGATCGCGCTGGCGGCGGACTAACCTCTTCTGCGTGGATCGAGACGATCGCTACGTCATGCAGCGGATGAAGGGCTGACGCGGCAACTGAAGCCTCGGCTTCGAAGAGACCACGGGTATGGTCTCCAACGTGCTCGAAATCGAACAGGCGGCGCTCGTCAAGCAGCTCAAGAGCTTCAAGAAGAAGTACGCCGCCGATCCGGAGTTCAAGAAGCTCCGCGCGGACCTGCCGAAGGACTGGCCGTTCTGAGCTAGACCCTTGCCGGCAGCCGCACCTCGGGACCACGCAGCTCGAGCCGGCCGGTCCTCCCGCTCCAGTACGCGTTCCGCTCCCCCGTCATCGCCTGCACGTGACCGTCCCATTCGAAGTTGAAGGCCTCGAGACCGAGCCGGACGGCGCGACGGCAACGCTCCCGAGTTTCGTCATCGGTCGCGTACCGGCGGATGGCTTCGATCTGGCGGTCGCCGTGACCGGTGTCCTGCTCGGCATGCAGCTCGTACGTCGCGGCCGCGCGCCGTGAAAAGCCGTAGTGGCCGGTGAGCTCCTTGAACACGCGAGCGGCCGCGCCGTCGGGACCGCCGTGCATGGCTTCAACGAATGAGAGGAGCGAGATACCCTCGAGCGCGGAGCGGTTCTGGCAGCCCGAGCGGATCATCTCGATCGCGGCGAGCGTGCCCGGCGCGGGATCGGCCTTGTCTGCGGCGTCACGCGTGATCCCGGCCTCGTCGAGCATCTGCAGCATGATGTCGACGTGCGTCTTCTCCCCGCCAAGCTCCTCCATGAAGTTCTCCATAACGATGTCCATGAGCGCGTAGTTCCGCTCGCTCGCGACGTTCGTGACGATGTAGCCGAAGAAGATGGGGTTGGTGCGGACCCGGAGGTAGTGCTGGATCTCACCCCGGACGATCTGCTCGCGGGTCCAGCGGTGCTCGACGATGCCCTTGAACCACGGATGGTCCGGCATGAAGAGCTCGCGAGCCATGCCCCAGAGCTCATCGATGAACGCGTCGTTCGCCACCGCGGCCCACTCTAGCCGCCGGGCCGGAGAGAGCGTCCGTATCTCGCGCTACGGTCCGGCCAAGTTCACGCGGGCGCGCTCTCTGTCGTCGCCTGTCGATTGGCTGAGTGAGCTCTTACCGTCCCAATGACTGAGCGTCGCTGTGCGACATCGTGGCCGTCGACGTGACGGTCACACCGTGGCCGAGAGCGTTCTCGAAAGCAAAGAGACCTCCCCAAACGGCGATGTTGAGCGCGACGAGGAGTGCGAGTAGCGGACGCATTCGGTTTCCTCCCGTGCGCCGGTCGATCGTGCGACCGAGACGCGAGGTCGACTTTCAGCTAAGGGAAGGCTTGGCACATCCCTACCGCGGGGGAACCGGGGCGATCGAGGCGCCGCTCGCTCCCCCGTTCGGGTGACCTCAAGGTCGCCTCAATCGACAGGCGCTGTCACCGCCGACATGCACCCCTGCCGCGCGACGGGGTGGAACGCTGCCTGCAGGGCAGACGCACAGGAGCCCGCTCGGTAGCCACAGGGACGTGCGTCCCGCCGCAGTCGACGGAGCTCGCAAAGATCGGGAGGAGACCACATGCGGCGCATCGTTCTCGTACTCGCGCTGATTACCGGGATCGTG
>Ga0209156_10000065_pt1 | contig 70405 bp, 68 predicted proteins | sample GraSoiAngelo_124_FD_185881 | JGI IMG/M metagenome (GOLD analysis project Ga0209156, IMG submission 185881) | Grasslands soil microbial communities from the Angelo Coastal Reserve, California, USA - 14_0927_05_20cm (SPAdes) (version 2) | ecosystem: Environmental > Terrestrial > Soil > Grasslands... | reverse complement strand
CGAGCAGGGCTGGGAGCTGGTGACACAGGAATCGGGCGGTCGAACCACGGCGACGTACACGTTCAAGCGACGCAAGAGCTAGTAGGGTGCCGTGCGGCCACTCGTGTTGCTGGCGTTCGTAGGTCTCGCGGTTGCTTCCGTCGCCGCGGGGCAAGGGAAGAATCCGAAGTGCGGCGACGCTTATCACTATCGCTGGAAACAGAAGACCGACGCCAGCCTCGCCAACGAGCCTGCAACGTCCGCGACGCTCACCGAGGTCGTGAACACGTGGGCGGCGCCTGCGCTGCCAGCCAAGGATTGGTGCGCTGAGCGCGTGGGCGACGAGCTGCACGTTTACTCCTTCGTGGGGTGGGTGCGCGTCTTTCGCCACGAAGTGGACACTGACTGGCACATCGAACTCACCGCGGCCGCCACGGGGTCGATCAACCAGTGCATGATCGCGGAGATACCGCGCGCCCAGTACAGCGCCCTGTTTGAGACCGCACGTGAGGACTTCTCGGCATTCATCAAGAACTCCGGCGTGGATTCGACAGGCCACGTCAAGCCCGCCGTGGAGCTCCGCTTCACAGGCGCGGCCTTCTTCGATGGCTGGCATCTCACCCACGGGAAGCACGGGGATTGCAACGTGCAGCCAGGTGGGCTGTGGGAGCTGCATCCGGTGTTCAAGGTGGAGCAGCCATGATGTGCAAGAACAAGGAGCCGTGGGTGTTCACGCTCCAACGCGACTTCACGTGGGAATCGGGCCTTCGCGTGGGTGAGGACGTGGCCTTCAAGGACAAGACCGGCGTGGTGCGCCTTATGCTTCGTCGGCAGGGCACGATCACGGTGACGGAGCGCTACGCCTGGGACGGGTGCAGCCCGAAGTTCTGTGTCTTCGACATTCTGCTCGGGACGCCAGATGGCGTGGTAGACTCCAAGACGAAGCAGCCCAAGACCTACTACGCCTCGCTGGTCCACGACGCGCTCTACCAGTTCCTGCTCGACGGTCTGCCTTTCAAGCGGTGGCAGGCGGACCGCTGTTTTCTGCGACTGATGGATGGGACGGGTTTCGCGCCGCGCTACCTGTATTGGGCGGCGGTGCGCTTGCTCGGATGGGCGTTCGTGGCGCAGCATAGGTTCAAGCGGAGGAACCGCGGCACGAAGCACACGACGTAGTCGTCGTCAGGTTCGTTCTCGACCCCTGTTTTCGTGAGGTTCGCATGGTTGACGTCAGGTTCTCGCGCCCCGCGATGTGGCTCACCACCGTGACGTTCACGCTGGCGGCGTGCGGTGTGGGTGCGCCCTCTCTGCCGATTCAGGTCCCGGTTCCGAGCACCGCGGCGGAGGCACCCACCGGATTCGACAACCGAAGCAACGGCACGGTTGATGACTCCACCCACCAGGCTGATCAGGACGCATTCGAAGAGGTGGAAGAAATCGCGGATGGGTTAGGACCACTCTACAACGCCCAGGCCTGCCGCGAGTGCCATCAAAACCCCACCTCGGGCGCCGCGAGTCAGATCACGGAATTGCGGGTGGGTCATCTGGGACCGGATGGGCGGTTCCGCAACGCCGACATCCCGATCGCGCGCGGGGCGGTTGTCATCTCCGGTCGCACGCTCGTCAACGATCGGGCCATTTGCCCGAACGCGGCGTTCCCGGACTCCGAGATTCAAGAGCGGGTGCCCGACACCGAGACCATTCGTACGACGCGCGCGTCCCTCAACCTGCTCGGCGACGGTCTGGTGGAAGCCGTCGCCGATGAGACCCTGATCGAGATCGCGCGTGCGCAACGCCGGACGACGCGCGGCACGATCCGCGGTCAGGCGTTGTATGTACCCATCTTGGAAGCGCCGGGAGAGACGCGCATCGGGCGGTTCGGTTGGAAGGATCAGCACGCCAGTCTGCTCTCGTTCTCGGCCGATGCCTACCTCAATGAGATGGGCATCACCAGCCGGCTGTTCCCCGACGAAGTAACCACCCTGTGCAATACGGCATCCGAGCCGAACAATACGACCGACTCCTCCGGGCTTGCGGATATCGACCGGTTCACCCGCTTCCTGCGAGCCACCAAGGCCCCCGCGCGCGACACGCTGCTGGCCGGGACCCCCGCGGCGCGCCGCGGGTCGGAATTGTTCGACGCGATCGGCTGCGCCACCTGTCACGTGCGCACCCTGGTGACAGCCGCGGCGGGGACCGTACTCAACGGCGGCACTGACACCATCCCGCCGGCGCTGGGCGAGAAGGCATTTCACCCCTTCGGCGATTTTCTGCTGCACAACGTCGGCACCGGCGACGGGATCGTCATGGCGATGCCGGAGCATTATGGGCCGGCCGTCTATAAGGTCCTGTGGAGGGAGTTTTCGATCGACAGTGTCGGCCGCACTGCGAACAAGATGCGCACGGCCCCGTTGTGGGGAGTGCGCCTGCGCCTGCGGCTCATGCATGATGGGGCGTCGCTGACGTTACGCGACGCCATCGTGCGGCATCAGGGCGAAGCGAGCGGCGTGTCCAACCGTTTTCGTAAGCTGACCCAGAGCGATCAGGAAGCCATCATCGCGTTTCTCGAGTCTTTGTGACGGCGTTGAGTAGCTTGACGTTGGGAAATCGGGGCGCCGGGATTTGAACCCGGGACCTTCTGGTCCCAAACCAGACGCGCTACCGGACTGCGCTACGCCCCGTTGGCACTGCGAGTCAGCAACTTAACCCGTCCTGCGCTGCCATCCAACGGCGTGATGTGCGGCGCTCCCCCGTTGTGCGGCCGGGTGCGCTGCACTAATCCTTAGGCAAAGCGCTACAACCCGGGATCCACCAATGGCGCGTCTCTTTTGGCTGACGGTTATGGCTGCCTTCGCCGCCGCCCTGCTGGCAGGGGCCTCGTGGGCCGGCGCCTTCTTGGCCGTGGGCACACTGCTCGGCTCGCCCCCGCCGGAGATGGGGACCCAATCCACCTCGTTTCTGTGGGGTGGCATGCCCCAGCTGCCGGACCACCCGCGCGTGTGGCGCTTCACGTTCACGCCCACCGTGATCCCCGGCGCGCCCACGGTGCGGATCTATGTCACGCCGCTCGGGCGAGTAGTGGAGACTGAGCCGGCCGATCTGGAGGCTCGAGTGAAGACGTTTCATCCGTACTGACGGGCCGAACGGGGCTAGCGGGACCGCCGCACCAGAACCTCGACCAGCGCTCGGATCGCCCGCCCGCGATGCGACACGCGCTGCTTCGCCGGCATCGGCGCCTCGGCGAACGTCATCCCGAGATCACTGGAAAAGAAGAGCGGATCGTATCCGAAGCCGCCGCCGCCGCGGGGCTCGGTGAGCACCCGGCCGTCGCACGTTGCCTCGACCAGTTGCGGCTTGGCGAGCGGCGTGTCGAGAAATGCCACCACACAACGGTAGCGCGCAGTGCGCTGCTCGTCGGGAACGCCCGCCAGGCGCTCGAGCAACAGCGCGTTGTTCGCCGCGTCTCCCACCCCCGCTCCGTGCATCTCCGCCCAACGCGCCGAGAACACCCCCGGCGCCCCCTCGAGCGCGTCCACCTCGAGCCCCGAGTCCTCGGCGAGCGTCGGGATGGTGCCGCGCTTCGCGAAGTAGCGCGCCTTCGCCACCGCGTTCTCGGCGAAGCTCGTGCCACGCTCGAGATCGGCCTCATCGGGTAATCGCTCGAGGAATTGGTCGACGGGGAACGTCAGCTCGAACGGCAGGCCGGTGAACAGGTCCCGGATCTCCCGGATCTTGCCCTCGTTGCGGGTGGCGACCAACAACTTCATCGCAGGGCCCTCAAGACGTCCTGCCGCGCAGCCGCGCGAGCAGCGCGGTCGTCGACGCGCCGGGCACGAGCGGCACACGCACTACCCGCCCGCCCCACCCTTCGACCTGGTCCGCCCCGACGATCGCCGCCCGCGCATAGTCCGCTCCTTTCACGAGCACGTCGGGGCGGAGGCGCTTGATCAGCGCGAGCGGCGTCTCCTCGTCGAACACCACGACACAGTCGACGCAGGCGAGGGCGGCGAGCAGGCGGGCCCGCTCCGGCCCGGGCACGATGGGGCGGTCCGTCCCCTTTCCCAGGCGTCGCACCGACGCGTCGCTGTTCACACCCACGACGAGCGCCCCACCCTCGGCGCGCGCCGCTTCGAGCAGCGCCACGTGCCCCACGTGGAGCAGGTCGAACACGCCGTTCGTGAACACGACCGGACCACGCTGCCGCTCGCGCCACCGGGCCGCGTCGCCGGGCGCGCGCACCTTCTCGCCGGTGCTCACGGGACCGAGTCCTCGTCGAGGGTCGCGCCCAGGCGCAGCGTCCAATGCAGCAGCGGTGGGGTCACGAGCGTCGTGGCGATCACGACGAACAGGATGGCGCTGAACAGACGGTTCGAGAGAATGCCCGCCGTCAACCCGATCTGCGCGAAGATCAGCCCCACCTCGCCGCGGGGGGCCATCCCCACACCCACCGCCGGCCGGTTGAACCGCCGCCACGGGACCGCCCACCCGCTCACAAACTTTCCGACGACGGCGATGGCGAGGAGCGTGCCGCCGATCGCCAGCGTCTGATGGCTCTCGGGCACGAAGGGGTTCCACACGCGCGGGTCGACGAAGGCGCCGATGCTCAGGAAGAAGATCGGCGTGAAGATGTCCGCGACCGGCTTGATCCGCTCCTTGATCGAGGCGAACTGGTTCGTCTCCGACAGGATGAGCCCGGCCGCGAACGCGCCGATGATGAGGGCCGTGCCGGCGCGCTCGGCCAGGACACAGAGCAGCAGCAGGAACGCGAACGCCGATACGACCAGCACCCCGCGGACCCGCATCCGATCGACCAGGCTGAACAGCCGCGGGGCGAGCTTCAGTCCCATCCACAGGGCGACGAAGAGAAAGACCACTGCCACGCCGAGGATGCGCAGCGCGCCCTGCAGGCTGAACGCCGTCCCGGCGGCGAGCGCCGAGACCACGCCCAAAATGACGAGCCCGATGACGTCGTCGATTACCGCGGCACCGAGAATCAACCGGGCCTCCAGGCTGTGCAGCACCTGGAGATCCTTGAGCACACGCCCCGTGATCCCGACGGACGTCGCGGTGAGGGTCGCGCCGACGAAGATGGCGGTCGTCAGCGGGTCGGCGGAGGTGTGCTCGACGCCGTGCCAGCCGGACCGCCAGTACAGAAAGCCCAGGACGAAGGGTACCGCGACACCCACCACCGCGACCGCCGTCGCGGCGGTCCCCACCCGCATCATGGCCTTGAGGTCGGTCTCGAGCCCGATCTCGAACAGCAGCACCACCACCCCGACCTGGGCGAGCAGCTGAAACACCGGTGTGAGCGGGTCGGCGGCGCCGATGGGGATCACCTTGAGAAAGCCGGCGCCGAGCGCGATGCCCGCCAAGAGCTCGCCCATCACGGCCGGCTGGCCCAGGCGCTCGAACGCCTCGCCGGCGAATTTCCCGGCGAGCAGCATGATCGCGAACACGGTGAAAAAGCGAGCGACGTCGATCCCGCCGGCCGCCCCGACAATGAGGGGCAGGCCTGCGGCCAAGGCCCACGTGGGCAGGCTAAAGCGGCTGCGTCGCCTTGGGATGGAAGTTGAAGGTGTGGTTGAACAGCGGCAGATCGACGCTCTCGCTGTATTCGGTCTCGATCACGATCTCCCGCGGCGAGGCGCGCCGCGCGATCCTGATCTGCTGGGCCTCGGGCGGGAGACCGATGTCCTGCGCGGCGGCCTGGATCCGGCGACGGATGGTGCCGTCGTCGAGGGAGGGGGCGAGCTGGGCCTCGGTCTGCATCTCGTCCAGCAGCCGATAGTACCGGAAGAACAACTCACCGATGTTGACGCCGTAGTACAGCGCCCCGACCAGGAAGAGCAGCGAAACGAGGCAGCCGGTGGAGGTGGCGCCGCGCCGGCCGGGGGGGGGGCGCTTCACCATTGCGACTGGGCCCCATCGACCAGGTCGTTGACGAGCCTCTCGAGCGCGACCTTGCGGCCATCGACTTCCCGGGGCGGCGCGTAGTCGCCGACCTCACTGAGCCCCTGTCGCTGCCACAGCGTCTTGCCTTCCCGCTGATCGAGGATCTCGACGTCGATGGTGATCTGCACCTGGCGCCGCGTGACGTCGGTGCGTCCCTGCCCCGCCTGATACGCGAGCGGTACGTCGGGATCGTAGCGGCTGACCTTGCCGCGTACGACCGCGTCCGCGTTGCTCTCCCCCGCGATCCGCAGGCCGAGCCGACCCTGGAACGCCTCGAGCACCGCGTCGTTCACTTCCTTCGTCAGCGCCGGTTCGGCGGTCTGGTTGTCGAAGGGCAGGATGGCGACGGTCTTGATGTTGGGCAGCCCGCCGCCCGCGAAGCCGTACAGGCACCCGCTGAGCGCGAGCGCCAGCGTGCTAACGGCGCCCGCGCCAAATCGCAGGATCGAGCACCGCCGCCGTGTCCACCATGACCACCGTAAGCTCAAAACGAGCCCTCTCCTCCGGGAAATCCATGCGGGCGCGCGCCGGCATCCGCTGGGCGTCGAATTCGGTGCGGCTGCGCGCCAACACCTTCCCCTCTCGCCGCCACTCCGCCTCGAGGACGCGCGCGCCGCCACGCGTCTCCCGATAATCGAGCGTGTCGCCGTCTTGCGCGAACCGCCAGATGCGGACACTCGAGTCCGCGCCCCCCCCTCCGCCCCCGCCGCCACCGCCGAAGACCATGGCGTTCGGCGCGGGCGGCCGCACGATGCCGAGCGCCGCCCACAGCATCCGCACCGCCGGGATCAACGAGCGGAAATTCTTCTCTGGATCCGCCCAGATCGCCGAATCGGCGACGATGGCGGCCGCGCCCGCACCGAGTCCCAGCGGCCCCACGTAATCGAACCGCAGCGAATCTGGTGGTGCGATGCGCGCCTGACCGCGCCCGCCCCAGCGCTTCTGATCGTCCTGATACTTCCACCGGAACCGGATCGCGGTGTGGTGCGTCGGCAGCGTGGCCCGAGTCCAAACGACGGCGGAATCTCGATCCGCTGGGGCCAACGGCTGCGGCACCAACGGCGCCGGCGGGCGCGGGCAGCCGGCCAAGAGCGCACAGGCGGCAATGTAGGAGAGTGCTATCCGCGGGTCAAGCGGAAAATGTTGCGGCCTCAAGAGTTAAACCCGGCGTCGGTCACCGGTGGATGCTCCGGATGCGCTCGCCCTGCCCGATCGCCGCGAGCGCGCCGAGCCCCGAGACTACCCGGCCGAACACGGTGTAAGTGCCGTCCAGATGGGGCTGCGGCGAATGGGTGATGAAGAACTGACTGCCGCCCGTGTCGGGCCCCGAGAGCGCCATACCGACCGTCCCCGTTTCGTAGCGCATCGGGTTCGTCTCGTCGCGCAACGCGAAGCCGGGGCCGCCCCATCCGTCCCCTCTCGGGTCGCCGTCCTGGACGACGAAGTTCGGGACCACGCGGTGCCAGGTGGATCCATCAAAGTAGCGCCGCTCGAGGAGCAACAGAAAGGCTGCGACCGTCAGCGGCGCCTCCGCCGGAAAGAGCTCCACCACAACGGGGCCCCGCTCGGTCTCGATGGTCACGCGAGGACCCGAACCGCCCCGCCGCGCGGGGAGGAGATAGCGCCGCGCGACGCCGCGATAGTCCGCGGGCGTGCGTCCGGTGACGATCGGGGCCACGGGACCCCAGCGCACGGCGGCGTCCAGCAGCTTTTCTTGGGCGAGCCGGCGCACGAGATAGTCATCCGCGCGGGGCACACGCGCCAGGAAACGCGTCGCCACGGCCGTCCGAGCATCCGCGCTCGTGGCGGCGATGGCGGCGAGCGCCGCGACCGCCGAAAGGCGCGCATCGTCGAAGGTATCGGTCGCCGCGCGCAGGTACGCGTCGGCGAGTCGGTCGACGTCATCCACGACCGCGTGGCGCGCGAGCAGATCGGCGGCAACACTGCGGACGGCCGCGTCGGGGTGGAGGAGCAGCGTACGTGCGCGCGGGCTCAAGCTCGAGTCGCTGTCGGGCACGAGGCGTTGGAGCGCCTGTAGGGCCTGGACCGCCACGCGGCCGTCCACGTCCGCGAGCTGGGCCTCGAGCCGGCCGCGGTCGCGCGCCGCCCCAAACGTCTCGGCGGCGACGCTGCGCCAGCGCCAGTCGGCCTCGCCCGCCAGGGCGGTCGCCGCCGCAACGCCGGCCGCGCTGTCCGCCTGGGCCAGCGCGATCGCCGCCTGCCGACGCAGCGCGAAGGTCCGGCTCGCGACTCCGGCCTGGAGCGCCGCGACTGCCCGCGCGCCGCCGAGCACGCCGAGCGTCGTCTCGGCCTGGACGACGACGTTCACGTCCGGGTCGGCGGTGAGCGGCAGTGCGAGCGCGGCGAGGGTGCTGTCGTGGAACGAGGCGAGCGCCCGCAGTGCGTTCACCCGGACATGCGAGTCACCATCAGCCAGCAGCGGCGCGATGCGGCTCGCCACGTCACGCGCGGAGAGCTGCGCGCTGTCGGTGAGCGCGCGGCTCAATCCGCGCAGCGCGACGGCGCGCACCGCGACTGCGGAATCCGTGAGCGCAGCGACCAACGCCGTCACGCCGCCCGCGGTGCGGAGCCGGGCGAGCGCGTAGATCGCGTTCCGACGCGCGACGGGATCGGAATTGCGCGCCTCTCGCATCAATGTCGGGATCGGTGCGCGTGCGCCGAGCCGCCAGGCTTCGAGCAGGGCGGTGCGCTGCACCGCCGTGCTCGCCGCCCCGGATCCCAGGAGATCACCCAGCGCCGCCGCGCCTTCATCCCCGCCCGTCTTGGCGATCGCGCTGACGGCCTCCGTTTGCGGCGGACCCTGACGCACCGCAGGCACCGCGCGGGCGAGCGCCAAGAGAGGCGCGATGGCCCGGCGGGACTTCACGAGGCCGAGCGCGAATGCCACCGCGGCCTGCACCGCCGGCCCCGAGTCCGCGAGCGCCGCGACGAGCGGGTCCACCGCCTGCGCATCGCCGATGCGTCCGGCGGCGAGCGCCGCCTGGCGGCGCACGAACGGGTCCGGATGGCGGAGCGCCTCGCGGAACAGTGCCGTGTCGTACACGCGCGCGTCCGCGGCGGCGAGCAGGCGTGCCAGCTGGTCCACGACGCCCTCGTCGCGCTGCGCCGCGGCCGGGCTGCCCAGCGCCAGCGCCACCAGCGACAGCGCGATCGCCCTACAGGCGCACGGGATCGGGAATCGGCTTGAGCAGATCGAGGACATGCTGCGGGATACGCGTGAGGGTGTGCTGGTGAGTGAGGGAGATGAGCGAGGTCTCGCCCGTGGCGAGCAGGTCGTCCGTCCCCGCCCGCTCGACCGCGTAGCCGAAGGTGACGCGCCGGGAGGCGAGCTCGCGCACCCAGCAGCGGACCCGCACCAGGTCGTCGTAGCGGGCGGCGGCGCGGTAGCGGACGTTGATCTCGGAGACGGCGAGGTAGACGCCCTGCTGCTCGAGCTCCTTGTAGGTCAGCCCCGTCTCGCGCATCAGCTCGGTGCGGGCGCGGTCGAACCAGATGAGGTAGTTGGCGTGGTAGACCACGCCCATCTGGTCGGTCTCGGAATAATTGACGCGCAGAGTTATCGAGCTGATCACGCCGGGGCAACTTAGCGCTTGCGACGCTTCTCCGCGATTCCTAGCTTGGGGGCCGTGCCCCTCCCCGCCTCCCGTGTGGTCGTCGTCGCCGACGCTCATCTCGGCCAGGTCCCGCCCGCGGTCGCCGTCGCGTTTCACCGGTTCCTCGACGCGGTGCCCGATCTCGGCGACGCGCTCCTCATCAACGGCGACCTGTTCGATTTCTGGTTCGAGTACGGCTCGGTGATCCCGCGCCGTCACTTCGCCACCGTCGCGAAGCTCCACGCCCTGCGGGCGCGCGGCGTGCCGATCACGTTCGTGGGCGGCAACCACGACCGCTGGGGCGGCGACTTCCTCATCCACGACCTGGGCATCGCCTTCCATCCGGGGGAAGCCGAGCTCGACGTGGCGGGACGCCGCGCCTTCGTAGCCCACGGCGATGGGCTGACCGAGCAGCACTGGAGCGCCCGTGTCATGCACCGGGTCACGCGTCACCGGGCGACGATTCGGGCGTTCCGGATGCTGCATCCCGACGTGGGCTCCTGGATCGCACACCAGCTGTCCCGCAGGCTCGCGGACAACACCCGCGACCGAGCCGTGCTCGACCGCGCCGAGCGGGCCCAGGCGCAGTACGCCGAGCAGCTGCTCGCACGCCGGCCGGACCTGAACCTCGCGATTCTCGCCCACACGCATCGTCCGGCGCTGTCACAACTACCGAATGGTCGAGCCTATCTCAATCCGGGAGCGTTCCTCGACGGCGGGCGGTATGCGGTAGTCACTAAGAACAACGTCGAGTTAAAGACGTTTCAGTAAGACGTCTTATCCGAGGGGCACGACTTCCACGTGCTTCAGCTTCTCGCCCAAGAATCTCGCTCCCACCTTACGGAAATGCGGCTCATCGTCCGAGACGACGAAGCGGTGCGTCGGGCGATTGTTCGGGGCAGCCGCGAGCCCACCCCGGGTCAGGTCCTCGGCCACCACCTTCGCCGTCTCCTCCGCACTGTCCACGAGCGTGACCTCGGGGCCCAGCACCCGGGCGAGCAGGGGCTTCATGAGCGGGTAGTGAGTGCAACCCAGCACCAGCACGTCCACCCCCGCGCGCTCGAGCGGCGCGAGGTACTCCCGCGCGATCAGCTCGGTCGCCGAGTGGTCGAACCACCCTTCTTCGACGAGCGGCACGAACAGCGGGCAGGCCTGCACGCACACCGCGGCGTCGGGCCGGAGCTGCTTGATGGCGCGCTCGTAGGCGCCGCTCGCGATCGTCCCCGCCGTGCCGATCACGCCGATGCGGCCCGACCTCGTGCCCTGCACGGCCGCGCGGGCGCCCGGCTCGATGACGCCGACCAGCGGCACCGGTGAGCGCTCCCTCAGGAATTCGAGCGCCTGGGCGCTGATGGTATTGCATGCGACCACCAGCGCCTTCACGCCGCGTTGCAGCAGATAGGTGAGGATCTCGCCCGAGTAGCGGCGCACCGTGTCGGGCGACTTGGGGCCGTAGGGCACCCGCGCCGTGTCGCCGAAATAAATCACCGACTCGTGCGGCAGGCGCTCGAACACCGCGCGGGCGACGGTGAGTCCCCCGATCCCGGAATCGAACACGCCGAGCGGGGCCGGGTTCACGGCCGCGGCACCGGCACGCTGATCCCGATTCCGCCCGGGAACGTCCGAATCTTCAAGTCCTTGGGAAAATCCTGGAGGTGGGCCGAGACGAACGCCTCGGCCCCGGAAAAGAGATGATTGAACACCCACAGCACGATCCAGTCCTGGACTTCCTGTCGCTTCGCCCCGAGGTTCGCCGAGTGGGTGTCCTTGAGGTAGTGCATTTCCGACTGGGCCTTGAGGGTCATCATCGCGGCGACGCCTTCCCACGTCGCGAACAGCGCGCCGGTGACGTGCCGGCCCGTCGCCGCCTGTCCCCATCCCGGCACGAGCAGCGAGCGCAGAAACGCGCCAATCGGCCGGATACGGTGCGTGGTGTCCGTGCCGACGACGAGCGCGCCGGTGGTAACGAGCGGCGGCGGTGTCGTGTCGGGAACCTGGGCGGACAGGCGCACGGTCGCACCGGCAGACAGGAGGAAGATGGCGACGAGTCCTACTTCGACCGGATTCCGGCCCCCGATTCGGTGTCCCGTCACTGTGCCACCAGCACCTTGAGGCGTCCCGGCTCCACCCGGACGCTGCATTCATGCGCAGCCGGCTCGCGCAGCTCGCCATCCACGTGCAGCAGCAGCGGCCCGTCGAGCGAGCGGATCGTGACCTGACGGGTCTGGAACAGGGCGACCTCCCGCATCGTCGCGTGGGTCCCGCGCATCACCCGCGGCACCGCCATGAGAAATCGCAGCAGCGAGACGCGCCGCACGAGACACACGTCCAGGCGCCCGTCTCCCGGCAGCGCGTCGGGCGCGAATCGATAACTGCCGCCCGCCGTCGTGCCATTGCACACCTCCACCATCATCATGTTCCCCGTCTCCGCGAATCCGCGCGCGCGAACCTCGAAGCGTGGCGGGCGAAACCGCGCGAATGCGCGGACCACCGGCACGAAGTACGATGCGAAGCCCGGGAGCCCCGGCATGGCGTTCCGGACCCGCACGACCTCCGGTCCGAAACCGAAGCCCACGCTGTTCACGAAGTACTCGCCGCAGACCAGCCCGGCGTCGAACCGCGCCGTCCGGGCGGTGACGAGGCGCTGCACAGCGCGCACCGGGCTGTGCCGGTACACGCCCGCGAGCTTCGCGAAATCATTCCCGGTGCCGATCGGCACGACACCGAGCGCGACCTCTCCGCCACTCCCGTGGCGCAGCATGCCGTTCGCCACATCGTGCACGGTGCCGTCGCCGCCTACGGCCACGATGCGCTGCGCCCCCGCCTGCACCGCGCGCGCCGCGAGCTCCGCGCCGTGTCCCGGCCCTGCGGTGCGCTCCACCTCCACCGACCACCCCTGGCGGTGAAACTCGCGCGCGATGGGGTCGAGCGCGCGGGCTGCGGCGCCCCGGCCGGCTGCGGGGTTGAGCACGACGTGAGCGTGAATCAGAGGCTTCCATTATAAGCAGAGAGGCCCGATCCGGCAGCGGATCGGGCCTCGCGGGCTAAGAAAGGTCGACTATGACCGGGTGACTGTGTATTGGCCGCACGCCGTGAACTGGATCGTGACGGTGGTGGATGCGGTGCCCTTGGTGACAACGGCCGTGAGTGTCCCCGAATCGAACCGAGGCTCGACCGTGCAGCTCGCGTTGTAATGCAACGGATCGCTCGTCGACACGGACAACGAGTAGCTGTTGGTGCCGGACGTCAACGTGGACGACCCGGAGACGCTCCAGTTGCCGCTCGGGAGGGGCGACCCCATCTGGATGGAGCCGGCCTGGTCCGCGACGAAGGTCGCCAGCCATTTGCGGGCGTGCGACGCGGTGGCGCCCGTGGCGAAGGTGTAGTCGGTCTGCATCGTGTCCGTGAGCTGGATCTGGTCCGGGGTCCCGATCACCGACCGGACGCCGTTTTCGACCACGGAGCGGGTGGTCCCCATTGTCGTGTTGGTGACGGTCCGGGTGAACGCGTTATTGCGCGTCCGGAACGCCCGGTCGGTGATCGCCGGTGTCGGATCGACGATGTCGATCGAGCCGCTCAGCGTGACGGTGTGCGCGTCGCCGCTGAACGTGCAGCCGGTGAAGTCGATGCGCACCGAATCGGGCACCGGATCCCCGTCGGAGTTGGTCGGCGGGGACGGGCTCCGGGTGGGCGTGCAGCTCGCGGACGACGTAGCCATCGCCGGCGCCCCGGGCATGGGGGCCACGGCGAACGGCATGCCGGTCGCGGCATCGAGCGTCGCCCCACCGACGAGCGAGGCCGCATCGGTCGCGACGACCTCGGCGACGGCGTTGGCCTGGGGCTGCGTGAGAACCCCATTCTGGGGAGACGTCAAGGGTGGGGTGGAACACGCGGCGAACAGCGCGATGGTAATGGTGCAGGCGGCCAGCCGCCAGACTTTCCGAGACGTGCGACGCATGCGACGATCCTCCGACGGTTCGAGTACAGGGCGCTGTGGTGATGACGCCGGTTAGACGGAGGGTACGTTGCAGGCGTTAACGGCGTCCCGGGCAGCGCTCCCGGTAAGGTAAAGACTACGAAGCGGGGGGCCTGGTCACGGCCCTTCCAGGTACCCCTTCGCCAGCAACAGCTCCGCGTTGAGGATCGCCGCGCCGGCGGCCCCACGGATCGTGTTGTGGCTGAGCGCGACGAAGCGGTGCCCTAACACGCCGTCGCGCGCGATGCGGCCCACGCTGATGCTCATGCCCCCCCCGGCGTCGCGATCGAGACGCGGCTGTGGGCGATCGGGCTCGTCGCGCACCACGATGGGCCGCGCCGGGGCGCTGGGCAGGTGAAGCTCCTGGGGCAGCGCGGTGAAGGAGCCGAACGCCTCACGCAGGTCGGCCGGCTCCGCCGCGCGCGTGAGCCTCACGCGCACCGCCGCCATGTGCCCGTCCACCACGTTCACCCGATGGCACTGCGCGCTGACCGCGAACCCCGCGGGCGCGACGCGGCCCCCGTTCAGCCGGCCGAGAATCTTCCGCGTCTCCCGCTCGATCTTTTCCTCTTCTTCCGCGATGAACGGGACCACGTTGTCGGTGATGTCGAGGGAGGAGATCCCGGGGTAGCCCGCGCCCGAGAGCGCCTGGAGCGTCGTGACGACCACCGCCTCGATGCCGAAGCGCGCGGCGAGGGGCGCCAGCGCGAGCGCGATCATCACGGTCGAGCAGTTGGGGTTCGCGACGATGAACCCACCGCCGGTCGCCTTGCAGGCGTCGAGCAGCGCGAGCTGGTCGGGGTTCACCTCCGGGATCAGCAGGGGCACCGCATCGTCCATGCGGTGCGGCGACGAATTGGTCACGACCCGATACCCCGCACGCGCGAACCGCGTCTCGACCGGCCCGGCGACGTCGGATGGAAGGCTGGAGAACACGACGTCGCAATCGAGCGGCGGCTCGGGGGCCTGGACGACGAGCGCGGCCGCCGTGGGGGGCACGTCGCCCGGCAGCCGCCAGGTGCACGCCTCCGCGTAGGGTCTGCCCTGCGAGCGATCGGAGGCCGCCAGCGCCGTCACGGTGAACTGGGGATGGCGCTCGAGCAGCTGCAGGAAGCGCTGCCCGACCGTCCCCGTCGCCCCGAGAATGCCGACCCGAATCTTCCCCATCGCTGCTCCTTGACGCATCCAACGCCCACGGCGAGTATTGAACATACATACAACCGAAGTGGTCGTGGTGAGCGCCCGCGGCGTGGCATTGCGCGGGCTTTTCTGTTTCCCGAAAGAGACGGGGATGCGAGCGAGCGTGACCGTGCGGGTGGCCGGCTCGACGTCCAATCTGGGCGCCGGGTTCGACTGCGTGGGGGTGGCCGTGGGGCGCTGGCTCCGCGTCACCGCCCAGGCAACCCGCGGCGGAAAACCGGTCGTGATCGAGCGCGGCGGGACGCTCCGTGCCCTCGACACCGCGCCCGAGGCGGACCTGCTGTATCGCGGTTTCGCCGCCGCCTGCCGGCGGGCCGGGCGAGAGGTGCCCGCGGGCCTCGCGCTGGCCGCCGACTCCGACATTCCCATCGCCCGAGGGCTCGGCTCTTCAGCGGCCGCGACGGTCGCGGGGGCCGCCGCCGCCGCGGCGCTGCTCGACTTCGCGCTCGATGCCCCGGGACTGACGGAGCTCTGCAGCGAGCTCGAAGGACACCCGGACAACGTCGCACCGGCCGTGTTCGGCGGCGCCAACCTCGTGCTGCGGGGACCGGACGGCCTGATCGTGACGCCGCTTCCCATTCACCAGTCACTTGCGCTGGTGTTCGCGGTCCCGGACTTCACCGTGGAGACGAAGCGCGCGCGCGCCGCGCTGCCGGCCACCCTGCCGCACACGGACGCGGTACGCGCGGCCGCGAAGAGCGCCGCCCTGGTCCACGGCCTGGCGCATGGCGACGCACGATTGCTCGCCGCCGGGCTCGACGACGTGCTCCACGTCCCGTTCCGACGCGCGCTCGTGCCCGGGTATGACGAGGTGACGGGAGCGGCGCGGCAGGCGGGCGCATACGGTGCCACGCTCTCCGGGTCGGGGCCGACCATCGTGGCGGTGGTCGGCGCCGACGGCGTGCGAGCCGTGGGCGACGCCATGGTACGCGCCTGGGAGGCCCGCGGCACCCGCGCCCAGACGTTTCACGCCGCCCGGCCCGCCGGCGGCTTCGAGACCGACTGATGGCCCGCGCCCCCCGCGCTCCCCGCTCACCCCCGCACATCCACAAGTTCGGCGGCGCGTCGCTCGCGAACGCTGCCGGGATAGCACACGCCGCGAAGATCGTGGTCGGACATCGCCCTGCCCCACAGGTCGTGGTCGTATCGGCGATGAGCGGCGTGACCGACGCCCTGCTCGATTGCGCCGCGCGGGCGTCGCGCGGCGACGCCGCCCAGGTTCGCGCCGCCGCCAAGACGCTCCGCGCCCGGCACGCCGAGGCCGTCCGCGCCCTGGTGCCCCGCGGCGCCCGGCTCGACGAGCTCGTCGGGACCATCGACGCCGCGTTCGCCGAGCTGGAGCAGCTCGCGGGCGGGCTCGGCGTCCTGCGTGAGATCACCCCTCGCACGATCGACCACCTGGTGGCGCGGGGCGAGCGGCTCTCGGCGCAGATGTTCGCCGCCGCGCTCGAAGCGGCCGGCTGCCCCGCCGTCTACGTGGACGCGACGGAGGTGGTCCAGACCGACGGCACCTTCGGCAACGCTTCCCCCGACTTGGGCGGCACCCAGCACCACGCGCGCCGCGTGCTCGGACCGGTGCTGGCGCGCGGCGTGGTCCCTGTGGTCCCGGGGTTTCTCGGCGCCGCCCCGGACGGCCAGGTCGCCACCTTGGGGCGCGGTGGCTCCGATCTGACCGCGACGCTGCTGGCGCGCGTATTAGGCGCGCGCGACGTGTCGCTCTGGAAAGACGTCCCGGGCCTGCTCACCGCGGATCCCCGGATCGTGCCCGACGCGCGCGTGGTGCCGCAGGTCCACCTGCGCGAAGCTGCGGAGCTCGCCTATTACGGCGCCAAGGTGCTGCACCCGCGCTCGCTCGTCCCCGTGATGAAGCAGAACGTCGCGATTCATATCCGCCCGTTTGCCGAGCCTGCGTCCCTCGGCACCGAGATCTCGCGGCGCCGCACCCTCGAGCAGTATCCCGTAAAAGCGCTCTCGGCCATTCCGAAGCAGGCGCTGCTCACGGTCACGGGCAGCGGCATGCTGGGCGTCCCCGGCATCGCGGCCCGGACCTTCGCGGCGGTGCACCACGAAGGGATCTCGGTGTCGCTCATCACGCAGGCCTCGTCCGAGCACTCGATCTGTTTCAGCGTCCCGGAGGAAAGCGCGCAGCGCGCGCGCCGCAGCCTGGAGCAGACGTTCCAGCGGGAGATCGCCCGGCAGGAAATCGACGGCGTCGAGGCGCGCACCGGTCTCGCGACCCTCGTGGTGGTGGGGCTCGGCATGGCGGAGACGCCCGGCATCGCCGCCCGCGTCTTCGCCGCCCTGGCCGAAGCCGGGATCAACGTGATCGCGACGGCCCAGGGGTCATCGGAGCTGAACCTCTCGCTCGTGGTGGACGGCAAGGAAGCGCCGCGCGCCCAGCGCCTGGTGCACGCGGCGTTTCAGCTCTCGAAGATCGGCGGCGGCGCGGTGGCGCACCCCGAGCGCAGCGACGTGGTGCTGCTCGGGTTCGGGCAGATCGGGCGGGCGCTCGCTCCCATGATCGCGAAGGTGAAACGGGAGGCGCTCACGCTCCGCATCGTGGGCCTGATCGACTCGAGCGGTTTCGTGTTCGACGCGGACGGCTTTTCGCCGCGCCGTCTGGCGGCGTTGGGGGCGGCGAAAGCCAAGGGTGCGCCGCTCGCCAAGGCGACGGGTGGGCGGCGGGCGAGCGCCGCCGAAGCGGTGGCGTTCGTGGCTCGTCATGCCCTCAGCAATCCCATCCTGGTGGACCTGACGGCCGACGAGACGACCGACACGCTCACGACGGCGCTGGGCGCCGGGATGCACGTGGTGCTCGCCAACAAGCGCCCCGTCACCACCGACAAGCGGCAGTACGACGCGCTCCGCGCCGCCGCCCAGGCGCACGGCCGCCGCCTGCTGCTCGAGGCGACCGTGGGCGCCGGCCTGCCTATCATCGATACGTACCAGAAGCTCGTGGAATCGGGCGACCGGGTGTCGAAGATCGAAGGCTGCCCGTCGGGGACGCTCGGCTACCTGTTCGGGGAGCTGGGCCGCGGCGCCGCGTTCTCGACGGCGCTCGAGGGGGCGATCGCCAAGGGCTATCCCGAGCCGGACCCGCGCGAGGACCTGTCGGGCATGGACGTGGCGCGCAAGGCGTTGATTCTCGGACGGCTGCTCGGCTTTCCCGGCGAGCTCGAAGACATCGCGGTCGAGTCGCTGGTTCCGGATGGCGCCGGCCGGCTCAAGCTCGATCAGTTCCTCGCGTCGCTCGAGCAGTTCGACGCGGCATGGGCGAAGCGCGTGGCGGCCGCGCGGGCCCGCGGCGGGGTGCTGCGCTACCGCGCGATCGTCACGCGAAAGAGTATCCGGGTCGGCCTCGTCGTGGTCGACGCGTCGAGCCCGATGGCTTCGCTCAACGGGACGGATAACCAGTTTATCTTCACGACGATGCGCTACAAGAAGAACCCGCTGGTGATCACCGGGCCCGGCGCGGGCCCGGCGGTGACGGCGGGCGGCATCCTGAACGATGTGCTGAAGCTCGCCGGCGCATGAGGCCTGCCCCTCGTCTCACCTGGCAGGTGTGCGCGAGCTGCGGCAGCGAGATCCCCGAGACCGATCCTCACCCACGATGCCCGCGTTGCCGTGGGCTGTTGGAGCTGCGTCATGAGCCCCCGGCCCAGGGCGGGAACGCGCTTCGGGCCACATTCGACGCGCGCTGGGGTGTGCGGCGCGGCGTGCTCGCTTCGGGTGTGTGGCGCTACTCCGAGGCAGTCCTCCCCACGGCGGGCGAGCACATCCTCTCCTATCCCGAGGGCAACACCCCGCTGCTCGCCAGCGCGGCGGTGAGGCGGTGGGCGGGCGCGCCGGACCTGTGGCTCAAGCACGAAGGCCACAACCCCACGGGCTCGTTCAAGGACCGCGGCATGACCGTGGGCGTGACGCAGGCGCGGCGCGTCGGAGCCCGCGCGGTCGCGTGCGCGTCCACCGGCAATACGGCGGCGGCGCTCGCCGCCTACGCCGCGCTCGCCGAGCTACCGGCGCTGGTCCTCGTGCCGAAAGGTCAAGTGGCGCTCGGCAAGCTGGCGCAGGCGCTCGCGTACGGGGCCCGGACGCTGCTGGTGCGGGGCAACTTCGACGACTGCCTCGAGCTCGCCGACCAGGCGAGCGAGCGCCTGGGCGTCTATCTCCTCAATTCGGTGAATCCGTTCCGGCTCGAGGGCCAGAAGACCATCGTGCTGGAGCTGCTGCAACAGCTCGGCTGGGAGTCCCCCGACTGGATCGTGGTGCCCGCGGGCAACCTCGGTAACACCGCGGCGTTCGGGAAGGCGCTGGAGGAAGCGCGGGCGTGGGGCCTGATCGACCACGCGCCGCGCCTCGCCGCCGTCCAGGCCCAGGGCGCCGCACCGTTCGCGCAGAGCTTCCGTGAAGGATTCGCCCAGCGACACCGGGTGGAGCCGCACACCGTGGCATCGGCCATCAACATCGGCAACCCGGTCTCGTACGAGCGCGCCGTGCGCGCCATCCGTGACACGAACGGGGTCGTCACTACCGTGAGCGATGATGAGATTCTCGAGGCCAAGGCAGTCGTGGACGCCGCGGGGATTGGGTGCGAGCCGGCGAGCGCCGCGGCCCTCGCCGGGACCGAGCGGCTGATCCGCGAGCGCGTGATCCGGCCGAGCGACCGCGTGGTCGCGGTGCTCACGGGACACGTGCTGAAGGATCCGGAGACGGTGACGCGCTATCATCAGGAGCTCGAGCCGCGGCCCGCCCGCGCTAACCGGCCGATAGAGATCGAGGCGCGTCTTGGGGAGGTGGAGCGGGCGATGGGCGGCTGAGGCCGCCCGTCAGTAGGCGGCGAGATACTCCTCGTCCCAGGCGACGTCGAACTCACCCCGACAACGAGTGCACTCGAGGCGGCGCGGACGGCCGTGCAGCGCCGCGCGCTCCCGACAGCTGGGGCACACGCCGTACTGCGGACCCCATTCGGCCGGCAGCTGGCCGGCCCCGGCGGGGCGCGGCACGACAGACCACCGCGTGGGTGGCCGCGAGACGACCTGAACGAGGTAGTGGGGGACCTTGAGGGGCCTGCGGTTAACGTCGAGGATGGCTTCGAGCGAGGCGAGCCGCGCTACGCGGTACCAAGCCCCGCGCCGCAGCGCGCAGTTGACGTCCACCTGGAGACGACCCCATTGCATTCCGGGCACGGCCGAACATACGTCGGGTGGCCTCCCGGCGAGCGTGATCCAGGCTACACCGGTTTCGGCAAGTTGCTTCAGGGATCGTCGTGGTGCCCCATCATCATGTCCGCCATCATCTCCGCGCTGCCGGAGCGGATAGTGGCCGCCAGGTCCTGCTGGTACAGGGAATCCCGCGTATCGACCGCGGGCCACACCGCCCCGTGGTCGGGCACGAACAAGCCGGCCACCGCCCCCATGCCGCCGTCGCGGATGTGCCGCCCGGTCGGGTTCTCATACACGGCGGTCAGCCGGTAGCGGTGCGCCGGGACGACGTGCACCCCGAGCCGGCGCCAGTTGTAGAAGCGGGCCAGCGGGAACGTGATGACGCGCCCGGCGGCGTCGGTGACCGGGGTGCCGCGCCACACCACGGTGCCGGTCGTCATGTCCTTCAGCTCGAGGCTGACGCCGTAATCGTGCATGTGGCCCCCCAGGCCCAGGATGGTACCCGGGATCGCGGGACTGCCTTCCCAGAATCGCTCCGTGTGTCCGGGAGAGAGATCGAACGCCTTGCTCCCCGTGGGCGGGCGACCGAGCGGGTACTGGACGTCGATGGCCCAGGGGTAGGTGTGGTACAGCGGCCAGGGGCGGCCGCCGGGAACGTAGCGCAGCACGAGCCGCACGTGTACGCGGCGATAGGCCACGTCCGAGCGGTTGGCGAGCATCGCGCCGGCGATGAGCCGTTGACCGCGTGCGAGCGGGAGTCCGAACAGCAGGCGCGGGATCGTAATCGTCGGGGTCTCCCGGCTCATCGCGAGCAGGTGCAGACCGATCGGGAGGAAGAGCTCCCGGTGCTCCGGATCGCTGAGGTTGAAATGATGCAGCATCCCGTGGGGCAGGAGGCGCCCCGACCCGTCCACCACCTCCACGCGGGAGCTATGGAGCGACGCATCTACCGGGACGAGGACCTGACACAGCGGCAACCCGACCATGGTTTCGCCGCCCGAGCCCGCGGCCGGTACGTCCACCGGGGGCAGCTGGATCACGAGCTCATGCGCGCCGGAGTCCACCAGGACTGTGGCATCGGGCAGCGTTTCGGGACCGGGGCCGCGGCGCGCGGCGAGCAGCGCGACGAGGAAGAGGACGGCCCGCATGCCGGCTGCTCCAGGAGGTGAAGTGAGGACAACATACCGGCCGGCGTGCGTTTTGGCGACGGCCGGCCGGCTATTGCCAGAGTGTCGGGTCAGCAAAAGCCGTTCAGCGCCGCGGCGCTGGCGCAGAAGGTCCGAGAGGTGCTGGGGTAGAGGCGACGGCGGGTGGCGGCGCCGCGGGGAGTGGCCGCGAGCCCACAATCCTGATCTTCGTTCCTCATAACTGAGCGAAGCAGGGGGCACGGCTCACTCCCCGCGAGCCGACCGGTTCTAACGCAAGGGGAGTGCCACGGTCCGCAGTAGACATCGTGCAGACGGCGTGAGTGACTGAGGTAGGTTCCACACAGCCATGTCGCGGAGGTGCGACACAAATAGGACAAAGCGTGGCGGGAGCGTGTAGGAATCGAACCTACCGAGGTCCAGAAGGACCCCAGCTGGTTTTGAAGACCAGTCGGACCACCAGGCCCGATCCGCCCCCAACGTGACCTCGATCACTTGCCTCCCGGTCTCTTTACACCCATTGTGGACTGCCATGATCGCCGCCCTGGGCACCGTCCTCGTCGTCGACGACGACGCCGTACTGCGAAGCTCGCTGGAAAGCGTGCTCGGCGACCTCGGATACCGGGTCTTGAGCACCGGCAGCCCGGATGTGGCCTACCAGCTGTTGGGGACGGAGTCGGCCCTCGCGGTCCTCTTGGACGTTCGCCTGCCCACGATGTCCGGACTCTCCCTCTACCTCGCCATGACCCACCGCTGGCCGCGACTCCGCGGTCGCGTCGCCCTGATGACCGCGGACGCCGACGCACCCGACGTGCACACCTGGGCGGAACGGAATCCCTGCACCGTTATTCGCAAGCCGTTCAGCTTCCGAGAGATCACGGGCTGGCTGCACGCCGTGGCACGCCCGCTCGACGACGCCGCCACGGCGGGGTAGCCGCTAGCGGGCCTGGACGATCGTCACCGATACCGTTGCGCCGGCGATCGTCAAGTCTGCCTGACCCACGCCCTCCGGTCTGAACGTCACCGCCGCTGCGCCGCCGTCCGATTCAACGCTGACTACCCTCAAAAGTGTCGACTTCAGGTTGAACCGAGTGCGCACGTTCTGGATCAAGCGCGCCAGATTCGCCATCGGCACGGTGTTACCGTACGCGTCCTGCGCGGACACCCGGACCACAAACGTACGCCCGACCGGCACGGTCATGGTGCCGGCGTCGACCCGCGTGCCGTCCCGCTCGAGGATCACCCCGGTGGGCGGCCCCGGCTCTACCGAGAGCGCCGCCTGCCGCTCTAGCGAGTCCACGGTTGCTGTCACGAGGGCCGGGCCGGCCTGGTTGCCGAGGGTCACGTCCACGCGGGCGATCCCGGTTGAGTCGGTGGCGACGCTGTCGCTCTCGACGTCGGCGTTGACCGCCCGGAACGCCACCACTTTCCCGACCAAGGGCCTGCCGAGGTTGGAGCGCACCTGAAACACCAGCGGCTCGCTCAGCCGGGTCCGCGCAATGCCCCGTTGTCCCGTGCCGGAGACGAAGCCCGTAGTCGCGGGCGCCACCATGTCGGTCCGAACCACGTCCACCGATCCGAGCGGCTGGCCTCGAACGCGGATCGTGAGCTTCCCTCCGCGCCGCACCGCGGCCCGCTCGATACCGAACGCGGCCCGCCCGAGCGAGTCGGTGGAGCGGGTGTCGGTCGCCACTCCCATGTCAGGGCCGTCGGGTCGCAACGAGACCGCCTCGCCCGGCACGGCGTTCCCCAAGGAATCCCGTACGGTGACCAGCAGCGAGATGGGCCCGCGCGCGCCGGCCCGCACCTCCACGTGGCCCGGCTGTACCGCGGCGACGACCGGCCCCGCGGGGCCGACCACTACCTCGAGCGGCGGTGTTCCCGGGATCGACGCGCCCGAGCCGGTGACGATCTCGAACGTGTACGTCGCGGGGACTCGACCGACCGGGAAGCGGAACACCGCGGTGCCGCTCGCGTCGGTGACGGCCTGGGCGTCCTGCGGCGGCCCGCCGGGAATGCCGGAGCTGCCACGCAGTATCAGCGGGACGCCCGCCTGCGGGGCATCACCCCGCCTCACCCGCACGCGCGCCACTGCGTCGCTCCCCACGGTGACGACCAGCCGGGCGGGCATCGGCGCGGCGGCGAGGGGGAGCGTGGCCGGGGCCCGGCGCTCCGCGGACGTCGCGCATCCGCCGATACTGTTGAGCACGTCCGAGTCGGCGCCGAAGTCGCGCAGATCCGCCCAATCCCGTGGCGTGGGTCGAAAGGCGACGCAGTTGCGCCGGATCAGATCCGCGACCTCACGCCGGGAGATCAGCGGGTTGGAGAGCAGTCGGATCACATCCGTCTTACGCAGCGGCTGCGACCCCTGCGTCGTCGCCCGACACGGCAGAGCGCTCACGAGGAAGGCGAGCAAAGCGACGGCGCGCGTCACGGTCGGGTGCAGGCCGTGCGTTCGAACCGCCGCTCGACGCCGTCGACATCGGTATAAAGCGCCCGGTCCCGGGCCGTGCGGGCGGAATCGAGCGGCGTCCCGCGTTCCTTCCGCACGCTGTTGTAGGTCGTCCAGCGCTCTTCGACCAGGACGAGCCCGCGCCCCAGCTCGGGGCACTGCATCTGGCGGCTGGCGAACAGTTGCGCACGCAGGTCGAACGCGGCGATCGCCAGGGCGAGCGTGTCTGCGACCCGGTCCAGCCGCTCGAGCGGGGTCGCCGCCGCAGCCGTGAGCGGGCCCGCAGGTGGCGCGAGGGACGCGGGACTCGCGGGCGGGTCTACGGCCGAGTAGAGTCGGACCAGCACGGCGACGGCCAGGACGGCCACCGCAGCGTACGCGGCCCCCCGTGCGAGGCGCCCGATCCGCGCGGCGGACGCCCAGCGCCCACTGCCCTCATCGGCACCATGGAACTGATCGGGCAGAAAGACCCACGGTTGCAACGACGACGACGCGCGTCGGAGCGCCGGGGGGGAACCGGGCGCCGCGGAGACCGCGGGAACGGGAAGGGGGGCGGGCGGCACGAGCGCCGTCTCTTCGGTGCGGTAGTTGTCCCAGCGCAGCCGCGTGGGCTTGCTCCCGTCGGGTCGGAACGAGGCCGGATCGACCAGCTCATAGAACGGCAGGCACTCTTGCGCCCAGCCGCTACTGCCGGAGCGACGCAATACCGCGCCCACGGTCGTGTCGCCCGACCCCACCACCACAGCCAGCTGCCACGGTTGCACGAAAAACGCCCTGTGCGCGTCCGCCTCTGCAGGCGACAGGGCGGCCTCCCCGCCGCCCCCTCGGTACCAGCCGACCAGCAGATCGCCGGATTTCCGTAACACGTCCTGCGCCACTACCCATCCCTGCACCAGCACCGTCTTGGCGTCGTCGTCCGGGCTCGCCGGGAGGCGTATGGTGGACTCGACGACGACATGCGACGCCCCGGTTTCCGGGGAGTCCACCACGTCTCCGATCAACAGTCCGAAGCACGCGGCGGGCGTCGCCGCGCAGTGATCGTGCACGGCGGCCAGCACGCGCTGCGTGATGAAAACAGGGAAGAGCCCGGCGTCCTGCCCTGCCGCGCCCTCGATCGGCTTCCAGAGGATGGAAGCCGCAATCGGCATCGGTCGTTCGTCGGAGGCGGCCTCGACGGGCTCCGCCCCGCCAGGGACGCGGAACCGCGCCACCCTGCCCTGCACTCCGCTCTTCACTCGCTTCCACATGCGGCTACCCGACGACCATTTCTCCGGTGTTGAAATACCCCGCTTCGGTCACCGCGTCAACCGGCCCGATGCGTACACCTGCATCATCCGATACCAAAACTCGAGCGCGTCGTAGAAGCTCTGTACGCCGAGCCGCTCATCGCGGCCGTGCGCCCGCACGTCGTTCTGCTCTTCAAACACCGCCGAGACGCCGTAGGTCGGGATCCCGGCGTTGCGGAGTGCCAGCCCATCGGTCGCGCCCGCTTCCATGACCGGCACGACCGGGACGCCGGGGAACTGTTCGGCGACGAGCTGCTCGATCGGGCCCATGATCGAGGCCGTGAGCGGGGACGGCGGGCTCGGGGTCGGCGTGTTGGTCGCGCGCAGCGTGATGCGGTCGTCGGCGGCGAGGCGCCGCAGCGTCGCTTCGACATCGGAGGCGGGCTCCCCCGGCAGGATGCGGCAGTTGACCGTGAGGCGGGCGGACTGGGGCAGCGCGTTCTCGGCGTGGCCCGCCGCCATCATGGTGGCGACGCAGGTCGTGCGGAGCTTGGAGTTGTAGAATGGAACGGCCGACAGATGCGCGACGGCCGCGCTGTCCGGCGGATCCTTCAGGACGCCGCGCATGTCGTCGGCGAGGGACCCGCTCTCGAGCGCGGCCGAGCGCTCGAAGAACGTCCGGGACACCTCGTTCAGCTTGACTGGGAACTGATACTGCGCGAGGCGCTCCAGCACCGGTGCGAGCCGGTATACGGGATTGTCCGCGGGCCGCGGGAGGGAGCTGTGCCCGCCCTTGTCGGTGGCTTCGAGCACGTAGGTCGCATAGACCTTTTCGCTCGCCTGGACCACGAACATCACGCGGCGCCCGTCGCGCAACACTCCGCCGCCCGCGTCGGTGTTCAGGGCGAACTCCGCGTCGATCAGATCGCGATGTTTCGCCACCACCCACGCGATGCAGCTGCCCGCGGTCTCTTCGTCCCCGTTGAGCATCAGGATCAGGTCGCGCCGCGGCTTGAACCCCGCCTGCTTGAGCCGAATGAAGTCGGCGACGAGCATCGCGGCTCCGGCCTTGTTGTCGGTGGTGCCGCGCCCGTAGAAGTAGCCGTCTTTCTCGAGGAAGGTGAACGGGTCGACGGACCAGTCCGCCCGCCGTGCCGGCACCACATCCAGGTGCGCGAAGACGATGATCGGACGCCCCCCCCCGCCCGCGCCGGTGCCGCGGTAGCGCGCCACGAGGTTGCCGTGCTTCGCATCGGGGCCGAGCAGCACGCGCACGTCGGCCGCCGGGAATCCGGCGGCGAGGAGCCGTTGCGCCATGGCGCGGGCGGCGCGCGGCGTGTTCCCCAGCGAGTCGGTCGTATTGATCTCGATCAGCTCGCGGAAGATGCCGCGCGCCAGCTGGCTGTCGGGGGGCGTGCGCCGCGATTGCGCGGCCGCCGGGCCGGGAACCGCTACCGCCGCCACGAGAAGCGCCCACAGCAGGACCCGCGGTGGATTCATCTGACCCTCGCGACCGCATCGATCTCCACGCGCACCGCCTTCGGCAACGCCGCGGCCTGGATGGTGGAGCGTGCCGGCTTGTGCGTCGCGAAATACTTCGCGTACACCTCGTTCATCGCCGAAAAATCGGCCATGTCCACGAGATACACGGTCGTCTTCACGACCAGGTCGAATCCGGACCCCGCGGCTTTGAGGATCGCCCCGAGGTTCTTGAGCATCTGCTCGGCCTGCTCCGCCGTGGTCTTGCCCACGATGCCGCCGGTTTTGGGATCGAGCGCAATTTGCCCGGCCGTATACACTATTCCCTCGACCACCACCGCCTGGCTGTAGGGGCCAATGGCCGTCGGGGCGCCTTCCGTCACGACGATTCCCAGGGGCTTCGCGGCCATTAGAACAGTCCCTCGATCGTTCCGTCCGGGTGCACGCGGATCCTTTCGGCCGCGGGTGTCTTCGACAACCCCGGCATGGTCATGATGTCGCCCGCCAGGGCCACGACGAACCCCGCGCCCGCCGAGGGCAGGATGTCCCGGACCTGAAGCGTGAATCCGCTCGGCGCGCCCAGCTTGGTCGGGTCGTCCGAGAACGAGTATTGCGTCTTCGCCATGCACACCGGTGTCTCGCCCAGCCCCATCGCGGGCAGCTGCTCGAGCGCTCGCTCCGCGGCGGGGGCAAAGGCCACGGCCCCGGCCCCGTAGATCTCCTTCGCGATCGTCTCGATCTTCTCCCGGATCGGCCGTTTCTCGTCGTACAGAGGCTTGAACTTCGCCGTGCGAGCCTCCAATAGCTTGAGCACCGCTTCGGCCACCGCCACACCGCCCTCTCCGCCCTTCTCCCACACCTCGCACAGCTCGACTCCCACACCCTCCGCGGCGCACTCGACCCGCACCGCGTCGAGCTCGGCGTCGCTGTCCGTGAGGAACCGATTGAGGGCCACGACCACCGGGACGCCGAATTGCTTCACGTTCCGGATGTGGCGGCGCACGTTCGCCGCGCCCCGCTTCACGGCGTCGACGTCGGCCTTGCCGAGCGCATCCTTCTTGACGCCGCCGTGCATCTTGAGCGCCCGCACCGTGGCGACCACGATCGCGGCCTCGGGGACGAGGCCGGCCATGCGGCACTTGATGTCGAAGAACTTTTCGGCGCCCAAGTCGGCGCCGAAGCCCGCCTCGGTGAGGACCACGTCGCACAGCGCGAGGGCGAGCCTGGTCGCCACCACCGAGTTGCAGCCGTGGGCGATGTTCCCGAACGGTCCGCAGTGGATGAACGCCGGTCCGCCTTCGAGCGTTTGCACCAGGTTGGGATTGATCGCGTCCTTGAGCAGCAGCGTCATGGCACCCTGGGCCTTCAGGTCGCTCGCGCGCACCGGCTGCTTGTCGGACGTGAGCCCCACGATGATACGCGCGAGACGCTGCTCCAGGTCCTCGATCCCCGTCGCCAGCGCCATGATGGCCATGATCTCCGAGCCCGGGATGATCACGAACCGCTCCTCGCGGGCGGGGCCGGCGTTCAGCCCTCCGAGCCCCACGATGACGTTGCGCAGGGCGCGATCGTTCATGTCGATCGTGCGGGGCCAAGTGATGCGGCGGGTGTCGAGACCGAGCGCGTTGCCGTGATGCAAATGCGCATCCAACATCGCCGACAGCAGGTTGTGGGCGCTCGCGATCGCGTGGAAGTCGCCCGTGAAGTGCAGGTTGATGTCTTCCATCGGGACGACCTGGGCGTACCCGCCGCCGGCGGCTCCACCCTTCACGCCGAAGACCGGTCCGAGCGACGGCTCGCGGATGCAGAGCGCGGCGTTCTTCCCGATCTTTCGGAGCGCCTGCGTCACCCCCACGGTCACCGTGGACTTGCCCTCGCCCGCGGGCGTGGGGTTGATCCCGGTGACCAGCACCAGCCGTCCTTTGAGCTTGCGGTGCGCCACGGCGGAGAGCCGCACCTTCGCCTTGTACTTGCCGTACAGCTCGATCTCCTCGTCGTCGAGCCCCAGCTCGGCGGCGATGTCGGCGACCGGGCGCAGCTCGGCCGCCTGAGCGATCGCGATGTCGGTGGGTACCTTGACCGTCGTGGTCACGGATGCTCTCGGCTAGAGGGTCGTCGCGAGCCGCGCTCCGAAGAGCCGGCGCGCGTTGTCCGTGGTGCGTTGGCCGATGGCTGCGACCGACTCTCCCCGGGCGCGCGCGAGCGCCTCGGCCACGGCGCGCACGAAGGCCGGCTCGTTGCGCTTCCCGCGATGGGGCACGGGAGCAAGATACGGGCCGTCTGTCTCGACCAGCAGACGGTCGGGCGGGCAGGCGGTGAGACGGTCGGTCATCGCCCAGTTCTTGAAAGTGATCATGCCGCTGAAGGAAAAGTACGCCGCGATCGCCATCCCCGCCTCGAATACCCCCGGCCCCGAGCTGAACGAGTGCAGCACGACCGGCGTATCCGCCCCCCGGAGCATCGCCGCGACGTCGTCGTCGGCCTCGCGCGCGTGCACGACGACCGGCTTCCGCACCTCGCGGGCGAGGGTGAGCTGGGCCTCGAAGGCGCGACGTTGCGCGTCCCGCGGCGAGTGGTCGTAATGGTAATCGAGCCCGGTTTCCCCGAGCGCCACCACTTCGGGTAGGGCGAGCAGGTCTCTCAGGCGGGCGGCGGCCGCGGCCGACCAGTGCCGCGCCTCATGGGGGTGGATGCCGGCCGTGGCGGAAAGGCCGGCGTGAGCCTGGGCGAGGACTACCGCCCGCTCGCTCTCGGGCAGGGTGGCGCCGATGACCACGACGTGGCCGACGCCGGCCTCCCGTGCGCGCGCGAGGACGGCCTCGCGGTCGGGGTCAAACGCCGCATCGCCCAGATGGCAGTGGGCGTCGACCAGCCCCGTCACACGGCCGCTTTGGAGCGGACCCCGGAACCGCCCCCGCCCCCAGGTGCCGCGGGAGGCGGGTTGAGCGGGACGGATCCTGGGGGCCGGAGCACCCGGGCGCCACGCGCGTCCTCACCCGGCCAGCGCTTCTCGATGTACATCAGGAGCGGAGCCGCGATGTAGATCGACGAGAACGTGCCCGTGAAAATCGCGAAGGTCATCACCAGCGCGAACGGCCGCAGCACCTCGCCCGCGAGCAGCACGAGCGCGATGGTGGTCGCCATGGTGGTTCCGTGCGTCAGCACCGAGCGCGGCAGCGTTTCGTTGATCGAGAGGTTCAGGATCTCGTACAGGTTCTGGCGCCGGAACTTGTGCAGGTTCTCGCGAACGCGGTCGAAGATGATGATCGTGTCGTTGAGCGAGTAGCCGACCATGGTCAGGACCGCGCCCACAACCACGAGACTCACCTCGAGGTCGAGATAGCGGATGAACGCGATCGTGGTGAGGATGTCGTGGAACGTCGCGAGCACGGCGGCGAGCCCGAAGCGCCACTCGAAGCGGAACGCGAGGTAGACCAGGGTGACGATGAACGAGAAAAAGATCGCCAGGAACGCCTTGCCTTGGAGCTCGCGGCCCACCTTCGGCCCGACCGCCTCGGTGCGGACGATGGTGTAGTGCTCGGGCCCGGATCCCAGACCCCGTGCCAGCGCGGAGTCCACTGCGGCGGCCGTCGCCTCTGTCGACCCCTCGGCGACACCTGCTTTGGCGATACGCGCCTGGATCTTGTATTCGGTGGGCCCGCCGAACTGCTGGATCTCCGCGTCGCGAATCCCCGCCGCGTCGAGGGCGCTTCGGATCCGCTCGGTGCCGACCGCTTCCTTCGTTTGCACTTGAATGAGCGTGCCGCCGGTGAACTCGATCGAGTAATTCAGCCCATGCACGAGGAACAGCGCGAATCCGGGGATGATGATCGCCGCGGTGAGCCCGTAGGCCCAGCGGCGCCACTTGATGAAGTCGTAATTGGCGTTGGCGAAGAGTCGGATCATCTCAGACGCTCAGGGTGGCCATGTCCGGCCGGCGGTCGAGCCAGATCATGTAGAAGGTCCGGACCACGAACACGGCGGTGACAAACGACGCGAGGATCCCGATGATCAGCGTGATGGCGAAGCCCTGCACCGGCCCGGTCCCGACGAGCCACAGGATGAACGCGGTCAGGAGGGTGCTCACGTTCGAGTCGATGATGGCGCTCATGGCGTGCTTGAAGCCCTCGTCCACCGCAGTGCGCACCAGCTTCCCGTGCTGCAACTCCTCGCGGATGCGCTCGAAGATCAGCACGTTGGCGTCCACCGCGATGCCGACCGACAGCACCAGGCCGGCGAGTCCGGGCAGGGTGAGCGTGAACCCGAAGCCCGCCAGCCCTCCGAGCGTGAAGACCACGTACAAGACCAGGGCCGCCACGGCCAAGAGACCCGAGACCCGGTAGTAGACCACCATGATCAGCACGACGAGGGCGACCCCGACGATCCCCGCATGGATGCCGTCCCGGATCGAGTCCTGGCCGAGCGACGGTCCGATGGTACGCTCTTCGATGATCGTGAGGGGGGCGGGGAGCGCGCCGGCCTTGAGCACCAGCGCCAGGTCCTGAGCGTCCTGCAGCGGCTTCGCCCCCAGCTCGATCTGGCCGCGCTGGCCGATCTGGCTCTTGATGATGGGGGGCTGGCCCTGCACCCGACCGTCGAGGATGATCGCCATGTAGTCGTTGACGTGACGGCCGGTTTCGCGCTCGAAGATCCGCCCGCCGGCACGCGACAGCGTGAAGTTCACCACCGACTGGTTCGTGAGCGGGTCGCGCGTGGCTTTCGCGTCCTGGAGATACTCACCCGTGATGATCGGCCGGTCCTCCCCGGCGTACAACGTCCGGTAGCTCCGGCCGGCGCGCGACAACACTTCCGTGCCCCACCTGAGCTCCAGCCCTCGCGGGATGAGCCGCTGCACGTCGGGCCGCGCCAGCAGACTCTCGGCCACCGGCACCTGCTCTTCCGGCACGAGATACTCACCGGGCAGCTGGCCCTGGAACAGGAGCGACGAAAGGGGGCCCGGAGCGTTCAGGTCGGTCGTGTCCTTCGCCGCCGCCTTGCCTTTCTGCGCCTTGCCCTTCGCCTTCGCGGTGTCCGTCCCGAACAGCTGCGTGACGCTCGCCGCGGCCGCCCCCTGGCCGGGCGCCCGCACCCCGGCCCGCCGCAGCGCCTTGTCGATCTCGGGCAGCGCGTCGCGGAACAGGTTCTTCATGTCGGTGATGCGAAACTCGAGAAAGGCCGTGCGCTGGATGATGCTCTTGGCTCGGGCCGGGTCCTTTTCGCCCGCCAGCTCGACGATGAGGCGACAGCGTCCCTGGATCTGCACGACGGGCTCGGTCGTGCCGAACTCGTCGATCCGCGTGCGTACCACCTTCTCGGCGAGCTGGATGGCGGTGGCACAGTCGGGCACGGGACCCTTCGACTGGTCCACTTCGAGCGCCAGATGAATCCCGCCTTGCAGATCGAGCCCGAGATTGATGGGGACGCGCCGGATCGTGGTGTCCTTCATGCGCCCGGTCGTCGCGTCGCGCACCCGCTGCGTGACGTTGGTGGGAATCAGCTGCCACACCGCGATCGCCAGTAGGATGCCGATGGCGATGAGTCGTGAGCGGATCGTACGCATAGGAGTCTCTACCCCTTGAGGACCGCGCGCGCCGCGATCGCGTCGCGCTCGATCTGGTCCACCAGCGCCTGACGCGACGGGAAGGTCTGGGTATCCCGCAGCCGGCGCGCCCACGCCACCGTCACCGTCGCACCGTACACATCACCGGTGAAATCGAACAGATGAATCTCGAGGCCGCGCGCGTGCACGCCGAACGTGGGCCGCGCGCCCTGGTTCATCATCCCATCGTACCGCTTGCCGTCGATCTCGACCCGCACGGCATATACGCCATCCGGCGGCAGCAGCTTGCGCGGATCGGGCGACGTGAGGTTGATCGTCGGCACCCCGATCGTCCGGCCCCGCCCCGCGCCCCGCTCCACCACGGCCCGCAGGCTGTACGGGCGACCCAGCCCGCGCTCGGCCGACGCCAGGTCGCCGTGCGCCACGGCGGTCCGGATGAGCGACGACGAGATCGCCTGCCCGTCGTCCGTCACGGCCGGGACGACGTCCATGACAAACCCGTCCTCGCGCGCCAGCCGCCGCACCATCTCCACGTCGCCCGCGCGCCCGCGCCCGAACCCATGGTCGTACCCCAGAACCAGCTCCTGCATCCTGAAGCGCGCCCGCAGCACGTCGCGCACGAACGCCTCGGGAGCGAGCCGCGCCAGCTCCCGCGTGAACGCCACCACCTCGACCCGCTCGATGCCGAGCGCCGCCGCCAGCACGCGCTTCTCGTCGGACAACGTGAGCAGCCGAGGCGCGGCGCTCGGGTTCACGACCTCGAGCGGGTGCGGGTCGAACGTCACGAGCAGGCTCGTGCGCCGCCCCGCCTGCTCCGTGCGCCGCACGACCTCGCGCAGCACCGCCTGGTGTCCGCGGTGGATCCCGTCGAACGTCCCGACGGTCGCGACCGTGGCGACTCCGCTCCCCGTCATTGCTCCACCACGACGACGCGGGGCTTGAGCACGTCGTCTACGCGCTCGGCCACGGCGACGAGAGCCCCGTTCGCAAACAAGGCTACCCATCCCGCATCCCGCATCTCGCTTCCCGCCGGTACCGGACGTCCGTGCACCACCGCAGCCCGACCGGCATCGTCCAGCTCCCGCGCCGGCAGCTCGCGGACGAGCTCCGCCGGATCGCGCAGCGCGTGCGCCGTCACGGCATCGGGCGCGACGGCATCCGCCAGCCGGAACGGCCCGACCCGCGTCCGCCTGAGGCTCGCGAGATGCGCCCCGCAACCCAGCGCTTCGCCGACGTCGCGAGCCAGGCTGCGCAGGTACGTCCCACCACTCACCGTGGCGCGGAAGCCCACGTCGGGCGGGGTGAAGGTCTCGAGCTCGAGCTCCGTCACTTCTACCCGTCGGGGCCGCAACACCACGCCCTCGCCGCGGCGCGCCCGCCGGTACGCTCGCTCGCCCGCCACCTTCACCGCCGAGTACGCGGGCGGCCGCTGGTCGTACGCCCCGCGGAACCCGGCCAGCGCCTCCTCCACTCGCCCCCGGTCCACGCCACGCCACGCCTCCGAGGTGGCCACCGTGGCGCCGGTCGTGTCGTCGGTGGCGGTGGTCGTGCCCAGCCGGATCATGCCGTCGTACGCCTTGGCCCATCCCACCGCGAACGGCGCCAAGCGGGTGGCGCGACCCAGCACCAGCACGAGCAGCCCCGACGCGAACGGATCGAGCGTCCCCAGGTGCCCTACCCGGTCGGTCCCGACGGCCCGACGCACGGCGTCGACGACGTCGTGCGACGTGGGTCCCTCGGGGCCGCCCGGCTTCGCGACCAGCGCCACGCCGGAGATCAGCCCGTGCCCTCCTTGAGCCCGCGCAGCAAACGGTCGATCTGCTGGGCGTGCTCGAGCCCGCGGTCGAGCTCGAAGCGGAGCTCCGGCGTCACGCGTAACGGCAGTTCCTTGGCGAGCTGGGCACGCAGAAAGCGGGCGGCGCTCGTCAGACCCTCGAGCGATTTCGCTTTGTCCTCGTCGTTCCCCATCACGCTGACACGCACCCGGGCGTACGCCAGGTCGGCGGACACCTCTACTGCGGTGACCGTGACGAACCCGACGCGCGGGTCGCGCACGCTTCCGGTGAGAAACGCCGCCACCGTTTGGCGAATCGCCTCCGCCACGCGCTCGGGGCGGTGGCGGGTCCGTCGCTTCATATCAGAAGAAACTCTTGCTCGTGTCCACGATGCGCGCGCCGTCGGCCGCCTCGATCATGCGGTCCGCCTCCCGTAGCACACTCTCCGCGTGAGTCCGGTCGGTCGACACGACACACACCGTCAGCTCGGCGCGCTGCCACAGGTCGTGATGCGCCGTCTCCGCCGCGGACACGTTGAAGCGGTTGTGGAGGCGGTCCTTGAGGCTCTTCAGCACGTGACGCTTGTCCTTGAGAGAGTGACACGCCGCGAGATGCAGCTCCCACGTCATGACCCCCACGATCACGCGGGTGTCAGCGAGCGCGCGACTTCCTCGATCCGGTATGCCTCGATCAGGTCGCCGACCTTCAAGTCATTGAAGTTCTCGACGCCGATGCCGCATTCAAACCCCTCGCGCACCTCGCGGACGTCGTCCTTGAAGCGCTTGAGCGAGGCCAGGGTGCCGTCATACACCTCGACGCCGTCGCGGACCACCCGCACCCGCGCCGTCCGCGGGATGACGCCCGAGCGGACGAAGCTGCCGGCGATCGTGCCCACCTTCGCGATCTTGAACAGCTGGCGGACTTCCGCCTCGCCCAACACCACTTCCTTCTTTTCGGGAGCGAGCAGGCCCGCCATCGCCGCCTTCACCTCTTCCACCGCCTCGTAGATGATGCGGTAGGTGCGGATCTCGACCTTCTCGCGCTCCGCCGAGGCGCGCGCGTTGGAGTCGGGCCGGACGTGGAAGCCGATGATGATGGCGTTCGAGGCCTTGGCCAGCAGCACGTCCGAGTCGGTGATCGCCCCCACGCCGCGATGCACGACCTCGACCTTGACCTCGGGTGTCGAGAGCTGCGCCAGGGCATCCGCCAGCGCCTCGGCCGGGCCGCCCTGATCCGCCTTGATGATGATCCGGAGCGCCGCCGCGCCGCCTTCCACCCGCTCGGCCATGAAGTCCTCGAGCGTCTTCACGCGACCGGTGCGGCGGTGCTGTGCTTCCCGCTCGAGGCGCTGGCGCTTCTGCGCGATGTCGCGCGCCGCCGCCGCGTCCGTCATGACCTGGAAGGTGTCCCCCGCCTCGGGCACGCCTTCGAACCCCAGCACCTGCACCGGCGTGGACGGACCCGCTCCGTCCACCGTCTGGCCGCGCTCGTCGTACATCGCGCGCACGCGCCCGTAGAACTGTCCGCAGATGAAGTCGTCTCCGCCGCGCAGCGTGCCGTTCTGGACGAGGATCGTGGCGAGCGGGCCCTTGCCGGGGTCGAGCGTCGCCTCGAGCACCGTGCCCTGGGCCCGGCGGTCGGGGTTGGCCTTCAGGTCGAGCAGCTCGGCCTGCAGGAGAATCTGGTCGAGCAGCTCCTGCACGTTCTTGCCCGTCTTGGCGGAGATCGCCGTGGCCAGCGTCGTGCCGCCGAACTCCTCGAGCACCACACCGTGCGCCAGCAGGTCCTGCTTCACTTTCTGCACGTTGGCGGTGGGTAGATCGATCTTGTTGATCGCCACGACCAGTGGGACGCCCGCGTTCTTGGCGTGCGAGATCGCCTCGATCGTCTGGGGCATGATGGCGTCGTCGGCCGCGACCACCAGGACGACGATGTCCGTCACCTGTGCGCCGCGGGCACGCATGGCCGTGAAGGCTTCGTGGCCCGGCGTGTCCAGAAACGTGATCGAGCGCCCGTCTTTCAGCGTGACCTGATACGCCCCGATGTGCTGCGTGATGCCGCCCGCCTCGCCCGCCATGACGTTGGCCTTCCGGACGTAGTCGAGCAGCGAGGTTTTGCCGTGGTCCACGTGGCCCATGACCGTGACCACCGGGGCGCGCGGCTTGAGATCGCCGGCCTCTTCCTTGGGCGGCTCCTCGGACGCCGCGAGGGCATACTCTTCCTCGCGCACCGCCTGGAAGCCGAAGGCCGATGCGATCAGCTCGATCATGTCGAAATCGAGGCGCTGATTGATCGTCACCATCTGCCCGAGCTCCTTGAAGGCGAACCCGACGATCTCCTTGGCGGGCACCTTCAGGATGTTGGCGAGCTCGGAGACCGTGATGAACTCGGTCACGCGCACCAGCGTCTTCTCGCGCTCCTTCTCGTCGCGCCGCTTCTGCTCCTCGACCTCGCGGAAGCTCGGACCTTCCTCGCGGCGGTGCGCGCCCTTCTTCGCCACGGGCCCTTTGATCGACGCCAGGGTGCGCGAGATGTTCTGGGCCACGGCTTCCTGATCCACCAGCGATTTCTTGCCCTTCTTGCGCTTCTTCCCCTTCTCGCGCCGCCGCTCCTCCAGCGGAGTCGCGCCCGGCGCCGCCGAGGCGACGGGTCGGGGAGGAGCGGGCACCGCGCCGCCGGGCGTGGCGCTCGCCACCGGTTTGGGCCGCACGGGAGTCGGGATCACAGGCCGGGCCGCGGCGGGCGGCAGGGGGGACGCGGTGAACGACGTGGCGGCGTGGGCCGCGGCGGGGGCGGCGCTCGCCGACTCCGCCCCGGCCTCCTCGACCACCGGGAGCTCCTTGAACAGCGCCGCGGCGCGCTCCTCGAGCGACGGCTTCTCCTCTTCGTCCACGGCTTTCGCCGCCTCGAGCGCCTCGCGCGCCTTCAACTCGCGCTCCGCCTCGATCGCCGCTTCGGCCTGGGCCTCGGCATCGACCGCGGCCATCTCGGCCGCCGTGCGGCGACGACGCTTGGGCCGCGCCTCGGGCGCCGCGGCGGCGACCACCGGCTCGACCGCCTTGACGGCGCGGCGCCGCTTGGGAGGCGCGGGCGCGTCCTTCTGCTTCCGCTTCTCGCGCTCCCAGCGGGCCCGCATCAGCGCCACCTGCTCGGGCTTGAGCGGCGAAAGGTGGCTGCGCACGAAGATGTCCTGCTCCTTGAGCATGCCCATGAGCTGCTCAGAGGAGATGCCGAATTCTGCCGCCAGATCGTGAATCCGCGTCGTCGTCACTCACTCCTCCAAAGACCCGACTAACCCACGCGCCAGCGCGGCATCCGCCACGCCGACGGCCTGCACCGGCGGCCGCCCCAGTCCCGCCCCCAACCGCTCCGCCACCGGACCCATCAGCACCGGCACCCGTCGTGCCCGCGCCAGGCGCTCGACCTTCTCTCGGGTGCGCGGGCTCGCGTCCGCCGCGAGCACGACGCACGACAGGGCGTCCCGTTGCAGCTGCGCCCGCACGCCGCTCACCCCGATCACCACGCGCCCGCCACCACCGCGGGCGCCCAGGCCCAGCAACCGGACCAGCCGATCGCTCACGCCGCGGGCGCCGGCGCGCCCCCCCCGCCCCCCCCGCCCCCACCGCCCCCACCGCCCCCGCTGCCCGAGTCGCTTCCACCACCCTCTCCACTCCCCTCACTCGCACGGGTCGTGTCACCCACCGTGCCGGGCGCTGCCTCGTCGTCACCACCCTCTTCGGTCATTTCGTTGAGGAAGGCCATGAGCTTGTCGGCGATCTCGGGCGTCATGCCGGTGATCTTGTCGACGTCTTCGCGCTCCAAGTCGAGGATATCCTGCAGCGTCTTGTGCCCGGCGCGCTCCAGCACGTCCACCAGCTCGACCGGCAGACCCTTCAGCTCCCGCAGCGAGACCTTGGTCGCCGCCTCGTCCTCCACCGGGGGAAGCGGCGCAAAGAGCGGCCCCTCGCCGCCGCGCTCCAACCACTCGCGACTCGAGTACAGGTCGATCTTCCAGCCGGTGAGCTCGGAAGCGAGCCGGACATTCTGGCCGTTCCGCCCGATGGCGAGCGACAGCTGATCTTCGTCCACGATCGCCTGGATCGTCTTGGTCTCGGGGTCCGAGAACACGCGCGCGACCCGCGCCGGGGCGAGGGCGAGCTTCGCGAACCGCTCGGGATCGGGGGACCAGGGCACGATGTCGATGCGCTCGCCGTTCAGCTCGTTCACCACCGCCTGCACGCGTGAGCCCTTGAGCCCGACGCACGCGCCCACCGGGTCGATCGAATCGTCGCGCGACGAGACGGCGATCTTGGTGCGGCTGCCCGCCTCCCGCGCGGTGGCGCGGATCTCGACGATCTGCTGCTGGATCTCCGGCACCTCGAGCTTGAACAGGGCCTTGACGAACAGCGGGTCGGCACGCGACAGAATGAGCCGCGGACCCTTGGGCGTCTCCTCGATCCGCTTCAGCACGGCGCGGATCGTGTCCCCCTGGTGAAAGTGCTCGCGGTGGTTCTGCTCGCGGTACGGAATGATCGCTTCGGCTTCACGGAACTTCGCGAGCATGACGACGATCTTGCCACGCTCGATTTGCTGTACTTCGCCCGATAGGAGCTCGCCGACCTTGTCGGAGAACTCTTCCCGGATGCGGGCCCGCTCGCCCTCGCGGACGCGCTGGATGATGCGCTGCTTCGCGGCCTGTACCGCCGTGCGGCCGAAGGCCTCGAACGGCACGTCCTCTTCCAGCACATCTCCCACCTGGAAGTCCGAATCCTCGAAGCGCGCTTCCTCGAGCGTCACCTGCGAGCCCGGGTCCTCCACGGCCTCCACCACCGTGCGGAGCACCGCGATCCGGATCGTGCCTTTGAGCTCGTCGATGCCGATCTCGGCCCGCACGTTGGGACCGTAGCGCTTCACGAGGGCGGCGTGCAGTCCGTCCTTGAGCAGGTCGAGCAGCTCCGTCCGCTCGAGCTGCTTGGTGTTCGTCAGCTCACGAATCGCGGAGACTACATCACTGGTATTCGTCGTCATGGGTTCCTCGTCACCAATCCACCGCCAAACGCGCGTCGCGAATTCCGGCCAGCGGCACCGGCCGCGGCGCGCCCCCTTGGGGCTCGAGCACGACCGTCGCCTCGTCGGGAACGGCCACGATGCGCGCCCGCACGCGCCCGAGCCCCGCCACCGTCGCCTGGACCTCGCGGCCCACGAACCGCACCCAATGCCGATGCCAGCGCACGGGTCGTTCGAGCCCCGGGCTCGACACCTCGAGCATGTAGCGGCGTCCCAGCGGACCGTCCGCGTCGAGCCACGCCTCGAGCGCCCGGCTCGCCGTGCCACAATCGTCCACCGTCACACGTCGCGGCGGCTCGCTGGGCGGCCATTCGATGCGCACTTGAACGAGCGGCCGGTGCTGCGTGCCGCCGATGCGGAGGTCGGCCAGTTCGAGGCCCAACGCGTCCAAGCGGGCCCGAAACGAGTCGACGAGGCTGTCGGAGAGCATAAAAAAAAGCGCGGGCCCAACTTCGCCCGCTTCACCGGCCGGAATCTAGCCGCCCGGAGGCGGCTGTCAAGCGAGCGGGAATCCCGCGTAGGCGATCATTCTGCCGTCGCGCCCACCAGAAGCGCGGTGCGAGAAGAAGTGCTCGCGGTCGTGCGCGCTGCACCAGGCGGAGACGGTGATCTCTCCGAGGCCGAGGGCTTGGCCCTGCCGCGCCAACGCGGCCCGGAGGTCCACCTGCCCGGGCCCTGTCTCGGCGCGCCCCGTGAACCGACTGAGCACTTCAGAGCCTACTTCATAACACTCACCACAAACGCCTACTCCACAATGCATTACGATATCGCTCGATCGCACAAACGCCATCCGCTTCACGAGTTCCACGCCGCGCTCCAGGATGCCGGCCGCCGTCCCCCGCCACCCGGAGTGCAGCAGCGCGACTACGTGCTTCTGCGGCACCGCGAGGTAGACCGGGATGCAGTCGGCGACGGTGACCGTAAGCAGAAGCCCCCGGGCTCCGGTCGCGTGCCCGTCCACCCCGTCCACGATCAGCCACCCATCGCTGGCTGCGGGGTGCCACTGCACCGTGGTGCCGTGCACCTGATGGGCCAGGACCACGCCGGGAAAGCGCGGACGGACCGCCGCGCCGACGGCGCGCCAGCGCGACATCACCTGGCCGACGTTCTCTTCGCTCCACAAGCCGAGCGAGAACCCGTGCCCGCGGGTGGTGATGCCGGCGACGACACCGTAGCGGGCGGCCCACTCGGCGAGTTCCATGCGAGGCACAGCGGAATCACCGATAGACACTTCTCGGAGCAGGGGCGGACTGGCGGGCGGGCGGTCCGGGGGACGGGACGTCACGTGGGGCTTCACTGACCGCCCGTCCGCCCGGCCACCTGACCGCCGTCGTTTCGCGCGATCTGCGCTCCCACCGCCCGCAGCCGCTCATCGATGCGCTCGTAGCCCCGGTCGATCTGGCCGATGTTGTGGATCACGGAGTCGCCCTGGGCCGCCAGCGCCGCGAGCAGCATCGCCATGCCGGCCCGGATGTCCGGGCTGTCCACCACGCCGCCGTGGAGCGGCGCGGGCCCGGCGATCACCGCCCGGTGCGGATCGCACAGCACAATGCGTGCGCCCATGCCGATCAGCTTGTCCACGAAGAAGAGTCGCGACTCGAACAGCTTCTCGAAGATCAGCAGGATCCCTTCGCACTGCGACGCGACCACGATCGCGATCGACATGAGGTCGGCGGGAAAGGCGGGCCACGGGCCGTCCTCCAGCTTCGGGACGTGCCCGCCCAAGTCGGGACGGATGCGGCGCTCCTGGCCGGCATCCACGATCAGCTGGGTGCCGTCGAGGCGCGGTCGCACGCCCAGCCGCTCGAACCCCAACAGGATACTGCGGAGATCCTCGCTGCGCACGCCGTCGATCGTGATCGCGCCGTTGGTGACGGCGGCGAGCCCGATGAACGAGCCGATCTCGATGTGGTCCGGTCCCACCGTGCAGGCGGCGGCCGTGAGGGCCGATCCGCCTTCGATGGTGAGCGTGTTCGTCCCGACGCCCTGGACCTTCGCGCCCAGATCCGACAGAAAGCGCGCCAGATCCTGAACGTGCGGCTCGCAGGCGGCGTTGCGCAGCGTGGTCGTGCCGCGGGCGGCGACCGCCGCCATCAGGGCGTTTTCGGTCGCCGTGACACTCGTTTCGTCGAGAAAAATATCGGCCCCGGTGAGGGTCTTCGCTTCGAGCTGGTAGGCGGCGCCGATGGTGACTTCCGCCCCGAGCCGCTCGAGGGCGAGGAAATGCGTATCCACGCGCCGGCGCCCGATCACATCGCCACCCGGGGGCGGGAGACTCACGCGGCCGAAGCGCGCCAGCATGGGGCCCGCGAGGAGGATCGAGGCGCGGATGCGGGCGCACAGCGCAGGATCGAGCTCCCGCGGCCCGGCGCGCGCGGTGTTCACCTCCACGCTGTTCGGCCCCAGCCAGCGTACGTCGGCGCCGAGATGCACCAGCAAGGCGAGCATCGTCTCGACGTCGCGGATGTGCGGCACGTTGTCGATCCGGCAGGGCCCGTCGGCGAGCAGCGTCGCCGCGAGGATCGGAAGGGCCGCGTTCTTGTTGCCGGCTGGGCGGATCGTGCCTTTCAAGGCGCGGCCGCCCGTGACCGAAAAGGAGGGAGGCATGGGTCAGCCAAGCTATGCGGCGGCTTGCGCCGGCGTCAAGCGTTCGCGAATGTTCGCGACGTGAACGTGAGTCCGGTTCTCGCGCTCGCGGGCCTGGCCGCGATCGGCTTGCTCGCGACGCGGCTGCCGCCCGTCCGGTGGCGCCACCTGACCAGCCTCGACCCGATCCTCGCCGCCGGCGGCCCCCTCGTATTGTTGGGTGTCGTGCTCGGGCCCGGGATCGACTTCATCAATCGAGCGGTGCTCGGCGCGCTGGCGCCGGTCGCGGCGCTCGCCATCGGCTGGATCGGCGCCGCCCTCGGCGCCCGGTTCGAGTGGCGCTACGTGCGGCGCATCGGACGCGGCACGTGGCTCCTGGCCGCGCTCTCCGCCGCCGCGGCTTTCGCGGTCGTCGCGCTGGGCGCATGGCTGCTCACCCGGGTCGTCCCCTCTCTCTCCGCCGCGTGGACGCCACGCCTGCCGGCCCTGTTGACTCTCGGGGCGGTGGCCGCCGCCTCGGGGCCGGGGGCCGTGACTCTGGTCGCCCGGGCGGTTGGGGTCAGGAAGAGCGTGACGCGGGCGTTTTCAGTGGCCGCGGCACTCGAGACTGCCGGTGGCGCGCTCGCCTTTACGCTGCCGCTCGCGCTGCACCGCGCGCACCCGCTCGGGAGCCACGTCGCGGTGGGTTGGCTCGCGTGGCTGGTCTTCGCGGTGGCGAGCGGCGCGCTGGTCGGGACGGCGTTCCTCGCCCTCACTCGACAGCGGTCGGAGCGGGTCGATGTGGGCTTCGTGCTGCTCGCGACGCTGCTGTTCGGCGCCGGCGTCGGCTACGCGGCGGACCTTTCGCCTTTCCTGGTGTGCGCACTCGCGTCGGCGCTGATCGTCAACGCATCGCCCCGGCGGCAGGCCATACGCCAGGTGCTCACTGATTGGGAGCATCCCATTTACGCGATCTTCCTGCTATTCGCCGGAGCGCTGCTCACGCTCCCCACGCCGTGGGTATTGATCGCGGTACCGCTGCTTGCGGCCGCGCGCGCGGCCGCCAAGTGGGTCGCGGTGCGCTCCGGCAGCGTCGCGCTCCACCTGGCCGGCTTTCCGCCGAATGGTGGCCTCGGCACGGTCGCGCAGGGCGGCGCCGCCATCGCATTGGGTCTCAACTTCTGCATCGCGTACGGAGGCGAGCCCAGCGGTGCAAGCGGTGCGCTGCTGACGACCATCGTGCTCGGGGTTGCGGTGGCGCAGTTCGCCGCCCCGTCGCTCATGGCCCTGGTTCTTCGAACGAGGGTCGCGAGCCCCGTGGCGCCCGTGCCGTTGACACCGGCGGCGGCGGCGGCGCCGGCCGAGGTTAGTGCCAACGCTACTGCGGACTGGCCGCGATGATCCCGACCTGGGTGACGGTGGTGACCGGGATTTCCCTGGCGATTCTGGCGCTCGCGGCCATCGTGATCGCGGCCGCGTCGGTGGTCGCGGCGCTCGGCGTGCGTGGGTTCCTGCGGATGCTGCACGAGCTGGCGGGCCCCGCCGTGGGGGATGTGCGGGCACTCGTGGCGACGATCCGTGCCGAGGCTGAGGGGTTGGCCGGGACGTCGCGCGAGCTGCGACAGCGGATCGTCAGCGCCGCGGATGCGGCCGAGGCCCGGCTCGCCGAGCTGGACGCCGTGTTCGAGGTGGTCCAGGAGGAAGTGGAGGCGACGGTGCTCGACGTGGCGTCCACCATGCGCAGCGTGCGGCGCGGCATCTCGCTCCTCGAGTGGGGCCGCCGCACGCTCAAGCGGCGGAAGAAGCCCTGACGAGGACCCAGCTCCTCGCGGCGGCCGCGGCCGGCCTGGTCGGGGTAGGCCTGTTCCCCGCCGCTGCGTACGCGTGGACGCCCGGCACGCATGTCTACCTGGGCGAGTCGGTCCTCGCGAACCTGCACCAGCTGACGAGTGCCGTAGCCGACCTGCTGCGCGCATTCCCCTACGACTTCCTCTACGGCAACATCGCCGCCGACACCTCGATGGCCAAGAAGTACGCGCCCGTGGGTCGACATTGTCACGCCTGGCACGTGGGCCAGGAGATTTTCGACCTGGCTCATACCGATCCGCTGCGCGCCTTCGGCCTCGGCTATCTGTCCCACCTGGCCGCGGACGCGGTGGCGCACAACTTCTTCGTGCCGCGCCAGCTCCTGCTCACCTCCGGCACGGCGGCGTTGGGCCACAGCTACTGGGAGAGCCGGTTCGAGACCCATCTCGGGCCCGCCTACGCGAGCACGGCGAAAGAGCTCATCCTCCAGGATCATACGCCGAGCGATACCCACCTCGACACGATCATCTCGCCCACGCTCTTCAGTGTGGGCACGAGCCGGCGGCTGTTCCGCGGCATGGTGCATCTCACCGAGAGCGAGAGCTGGCGCTGGGCGTTCCAGATCATCCTCGAGAACACGCGCTGGGACCTGCCCGACGCCGACGTGGAGCGTCACATGGCGGTGGCGTTCGAGTACGTGATGGAGATGTTGGGACAGACGGACGCGGCAGCGCGACGGCTCGATCCGGCCGGCGACCAGGCGCTCAAGCTCGCGAAGCGGATGCGGCGCCAGGCGCTCCACGAGGGCGGTCGCGAGGATCCCGAACGGATGCTCGAAACCGCCGAAGACCACTTTGGACTGCCCACACCCTCGCTCGCCTACTGGAAGCAATCCCAGGCGCAGCGCCCGTGGCGGGACCGCGACAGCGCCTAGGAACGCGCGCCGGCATCCATCGCCTCGATGCGGCGAAGCTCGTGCGCCGCGAACCGGCGCCGCAGCGCGGGCAGAATCACGAGCCCGATGAGGCCCGAGGCGCCACCGATCACGAGCAAGGGGTACCACACGTGCCGTGGCTGGGAGCTCAACGCGGCCGCCACCCCGACCAGTGCCAAGCACGCCCCGACGGTGATCATCCCAACCAACAGGCCGATAACGAGGCTACGCGCCCGGCCCCGACCGCCCAGCACGCCGATGAGTGCTCCAACGACGCCCACGAGGCTGCCCATCATCGCCCCGAGCAGCGTCCCTGTCCGCGCGCTCCACCATCCACCCTGCGCCGCTTCGGCCTGGGCAGTCGCCCGCTGGAGGTGCATCGGCCCGAGCCAAACCGCACCCCGCCCGGGCAACATCAGGTTGATCTCCAAGCGGCTCGCGGCCTGTGACGCGCCGCTGATGTCGAAGGGAAGCTCGAACCGCCGCCAGCTCGACTCGCCGTGGAGCGCGGCCCGCGGGCCCTGTGCGGCAAGCGTGCGGCTGAAAAACCGCTGGCCGTCGGGGAACACTGTCCACATCTCGAGGTAGCCCTGCCCCTCCACATCCTGGTAGCGAACCTCGCCGGAGACGACGTAGCGCGGACCCGCGATCTGCGGGTGATCGATGGTGACGAGATGAAAGGACGTCGGGCCCGTGGCCGTGGCACGGAGCTCGAGCGCCGGCGTGCCACCCGGTCCCTCGCCGGGCCGCACCACACCCGCGGTCACGACCGTCCGCGACCAGTCGATCGTCAGGTCCTGTGCGGCCACCGGACTGGTGGCTACCAGGAGCACTATTCCGGCGCTAGCGAGCACGTGTCTCATGTCGATCCTCCTGCTCCTTGCGATGCGCTTCCAGGAGCGTGTGGAACGTCTCGGCGTTGACCAGCCCGTCCGCGTACGCGGCACGGAGCCGCAGCTCGAACGGACCGGCTTCCGGCGCTGCGTCGACCAGCTTGACCTTCTCGATCAGCCGATCCAGCCGCAGGCGCACCGTGGGGTACGAGATCCCGTACTGGGCGGCGAGGTCCTTCAGCGTCCCCCCGGCCAGCAGGAATCGCTTCAGGAAGCCAAGATCCTCCTCGCTCAGGTGCTCAATCCACGGTTTAGCCACGTGCCCATGCCTTTCAGTATATTTACTTCGATATCAATATTATTTATATAAAAACTAAAGTCAAGTTCACGAAAAAAGAAGACGCCAGGAGTTGCCTGGCGCCTCGGTAATTCGTTCTATCGCAGGGTGTTTAGGGACCCTTAGGACGTCAGTTTCTCCTCCAGCACTCGCTGGGCCAGCTTCGGGTCCGCCTTGCCGCGGGACGCTTTCATCACCTGCCCCACGAAGAACTGCAGCAGTTTCGTCTCGCCCTGCTTGTAGCGCGCCACCTCGGTGGTGTGGGTGCCGAGCACCTCGTTCACCCACGTGGCTAGAACGCCCGCGTCGCCCACCTGCATGACGCCCAGCGCCTCGGCCACATTGCGCGGCTCACCGCCGCGCTCGGCGACCTCGGCGAACACGCGCTTCGCCGCCTGATGGCTGACGGTCCCGCCCCGTACCAGCCCGATCAGATTCGCCAGCGCGCCGGGCGCTACGCGCAAGCCGTCGCCGTGATCCTTCGCGTCCGCGAGCACCTCCGTCATCACCCAGTTGGCCGCGGTCTTGGGTTCCGCTCCCGCGTGGACCACGGCTTCGTAGTAGTCCGCCACCGCGCGATCGGCCGTGAGCACCGCGGCGTCCGTGACACTGAGGGCGTATTTCTCGACGAAGCGCTCGCGCTTCTTCGCCGGCAGCTCCGGCAGGAGCGTCTGCTGCTCGGCGATAAACTCCTCGGTGAGCACCAGCGGCGGCAGGTCGGGGTCCGGGAAATAGCGATAGTCGTGGCTTTCTTCCTTGCTGCGCTGCGGCCGCACGCTGTTGGTCTTGGAGTCGTACAGCATGGTCTGCTGCGCGACCGTGCCCGCGCTCTCGAGCACGGCGATCTGGCGATCCCGCTCTACGGTCAGGGCCTTCTCGACGTAGGCGAAGGAGTTGATGTTCTTCACCTCGGTCTTGGTGCCGAGCGCGGTGTCGCCGGGGCGGCGCACGGAGACGTTCGCGTCCACCCGCAGGCTGCCCTTTTCCATGTCGCAGTCGGAGATCCCGGCGTACTCGAGCACCTGCTTGAGGGTGAGGAGATAGGCGCGGGCCTCGTGGGGCGACCGGAAGTCGGGGCCCGTGACGATTTCGATGAGCGGCACGCCGCAGCGGTTCAGGTCGATCGCCGTCTGTTTCGGGAAGCGGTCGTGCAGCGACTTCCCCGCATCCTCCTCGACGTGCAGGCGCTGGATCGTGGCGGTGGCGATCCCGCGGTCCGGCGACAGATACGACAGCGACCCGTTGGTCGCAAGCGGCTGCTCGAACTGGGAGATCTGGTAGCCCTTCGGCAGATCGGGGTAGAAGTAGTTCTTGCGCGCGAAAACGCTCCGCGGGTGAACGCTGCACCCGACTCCCAGCGCCGCGCGCACCGCGAGCTTCAGCGCCTGCTCGTTCGGCACCGGAAGGGCTCCCGGCAAGCCGAGGCATACCGGGCAGACGTTGGTGTTGGGCGGGGCCCCGAAGGCAGCCGAGCAGCCGCAGAACATCTTGGACAGCGTGCGCAGCTGCACGTGCGTCTCGAGCCCGATCACCGTCTCCCAGGCGCCCGCCATTACGCCTCCTCGCCGGCCGGGACGGCCCGCTCGAGCGCGTAGGCCGCCTCGAGCATCTCGTCCTCGAGGAACGCCTGCCCGATGAGCTGGCCGCCGATCGGCAGGCCCTTGATGCGACCGATCGGCATGGAGATCGCGGGCAGGCCCGCGAGGTTCGCCGTCACCGTGAAGATGTCGGAGAGGTACATCGCCACCGGGTCGTTGAGCTTCTCCCCCGCCTTGAACGCCGGCGTCGGCGTGGTGGGAGTGAACAGCAGATCCACGCCGCGATCGAAGACGTTGCGGAAGTCCTGCGCGATCAGCGCGCGCATCTGCTGAGCCTTCCGGTAGTACGCGTCGTAGTAGCCCGACGACAGCACGTACGTTCCGACAAGCACCCGGCGCCGCACCTCGGCACCGAACCCTTCGCCGCGCGTCGTGCGGTACAGGGCGCGCACGTCTTCCGATCCGTTGAAGCGCGGCCCGTACCGGGCGCCGTCGTAGCGCGCCAGGTTGGACGATGCCTCGGCGGGCGCGATGATGTAGTAGGTCGCGACCGCGTACGCCGTGTGGGGCAGCGAGACCTCGCGCACCGCCGCGCCCAGCTCGCGCAGCAGGCGGATCGCGCGGTCCGAGGCGCGGCGCACCGCCGGATCCAGGTCCTGCGGGAAGTATTCCTTCGGCACGCCGATCACGAAGCCTTGAAGCGACTCCGGCACGGTGGGCAGGCGCAGCGAGTCGCGCTCTTCACAGGTCGAGTCTTTGGGATCGCGCCCGCTGATCACCGAGAGGACGCGCGCGGCATCGTGCACGCTCCGGCCCAGGACGCCGATCTGGTCGAGCGAGGAGCCGAACGCCACCAGGCCGGAGCGGCTCACCCGCCCATAGGTGGGCTTGATCCCCACCACACCGCACAGCGACGCCGGCTGACGCACCGAGCCGCCCGTCTCCGAACCGAGCGCGGCGGGCACGGCGCCCGCGGCCACGAGCGCCGCCGAGCCACCCGATGAGCCGCCCGGCACGCGCGTCTTGTCGAACGGGTGGAGCGACCGGCCGTACGCCGAGTGCTCCGTGGACGAGCCCATGCCGAACTCATCGCAATTCGTCTTCCCGGCGATCAGCGCGCCCGCCGCTTTCAGCTTTGCCACGGCGGTCGCCTCGTACGGCGAGCGGTAGCCCTCGAGGATCTTCGAGCCGCAGCTCGTAGTGAACTCGAGCGTGCAGATGTTGTCCTTCACCGCGACCGGCATCCCGTACAACACGCCCGATGGATGCGCCGCCGACGCCTGTGCCACCAGCGACTTGCGCAGCTCACTGATGGGCGTGAGACAGGCGTTCAGCCGCTTGACTTTGACGATGCGGTCGGCCGCGGCCTTGGCGCTTGCCAGCGCTTCGCTGGGATCGCTCACGCTCCGGCGTCCTCGAACTGCCCGAGCTTGGGCACCAGGAAGAAGCCGTCTCGGAAGGCAGGGGCGAGCTGGGCCGGTCCGAACGCGAGGGGCCAGGGCTTCACTTCGTCGGGGCGGAACCGCACCGCATCCGGGCCCGGCACGAACGGCTTCACCGCCTCACTCGCCGGTACCGCGTTGATCTGGGCGACGTACTCGAGGATCCGGGACATCTGCTCGGCCAGGAGCGGCAGCGCGTCGTCGCTTACGTCGAGCTCCGCGAGCCGCGCGATCCTCCGGACTTCGTCATGCGTGACGCTCATGCGCTCTCCCACTCGCGCTCGAGCCCGGCGTAGGCTACGAGCAGCTGCTTGGTCCCAATCTCCTGATCGTCGAATTCCACGGTGACCTTGAGCTCGCGGCCCGAGCCCGACACCGCGCGCACCACCCCGCCCCCGAACTTGCGGTGTCGCACCCGCTCACCGGTCGCGTAGCGCGGCGCGTCCTGCGACGCCTCGACCTCCCAATCCAGCTCCGCCGGCGCCGGGCGCTGCACCCGACCACCGCGCGCCGCGCCGCGCATGCCGCGCGCGCCGCGGTCCCACAGCGGCGTCGTGCTCCGCTCTTCGAGCGCGCCCGCCGGCAAGGCCTCGAGGAAGCGCGATGGCTCCGACAGCTCGAGGCGCCCGGTGCGGTACCGCGTGCGCGCCCATGAGAGATACAATTTTTCGCGCGCGCGCGTGAGTCCCACGTAGCACAGCCGTCGCTCCTCCTCGAGCCCCCCCGGCTCGCTCGCCGATCGCGCCAATGGGAACAGACCATCCTCGAGCCCGGCGAGCGTCACGACCGGCCATTCGAGCCCCTTCGCCATGTGCACCGTCATCAACGTGACCCCGGTCGGGTCGCCTGTGCTCTGGTCGGCCGACGCCACGAGGGCGGCTTGCGTGAGATAGCGCTCGATGAGGGTCGGGCCCGTCGCCACTCCCCCTTCCCCGGCCTCATCCCCGTCGTCCTCCGCCGTCTCCGCCCACGCCGCCGCCCCCGCGATCAGCTCCTGCACGTTCTCGAGCCGCTCGACGCCCTCGGGGCCCTCGTCCGCCAGGTACTGGGCGTAGCCCACCGCCGCCACCACCTGTTCCAGCGCCGTGGCGGGATCGGCCTGGCCATGCCTGGCCCGCAGATCGTCGATCAGCGCGGCCACGCCGGTGACCGCCGCCCGCACATTGGGGCGCAAGTCGGGGATCCGCTCGGCCGCCCGGGCGGTTTCGAGCAGGGGCTTCCCCCACTGCGTCGCCGCGCGCACGAGCGGCGTGAAGGACGCGTCGCCGATCCCCCGCCGCGGCACGTTCACGATGCGGGCGAACGCCTCGTCGTCCGCGGGATTGGCAATGAGTCGGAGGTACGCGAGCACGTCCTTCACTTCGCGGCGCTCGTAGAAGCTCACGGCGCCGACCAGACGGTAGGGGATCCCCCGGAAGCGGAACGCTTCCTCGAGCGGTCGCGACTGTGCATTGGTGCGGTACAGGATCGCCATCCCCTCGTATGCCATGTCGCCGTCGGCCGCCCGGCGACTCAGCTCGCCGGCGAGCCACTCCGCCTCGTCCCGCTCGTCCGCCGCCGTGAGCAGCGTGACGGGCTCCCCGCCCTGCTGCGCGGTGAACAGCGTCTTGCCGAGCCGGCGGGCGTTTTCCGCGATGATGCCGTTCGCCGCGTCGAGGATCACCTGGGTGGAGCGGTAGTTCTGCTCGAGCTTGATGAGGGTCGTACCGGGGAAGTCCTGCTGAAACGACAGCATGTGCCGCACGTCCGCGCCGCGCCACCCGTAGATCGCCTGGTCGTCGTCGCCCACCACGCAGAGGTTCCGGTGTTCCATGGCTAGCTGCTTCACGAGCCGGTACTGGGCGGCGTTGGTATCCTGGAATTCGTCCACCAGCACGTGATCGAAACGGCGCTGCCAGTATGCGAGACGCTCCGGATGCTCCGCGAACAGCGTGAGCGGAAACAGCAGGAGGTCGTCGAAGTCCATGGCGTTGGCCTGGCGGAGCGCCGGGCCGAGGCCCGCATAGATCTCCGCCGCCACACGCTCGAGCGGACCGTCGGCGCTCGCGCCCAGCTCCTCCGGGAGCACCATGCGGTTCTTCGCGCCCGAAATGATGGCGTGGATCGCGCGCGGGGGATTCGCCTTGGGGGAGTGCCCACGCTGCTCCAGTAGGCGCTTGATGAAGTGCTCCGAGTCGTCCTGATCGTAGATCGTGAAGTTCGGCCCGAAGCCCAGCAGGGCGGCCTCGCGCCGCAGCAGGCGCGCGGACAGCGAGTGGAAGGTCCCGATCCACAGGCCGCGCGGGTCGGCGCCGAGCAGCGCGGCCACACGCGCGCGCATCTCCCCCGCCGCCTTGTTCGTGAACGTGACGGCGAAGATCCGCGACGGCGCGACGCCGCGCTCGCGGATGAGATGCGCGATCCGGGCCGTGAGGACGCGCGTCTTGCCCGACCCCGCGCCGGCGAGCACGAGGAGCGGGCCGGCGGGATGGCGGACGGCGGCATCCTGGGCGGGGTTAAGAGGGAGAGTCACGTTGCACTCACCAGCGGGAATTCGAGCACGAATTCGGCTCCCTCTCCGGTCGGGGCCGGCCGGTACACCAAGCGGCCACCGTGCTGTTGCTCGACGATGCGCCGCGCCAGGGCCAGGCCGATGCCCCAGCCCCCCGGCTTGGTCGAGACGCCCGGCTCGAACAGCTGGGCCCGCACCTCCAGCGGCACGCCGGGCCCGTCGTCGATCACGCTCAGCCGGGCGGTGCGGGCGGCCGCTTCCACGGCCACGTCGATCCGCCCGCCCCGTCCCGAGAGCGCGTCGATCGCGTTCTTGATCACGGCCTCGAGCGCCCATTCGAGCAGCACGGGATCGCCGAGCGCGGTGGGGCCGGGTCCGGTCGCGCGCAGGGTGAGCGTCACCGGGCTCGCGAGCGTGGGGAGCCGCGGCCGGAAGTAGCTCACCACGCGCTCCGCCAGGGCGCCCAGCCCCACCGGCTCCCGGCGTGCCGGCCGGCCGATGCGCTCGAACCGCTTGGCCACCCGCTCGAGCCGCTCGGCATCGGCCTGAAGATGCTCTGCCAGCTCGACCCCCGTGGTACCCGGATTTTCCCGCAGGTAGGCAATCCATCCCGTGAGGCTCATGAGGGGGGTGCCGAGCTGGTGGGCCGACTCCCGAGCCATGGCGACCCACAACCGGTCGCGCGCGGCGGCGACCTGCGAGCGGTAGGCCCACCCGGCGAGCAGCGCCAGGCACAGGAGCACCGCGCCTTCGAGCGCGGCGATACTCGCGAACCGGCGCGCCGCGGTTCCGGTACCGTAGTGGATCGTGCCCACGCCGGGCTGGACCAGCGGAGGATTCTCGACGTCGAGCTCGGAGATCCACGCGCGCAGCTGCGCCGTATCGGCGCCGATCTGCGGAGGCGCGTTGTCGAGCGCGGTGATGTGCCCGGCGGTATCCATCACGACGATGGCGATCCCGAGAGAACGGACCTGGCGCGCGAGGTCGAGCAGCGCATCGGTCGCGGCGTCCGGTCGCGGATCGTTCAGGCCGGCAAACACGCGGCCGAGCAGCGTGCTCGTCTGGCGCGCGTCGTCGCGCAGGTGGCGCGCCACCACCCACGCGTACCAGACCGTGATCCCACCGAGCAGCAGCGCCAGCCCCGCCACGACGGGAGGACCCGCGCGGCGGAGTGCGGCGTTACGCGCCATCGGCGGAGGACGGCACGAGGCGCTCCATTCCGAGGTATGGGACGAGCGCCGCCGGAACCGTCACGGAGCCATCGGGCTGCTGCCTCGTCTCGAGGAGCGCCGCGATGGTGCGCGGCAGCGCCACCCCCGACGCGTTGAGCGTATGCGCCAGCTCGGGCTTCGCGCCCGGGGACGGCCGGTAGCGGATATTGGCGCGCCGCGCCTGGAAGTCCGTGAAGGTGCTGGAGCTCGACACCTCGAGCCACTGCCCGACGCCCGGCGCCCAGACTTCGAGGTCGTACGTCTTGGCGCTGGCGAACCCCAGGTCGCCCGCGGCGAGCAGCACGACGCGGTACGGGAGCTCGAGCCGTTGCAGCACGGCCTCGGCGTGCCCGGTCATCCGCTCGTGCTCGGCTGGAGATTCGGGGGGCCGTGCGAACCGAACCAGCTCGACCTTGTCGAACTGATGCACCCGCAGCAGTCCACGCGTGTCCCGCCCGGCGGCTCCCGCTTCCCGCCGGAAGCACGGCGTGTACGCGGTGTAGCTCAGCGGCAGCTTTCCGCCGTCCAGGATCTCGTCGCGATGCAGGTTCGTGACGGGCACCTCAGCCGTCGGAACGAGGAACAGATCGTCCGGCGCCGTCTTGTATGCTTCGTCCTCGAACTTGGGGACCTGGCCGGTGCCCTGCATCATCTCGCGCTTCACGACGAACGGCGGCTCCACCTCAATGTAGGCGTGCTCGCGGGTGTGGAGATCGAGCATGAAGGTGATCAGCGCGCGTACGAGCTTTGACCCGACGCCCACAAAGACCGGGAATCCCGACCCCGAGAGCTTCGCGCCGCGCGCGAAATCGAGCATCCCCAGTTGTTCGCCGATCTCCCAGTGCGGCTTGCCGCCCTTCGGAGCCGGCTCACCCCATGTCCGCACGATCTTGTTGTGCGACGCGTCGCCGTCCGGCAATTCCGGCAGCGGGAGGTTGGGGACGTAGAGCAGCTTGTCTTCGAGGGTCTGCTCGATTCCCTTGAGCTCCGCTTCGAGGGAATCGATCCGCTCGCCCAGGGCGCGGCGCGACCCGCGCACGTCCGGCGGGAGCGCTCCTTTGTCCTTCATTAGACGCGCGTCGGCCTTCGCGGCCTCGTTGCGCTCCGCCTTGAGCTGGTCGAGCTGGCCGGTGAGCGCGCGACGCCGCATGTCCAGCGCCTCGAGCTCATCGAGCAGCCGCGTGATCGTCGGGTCGCCGCGCCGGGCGAGCGCGGCGCGCACCTGCTGGGGCGAGGCGCGTAGAAGCTTGAGATCGATCACGCCGCTACTGCTGCGGGAGTCCGAGCTCGAGACCGCGGTAGCCGCAGTTCTGGTCGACGAGGATCTCGAAGTTCAACCGCCGCGCCGTGGTGTCCACGGCCAGCACGTGCAGCTTGGCATAGAGCGGGAGCGACACGCCGAACGAGCATAGCGTGGGCCGCGAGCGCACCAGCACGATGGTCCCCGTGTCGAGCGTAATCGGCTTGTCGAAGATGTAGCCGCCGGTCGGCGCGAGCTTGATCGCGGCGAACGGCGTCGTGGAGGTCTGCACACCGGACAGCTGGCCCAGATTGATCGCTCCGGTGGGATACAATGCGGGCGCATCCAATGAGTCGAAGTCGAACGCGAAATCGAGCGCCGTGGTCAGGTCCGTCCGCACGGCCTGTGCGCCCAGGAGCGTGTAGGCCGACGGCAGGGTGAGGGCCGTTCCTCGCAGCGCGTACAGCGACACCGTGTCGACTTCATTGGCGAAGAACGGCGCCGGGAGGCCATTCGTGTCGGTGCATCCGACGACGAGCAACACGAGCCCGGTTAGCGCGACCTCGCGCGCGGCAATTCTGCGGTGGGGAGGCATTCGGTGCGGGGAAGATACCCCGCGGCGTCCAAGTGGGTCAACCCACGGTGGCTGCTTGACTTCGCTAGTTTCCATTCCTAGCTTGGCCGCCGTATGGCGACAATCCGGGATGTGGTCGAGGCACTCGCCCGCCGCGGCGGCGTGGACGCCGTGGTGGTCGTGGGGCGTGACGGGTTGCCGATTGACGCCCGCGCGGCTAACGGAGTCGACGCAGAGAACGTAGCTGCACTGCTGCCGTCGGTCATCAACGGGTTGGGCCAGCTGGGCGAAGCGGGAGGGCGCGGGCCATTCGGCACCGGCGTGCTCGAGTTCGGCTCCGGCCTCGCCGTCGTCTCCGTCCTCAACGCCGACGCCTTGCTGATCGTTCTGGTGCGGCCGTCCACCAACGTGGGCGCCCTGCTCTACGACCTGCGCCGCCACCGTTCGGCGATCGCCGGCCTGCTCTGACCCCGAGTCGCCCGCCTTGTCGCCCGTCCGGCGGCACCTCCTCGTCGTCGATGACGAGCCGCATATCGGGTTGCTGCTCCGCCCGCACCTCGAGCGCCTCGGCTACGTCGTGACTCTCGCCCGCACGCTCGCCGAAGCGCGCCGGGCGTTGCAGGGCGGCGACGGGCCATTCGACGCCATGCTCCTCGATCTCCATTTGCCCGACGGCTCCGGCCTCGAGCTCCTGCGCGAGCTCCGGTCCGCCGCGGCGACCCGCGCGTTTCCCGTCATCGTCCTCACCGCCGAGGGCGAAGACCGCATTCTGGGAGAAGCGGAGGGCCTGGGCGCCGGGTTGCTCACCAAGCCGTTCAGCCCGAGCAAGCTCACGGCGCGCATCGCCGCGATGCTGGGTGACTCGCCTCCCCCACCCCCGCCCCCATCGTCGGTTCCCCGGGACACACGATGAGCGTCTGGGCCGCGATCCTGGCCGGCGGGGCGGGAACCCGATTCTGGCCGCTGTCGACGCCCGAGCGTCCCAAGCAGCTGCTGCCGCTCGTCGGCGACCGGCCGCTCCTGGTCCAGGCGGTCGAGCGGCTCGACGGACTGGTCCCGCCCGAGCGGATCCTCATCCTCACCGGACCGTTCCTGGTCGATCAGGTGGCCCGCGTGGTGCCGCAGATCCCCCGGGCGCAGATCTTCGCCGAGCCGCGCGCGGCGTCCACGGCGCCGGCCCTCACCTGGGCCGCGCACTGGATCTCGCAGCGCGACCCCGGAGCCCAAATGCTCTCGTTGCACGCCGACTGGGCGGTGAGCGATGACCGTGCGTTCCGCGCGGCCGGGCGCCAGGCGCTCGGTGTCGCGGCCGAGTACGACGTGCTCGTCACCGTGGGCGTGAAGCCGACGCGCAACGAGACGGGTTACGGGTACATCATCCCGGCGAAGCCGCTCGGCGGAGCGCGCACCGTGCGGCGCTTCCTCGAGAAGCCCTCCCCCGCCCGCGCGGCCCTGCTGCGCCGCCAGGGCGCGCTCTGGAACACGGGGCTGTTCGCCTGGGGCGTGGCCCGCTTCCTGGGCGAAGCGGGCGCCTACGCGCGCGAGCTCAAGCCCGGCTGGCCCGCGCTCACGGCGGGCGACGTCGCGGGCTTCTTCACCGCCGTCCGGCCCGTGGCGGTGGACGTGGCCGTGTTGGAGCGGACCAAACGGCTCGCAGTCGTTGCCGGGACGTTCGGCTGGGACGACATCGGCTCCTGGGACTCCCTGTTGCGCATTCGCAAGCCGGACGCGCACGGCAACGTGGTGGTCGGGAAGGCAACGGTGGCGGACGACGTGCGCCGCTCGGTGATCTGGTCCGAGAGCGAGCACGTCGCCGTGGTCGGCCTGGAAGATATGGTGGTCGTGCGGGCCAACGGCCACACGCTCGTGATGCCCACCGGCCGCGCCGAGCGCTTGAAGGAGCTCGTGCAGCGGCTGTGACCCACGCCCTCTACCTGCTCGATCCGGACCCCGCCCCCGCGTGGGCGCCGTTCGTCGGAGCACGCCCGTTGTGCGAGCTGCGGGCCGGCGCGCACCTGATCCGCGAGCGGTGGGAAACGTTCGTCGGCGCGGAGACGGCTGCGATCTTCGCTCTCCCTCACCTCGCCGGGTTCGCCGAGGCGGGTGTCCCCCTGGTGGCCGCGCGTCGCCCCGTCCCCGGGCCGGCCGTGATCGGCTCCTCGACCTTCGCGCCGCGCGGGCTGGCCCCCGCGCTCCCGAACGGCGCGTTCCGCCTCACGAGCGGCGGCGTCACGGTGGGATGGGGAGTCGGGTCGGGAGCCACGTGGGACGGCCCCCAGCCGCACGCCGCGGCCATCGAAGTGCCGGGAGTCGTGCTCCGCGGCGTGTACGACCTGGTGCCGGCGCTCGAGCAGCTGCTCCCGGACGACCTTCGCGCCTTGCTCGGCGACAGCGACCCGCTCCCCCCGGGGAGCGCCGTGCTCGGCGATCCCGCCGCGATTGCGCTGCGCGACGCCGCCGTGGAACCTGGCGTCGTCTTCGATGTACGGAACGGTCCGGTCGTACTCGAAAGCGGCGCCGAGGTGCGCGCCGGGGCCCGGCTCGAGGGGCCCCTGTGGGTCGGCGCGAACGCCCACGTGCTGGGCGGACCGGTGCGCGCGTCGGCGATCGGCCCGCGAACGAACGCGCGCGGCGAGCTGTCGAGCTGCGTCTTCCTGGGGTACGCGAACAAGGCGCACGACGGCTTCGTCGGCCATTGCGTGATCGGCCGCTGGGCGAACCTCGGCGCCGGCACGATCACGTCGAACTTGAAGAACACGTACGGTCGCGTGCGTCTCGAGATCGCGGGGACGCGACTCGAGACCGGGCTGCAGCTGCTCGGCAGCCTGGTCGGCGACCATGCGAAGACGGCGATCGGCACGCTGCTCGGCACCGGGACCGTGATCGGCACCGGCGCGAACGTCTTCGACGACGTGCGGCCGCCCAAGTACATCCCCCCATTCGCCTGGGGTGGCGCGGGCGGTGCCCGCATGAGCCGGGACGGGTTCCTCAAGATCGCGGGGCGGGTACTGCCGCGGCGCGACGTCGTGGTGGACGACGCCACCCGCGCCATGCTGGAGCGGATTTACGACTGGGCTACGCGCTGAGTTTCGTGCTCGGGCCGTTGCTCCCCGGCCAGCCAACGCGCACATTGTTCAGTTCCGGTGGACACACCAGCGATGCCGCAAACCGAGCAATACCGACGTGTCGGTAAGTTCGAGCTCCACGAGATCATCGGCGAGGGAGCCATGGGCGCCGTGTGGCGGGCGTACGACTCCGTCATTCGGCGCTTCGTGGCCCTCAAGCTGCTGTCCCGCGCGGGCCGCTCGGCCGACGCGCAAGATCGCTTCATGCGGGAGGCGCGCGCCGCTGGGGCGCTGCAACACCCCAACATCGTCACGGTCTACGACCTCGGCGAGTCGGACGAACAGCTGTTCATCGCCATGGAGCTGGTGGATGGGCGAGACCTGAGCTCGCTGATCGCGGTGAGCGAGCCGCTCGCGCTCGAGCGCAAGCTCGACATCGTGATCGAGGTGCTGCAGGGGTTGTCCTACGCGCACGAGCGCGGCGTCATTCACCGCGACGTCAAACCGTCCAATGTCCGGATCGCCTCCGACGGCTCGGTGAAGATCATGGACTTCGGGATCGCCCGCCTCCAGTCCGCCGACGTGACCGGCTCGGGCGCGATCGTCGGCACGCCGACCTACATGGCCCCGGAGCAGATCACGAACGGCGCGATCACGCCGGCCACTGACGTCTTCGCCGTCGGCTGCCTCCTGTACGAGCTGCTAGGGTACCGCAAGCCGTTCGAAGGGGAGACGGTCCACGGCGTGCTGTACCAGGTGCTCACCACTGACCCGAAGCCGCTCCGCACCATGGTGCCGTCGATCCCAGCGGCGCTCGAGCGCGTCGTGGGGAAGGCCCTCAACAAGGTGCCCGAAGAGCGGTACGAGACGGCGCGCCAGATGCAGTCGGCGCTGTTCAGCATCCGCGCCGGGCTCTCCGGAGCGACCGACACCACCGAGCGGCTGAGCCTGCGCTGGACGCCGATCCCGTCCGCGGTCCTTCGCCTCGTCACGCACGCGCCCATCAAGTGGCGGGCGGCGGCGCTGACCGCCTTGATGGTGACGGCGCTGGTGCTCCTCTACGTGTCGCGCTCCCCCTCCCCCGTCGCGGCGCTGCCCGACGCCGAGCTCACGAGCGCCACGCTGGACCAGCTGCTGACCTATCCGGTGCCTGTACATCTCAACGCGGCGCTGGTCGCGCAGCGCGACTCGGCGCTCGCGGCCCGCGAGCGGGCGCGGCGGGCGGGGGCGATGAAGAACAATGTGTCATCGCTCATCCTCGCCGAGACCGTCGTGCAGAACGCCGAGCGCGCCTTGCGCACCGGCGACCTGGCGCGGGCGTCAAGCGGGTACTGGAGCGCCATGCCACAGTACGCCAAGGCCCAGGCCGAAGCCGAAACGTTGCGGCGCGACGCGGAGCGAGCCATCGCGCGCGCCACGCCCGTGGTACACGCGCTGGCGACCCGCCCCGAAGCGGGGCGCGCCGCCACCTCGCTCGCGCGCGCGGACTCGCTCTACCTGGCGATGGACTACCTCGTCTCCAGGCTGGCGGCGCTCGACGCCGAGCAGGTCGGCGTGGCCGCCGGCGTCGCTCCCCCCTCCCCGCAGCCACCCGAGGCGCGCGCGGCGATCGCCGTGCTGCTGCAGGATCTCGAGCGCGCGGTCTCCAGCGAGCGCGTCGGGAACCTGCAGGTGTTGATGCCGGGTATGGCCGACAAGGATGTAGCCGCGTGGCAAGGGTTTTTTCAGCGCTACACGCGGCTCACCGCTCGATACACCCTCGACCAGCTGAGCACGCGCGCCGACACCGCGCACGCCACCGTGCGGACCGTCTACCTGTACGTGCCGGCGGGTGGCGGAGCCCAGCGGGAGACGCGCCTCCGTCAGGTGATCCGTTTTACCCGGACGCCGAACGGATGGCGGGTCGCGAACATCCGCGAGGCGCCCTGAGGGCTCCCTCGATCAGTCCCAGGCGCGCTCGGTCGGAGGTGGCGGCGCCGGGATGGCCACGGAATCGGCACGCGCGGGGGGCGGCCCTACTCGGCGCAGCGTCACGGGCTTCTCCAGGTCACCCCCCGAGAGGGTGAGCTTGTCGGCATCGAGCTTCATGCGGTACACCTGCCACACGCCGTCCCCCAGCGTCAGCCACAAGCTATCGTCCACCACGCGCCAGCGAGCCACCTGATCGCCGAATTGCGCGGAGCTGTCGCTCCGCACGATGATGTTGCGAATCTCGTCTTCGGTCTTGGCCTGCCATTTTCCTTCGACGCGGGCGCGCGGGCCCGCCCCGGAATGGGCCGTCTGGGCGGGGAGACCGGGAGCGATCCCGAGCAGCAGGACGAGGATACGGGAGACTGGCGGCATCTTGGATACAAGATACCTACCCCGGAAAGGGGGCCCGGGCGCGTGGCTCAGGTCAACGGCGGCTGGTGCACCGGCTCTCCGGGCACCGAGGCGCGCTCGTCCGTCAGCACCGCCACCTGCGACTCGACTTGCCGCATCATCCGCACGAACGCGCCCGCCAGCTCGGGATCGAACTCCGTGCCGGCCCGATCCTCGATGTACGACAAGGTCTTCGACTGCGGCCACGCTTCGCGGTAGGGCCGGTGGGTGCGGAGCGCGTCGTACACGTCGCACACGTGGACGAGCTTGCTCCCTTCGTGGCAGTCGCGCCGGAACTGGAACGTGGGATAGCCATCCCCGTTCAGCATGATGTGGTGCTCGTAGGCGACCACCGCAGCGAGATCCAGGTCTTCCTCGGCGCGCAGGATCAGGCGGGCGCCCTCGGCGGGATGCTGGTTCATCAAGGCGCGCTCCGAATCGGAGAAGCGTCCCGGCTTGGTGAGGACCTCGATCGGGATTTTCACCTTGCCGATATCGTGGAGCAGTCCGGCCACGCCGAAGGCCCGTACGTCGCGCGCCGACAGCCCGCGGGACTCGGCGAGGGCCATCGTCAGGACGGCGACGTTCATCGAATGGGTCGTCGTGTACTGATCGAACTCCTTGAGCTGCAGCAAGGGGATCACGATTTGGCGACCGCCGTGCATGGCGATCGAGAGTGAGCGGACTACCGCCTCCGCTTCCGTGAGCGGCAGCGTGCCCCGAGCCTGCACTTCCTCCTGGACCCAGCGCACCGCATCTGCTTCTTCGCTGAGGGAATAGGTGATCGTGGCGGTCGGGATCGCCGGGGCGTGCTGCTCATCCCCGCCCCGCACGCCCACCGCTCCGAACCGGATGCTGGAGCGGCGCATCTGGCGCGCCTCCGTCGTGTCGATCGCGGAGAGCGTGAGCCGGGCGAGCACCTCGTCGAGGAACTGCTCGAACTCTTCCCGGCTCACGGGGTCGGAAAACTCCAAGCGCTGGATCCCCGCGAGCGCCAGCCGCTGCCCCCAGTCCCAGGCCTTGAGCTCGCGCAGCGGCAGCCGCCCGAATACGATCTCATCGCCCAGGAAGGTGAACAGCGGCCGTGACTCGGTCGCCTGCAGGTCGCTCAGCTCTCGATACGCGTCGTCGATCGCGCGCTCGCGGGCGGGGTGGCCCGGCCGATAGAGGGTCATCGCCGCGAGCGCATGCGCGAACGCGTTGAGGAAGCCGGCGGGGCTGCTCACGACCGGCTCGCCGGCGGCGCCGCGGCGTGGCGGATCTCGCCGTCGGTGGACGAGGCCGCGATGCCGAGGCGCGCGCGCGCCCGCGGGTCGTCGCGCCACCCGGTCGCGAGCGCCGCCAGCGCGACGAGGAGCTCGGGGGACTTGCCAGCCAGTCTCTCCCGCCCGAACAGGGTCCGACCGCCCGCCGTCAGCTGCAGCAACGTCTCGAGCGCAGCCGGCGCCTTGGTGTAACCCAAGCAACGTACGGCGAGCGCACGCTGGTCGCCCGCGAGCGTACGATCCGTGGCACGATTCACCAACAGGGGCACCGCGGCGTCCGGCGAGGCCTGCAGCGCGACCGCGAGGCTCAGCGCGAGGCGCAGCGTGCGCGGGTCCTGATCGCGCAGGCCGGCGACGAGCGCTTCGTCGCGACCACCCGGGAGCTTCAGCTGTAGCTTGACCGCCTGCCAACGCACTCGCGCGTCGGCGTGCTGCATGTAGGGGGCGGCCGAGAACCCCGGCGGTGGGGGCCCCAGCTCTTCGAGCAACGCGAGCAGGTTGCGAGTCACGTACCAGCGGCTGTCGTCGAGCCGCGCAATCACCAACGGCGCGATCTCGGCGCCCATCTTCGCCAGCTGCGCGAGCAACCCGCGCCGCGCCCCGCGCGACTCCGCCGCCGCGAGGGCGTTGAGCAGCGGCGGAGCCGCCGCCGCGCCCACGAGCGGCACGAGCCGCTCGAGCAGCTTGAAGTCGATCGACTCTCGGGCGACGATCTGCTGCACGGCAGCTGCCGTCGCGATCCGCGCCCGCACCGTGGCCGCGGCGGCCGTGTCGGCCACCCCGGCCTCCAGCGCGTCGAGCAGCTGCGCGAGCCGGCCCTCGGCCACCACCCGGTCGACCGCCGCGTGGAGGCGCGGTCCCATGGTGCCGATCTCCAGCGCCATCGCCACCAGACGATCTGGCTCGGTCAGATGGTGATCCGTGCGCGGCGCCGCCCCGGCCGGCGCGGCCCGGGCCATGCGCTGCAGCGCCGCGCCGTACGCTCCGGGGGTCGGATCGGGGAGGGTCCACCCGGCCAGCAGCCGCTGGACCTGCTCGCGCAAGGCCGCATCGGCTTGCGGTCGCACCGGTGCGGCGCCCGCCTCTGCGTGCACCGCCAGTTTCGACAGCAGGCGCACGAGCGAATGGGAGATAGCCTCCTGCGAGCTCTCAGCGGCGGCCTTGAGGATGTCGAGCACCGCATCCACCGCCATCCCGTCGGCGGCATCGGAGACGAACTGGCGCCGCTGCGCGAAGTCGCCCCCCATGCGCACCAGCCGCTGCAGCGTTTCGGGCTTGAGCGTACGAATGAGACGCGAGGTCCGCCGCCGCAGAGCCGCCGCCTCCGTGCTGCCCGCCGTCTTGAGCTCGGCGGCAATCTGCAGCAGGTAGCCGACGATCACCTGATCGTACCCCGTGGCCTCGGCCTTCGAGTGCGCGTCGATCGCCTGCGCGATGACCGCTGGTTCCGTGGGGGTGGGCCGGGTGTCTTCCGGCGCGGTCGCCAGCGCCGCCCGCGCCAGGCCCACCCACAACTGGGCGGCGCGCGCATCCCCTTCCCCTACGGGACCGGCCTGGTCCGTGAGCTCGAGGCGCTCGTAGGTAAGCGCATGCAGCTGTACGTGCGACCACGCCGCCAGGCGGTCCCGGTCGCCGAGGCCGAGTGGCTGCCCGGTCCGTTCGGCCTCGATGGCGAGGGTCCGGAGCGCATCGGCCACCTCTTCTTGCTCCACGCCGCGCCGGAACGTGATGGCACCCAGGTGGTGACGGTGCAGCCGCCCCGCGAGCTCCCGCAGCACGGGATGCTTGGGGTCGGTAGCCACACCCTCGATCACGAGCTGGTTGCGGGCCACGCCGAGGGAGATCGTCGCTCGATCCTCGAGCAGCAGCGCCGCGCGCCGGGTCAACCCCGCCGCCGCGGGCGCGAGCGACGGGTGCCCTTCGGGATACATGGCGTGTTTGTGCAGGGCAATCGACAGCTCGATCAGGAAATCGGCGAGGTCACGCGACAGGGTCGCGCGTTCACCGGAGGGGCCAGGCATGAGGGCAAAGATACAAGGACCGGCAACTGCTAGACGCACAGACGCACAGCCGTGAACAAAAAACAGGGGCCGGGAAAGACTCCCGACCCCTGTTCACTCCCTACCGCTGTGCGTCTATGCGTCTGTGCGTCTGGGTGTTTAGTACATCCCGCCCATACCGCCGCCACCGGGCATCGGCGGCGTCTTCTCCTTCTCCTTCTTCTCGACCACGACGCACTCGGTCGTGAGCATCAGCGCGGCGATGGACGCCGCATTCTGCAGCGCCGTGCGGGTAACCTTGGTAGGGTCGATGACGCCCGCCGCCACCAGGTCCTCGAACTCGTCGGTCTGGGCGTTGTAGCCGAAGTTCTTGTCCTTCGACTCCTTCACCTTCCCGACGACGATCGACGCCTCGGCGCCCGCATTCTGGACGATCATCCGCATCGGCTCCTCGAGCGAGCGGCGGACGATGTCGACCCCGATCTTCTGGTCGTCATCGGTCCCCTTCACCTTCTCGAGCGACTTCTGGCACCACAGGAGTGCCACGCCGCCGCCGGGCACGATGCCTTCCTCGACCGCCGCGCGTGTCGCATGCAGGGCATCCTCCACGCGCGCCTTCTTTTCCTTCATCTCGGTCTCGGTCGCGGCCCCGACGTTGATCACGGCGACCCCGCCCGCGAGCTTCGCGAGCCGCTCCTGCAGCTTCTCTTTGTCGTAGTCCGACGTGGACTTCTCGATCGCGGCCTTGATCTGGGCGATGCGGCCCTGGATCTCGACGTGCTTGCCCTTCCCGCCCACGATCGTCGTGTTGTCCTTGTCGATCACGATCCGCTTCGCCTGGCCGAGATCGTTGAGCGTCGCGTTCTCGAGCTTCAGGCCCATCTCCTCCGAGATCACCTGCGGCGCGCCGGTGAGCACCGCGATGTCGGTCAGCATCTCCTTGCGGCGGTCGCCGAAGCCCGGCGCCTTCACGGCACACACCTTCAGCGTGCCGCGCAGCTTGTTGACCACCAGCGTGGCCAGCGCCTCACCCTCCGCGTCCTCGGCGACGATGAGCAACGGCCGGCCGGCCTGTGCCACCTTCTCGAGGACGGGGAGCAGGTCCTTCATCGACGAGATCTTCTTGTCGTGGATCAGGATGTAGGCGTCCTCGAGGACCGCCTCCATCTTCTCGGGATCGGTGATGAAATAGGGCGACAGATAGCCGCGGTCGAACTGCATCCCCTCGACTGTCTCGAGCGTGGTCTCGAGGCCCTTCGCCTCCTCGACCGTGATCACGCCGTCCTTGCCGACCTTCTCCATCGCCTGGGCGATCAGGTCGCCGATCTCCTTGTCGTTGTTCGCGGAGATGGCGCCGACCTGAGCGATCTCCTTCCGGCCGGCGGTAGGCACCGAGATCTTCTTCAGCTCCTCGACCACCACCTCCACCGCCCGGTCAATCCCGCGCTTCAACGACATGGGGTTCGAGCCGGCCGTGACCGACTTGAGCCCCTCGCGGAAAATCGCCTGGGCGAGCACCGTCGCCGTCGTCGTGCCGTCGCCGGCGAGATCCGACGTCTTGGTCGCCACTTCCTTTACCATCTGGGCGCCCATGTTCTCGATCGGATCCTCCAGCTCGATCTCTTTGGCGACGGTCACGCCGTCCTTGGTGACCGTCGGATTGCCGAATTTCTTGTCGATGACGACGTTCCGGCCCTTCGGGCCGAGGGTGACCTTCACCGCCTCGGCCAACTGGTCCACGCCCCGCTTCAAGCGGGCGCGGGCCTCTACGTTGAACTCCAGCTGTTTTGCGGGCATGTCTGTTTCCTCCTAGAAGCCTCAGCCAAGCTTGGCGATGACGTCCGATTCCTTGATGAGGATGATCTCTTCACCCTCGAGCTCCACCTGAGTACCGCTGTACTTCCCGTAGACCACGCGGTCCCCGACCCTCAGCTCCATCGGGACCAGCGCATCCTTCTCCCGGCGTCCGGGACCCACCGCGATCACCTCGCCCTGGATCGGCTTTTCCTTGGCCGTGTCGGGGATGTAGAGACCGCCCTTCATGGTCTCCGTCTCCTCCATCGGCCGAATGGCTACCCGATCCGCCAGCGGGAAGATCTTGAACTTCGTCTTCGCAGCCGTTGCGGTTGCCATGGTGCTAGAGTCCTCCACCTCGGTACCTGGTTCTAAGTGGCTGTGGAACAACGTGGAACAACGTTGTTAGCACTCTCGTCTGGAGAGTGCTAAATCAACCGCGCGGAATCTCTCCCGGCGGCCGTGGCAAGTCAAGGGGGTGCGGCGGCCAGTGAATCCACGATCGCCCGGACGTAGTCGGGCGTGGTGGCTCCCAGGGAATCGAGCGGCGCCGACACGGCGGCCACGATCGCCCCGGTGCGAGTGTCGGCCAGGCGCACCAGAAGCCAGATGAGCGCCGGCGGCTCGGTTTCCTGGAAGGTGAACGCGAGCAGGTACGCCGTCGGCCTGCTCCCGCCTCGTACGTGCTGGCGTACGGTGAACCCTCGGCGCCGCAGCCCCTCAGCGAGGCCCTGACCCAGGGAATCGCGGCGCGTGATGAGGATCTCGTAGCCGCGGAGCGTAGACGGGGATTCGTAGCGTGTGGCGGGCGCACAAGACAGTAGAACGGCGTTGCCGAAAACGGCGAGGCCGAGAAAGGCGTTGCCGACAAGGGCGCTGCCCCTCACTCGGCAACGCTTCATCCGGCAACGCTTCTTCGGCAACGCCTCACCCCGCAACGCAGCACCCCCTACGGTATCACTCTCCGCGCCCCCACCCAGCGATCGAGCCAGTACGCGCCCTCCGCATCCTGCGGGTCCAGACGCGAGAGCTTCACGCCGCGGGTCGAGCTGTGGATGAACTTGAGCTCGCCCACGTACATGCCGACGTGGGTCACGCCGGCCCCGGGCCGCGCGGAGAAGAGCAGGATGTCTCCCGGGCGGAGGGCGTCGATGAGCGGTGTGACCTCGCCTCCGACACGTGCCTGATCGCGACTCATGCGGGGCAGCCGAATGCCGTGCTGCCCGTAGGCGTACTGAATCAGCCCCGAGCAATCGAACCCGTTGTCGGCCGTACCACCCCAGATGTACGGCGTTCCCAGGGCTTCGAGTGCCGTCTGCACCACAGTCGCCGCGTTGCCGGAGATCGTCGCGGGCGGCTCGGGCGGCGGCAGGTCCGGAGGGGCGCCGTTTCCTCCCGCCCCGCTTCCCCCTCCACTCCTCCCCAGTCCGAACGACACCCCGAGCGTCGCGCTCACGCCGTCGCGCGCGTCAGGGCGTGGATTCCAGAACCCTCTCGGCCCCCGATCTTCGAGCCGATAGCGAAGTTCGCCTCCCAGGGCTAGCCAGGAGAGCGGACGCCACTCGAGTCCGCCTCCCACCGTCCACTGAGCGGCTACCTCCTGAGTCGAGGTGTCGGTGGAGAGGCCCAGGGCGAGTCCGGCGAGCGCGTAAGGCCCAAGCGTGGCCCGGCCTCTTCCGGCTTGCACCTCGTAGCCCAAACCATAGAAGGCCCGGCGTCGGCCCAGGGTGTCACTCACGAGCGCGGCGAGTCCGAATCCGTGCGTGAACGGGCCACCCAGGCGCGCGCTCGTGCGGAGCTCGTAGACGTCGGCGCGATTGCCATTGTACCAGCGCCCGAGATGCAGCTCCAGCGCGCGGCCCCCTCCCTGCGCCCCGAGCGTCGCCGGGAGGACGAGGAACGGCGCGAGCCACCAGGGCCTAGTCAGCCGCGGCAACGGCGCGCTGCTCCTCCGACGTGCGTGGTGCCATGTGATGGGACAAGAGGTGGGGGACCCGGCGCATGAAGCGGACCCAGATGAAGAGCGCGGTGAACCCGCACAGCGTCGCAACGGCCGCTGCCACGACAAGCATTGTTACGGGACGGTTGAACCCGGTCGCAACGAGGGCGCCGGCCCACAGCCCGATGTACGACGCCGACCACGCCAGGACGGGCGTCAGCAGCCATCCGACGACGACGAGCAGGTGAGCGAGCCAGCGGGGCACGTCGCCCCTTCCCGCCGCTAGCCCTTACGGGCCAAGGCGACGAGGGCGAGCGCCGCGAGCACAAGCGTGAAGGCTCCGCCAGTCGCGACCGGGAGCGCGAGGGTGACGCCCGCAAGCCGCACGATCAACGCCAGCACGATGGTCGCCGCAACCGGGGGCAGCGCGCGGCGTCCGAGGGTCGCTTCGCTGCCGGCCGCGGTGACGATCCCACCCATCCACGCCAGGAACGTCCCCAGCATCCACCAAATGGGAAGGTACCACCACGTGCTGCCGCCGCCGATCGCGTCCCACGTCCAGGGATACGCCTTGAAGGGCCGGAGCAGCACGATATCGATGGCGCTGAATACAACGGTAGCGACGAGGCCAAGGGCCGCGGCGCCCGCGATGCCCTCGGTGCTGCGCGCGGCGGTCCATTGGGCCGGCAGGAAGGCCACGGCCACCCCCGCGGCCAGGACGATCAGCGCCTCGACCCCGCCCCGCAGGCCGCCGGTGATCGGCACGCGTTGGGACGCGGCGAGGAACGCGACGACCGCTACCGCCGTCGCGACGCCCAACTTGGCGCCACCTACAGTCACGGTGCGGAAGTCCGAGCGGTCGGAAGCAACCGGTGTGGCGGTGGCCGACATGCCTCGTATCTCCTCGGGTATCGGGGTTAGCGCGTCCGTCGCCGAAATCTAAGCTCGGGCTCTCACCGGGCAAACACCAGCAAGACCACGAGATCGGTCACCGCCCACGCCGCGAGCGCCCGATACATCCCACGCTGGTGGGCGGGCGGAGGCAACGCCTCGCGACGCCGGTACCATGGTACCAACACCGCGACCCACGCGACGAGCGGCACGACGAGTAGCCACGCCCGGACCCCCAACACGACGGCCGCCCAACCGAACAGCGCGAACGCCAGCGCGGTGCAGGCGATCGCGACGCCGAGGCTCGCCCGCAGACCCAGCAGGAGGGCGAGGGTGCGGTCACCGCGGCGGCGATCCTCCTCCATCTGATACAGCTGAGTGAGTGGATAGAGCCCGGCGAACAGCGGGCAGAAGCCGAGCAGGACGAGGGCATGGCCCGCATCGAGGGGACGGCCCGTGGCAGCCCACGCGGCAAACGGCGTGAGCGTCCCGAAGCCCCACATGTTGATCACCCAGTCGACTCCCGCCACCGCCTTGAAGCGGAACGGCGGTACCGAGTAGAGAATCGACAGCACGAAACAGATGGCGTACGCGACCCGAAACGCGGGCGGGAGCGCGAAGGCGATCAGCTGACCGCCGGCGAGCAGCGCACCGCTGAACGCAAGCAGGTGTCGCGGCAGCGGGGGCGGCGCATTCAGGTAGCCGATGTCGCCCTCGTCCTTGTCGAACACGGAATTGATCGCGAGGGTGCCGCCATTGAGTAGGATCACCCAGATCAGGAGAGCGCCCAGGGCCGGCAGCAACCGCTCCCCGCTCCCCGCTCCCTTGATACCGACGGCCAGCACGTACCCGAGCATCGTATGCCCCGCCATGATCGGCCACTCGGCGGGACGCATGTGGAGCAGGTAGGAGAAGAGATCGCCGGGCAGCAGGCGGTAGCCCCAGCGGCGCCACACGTTCAGCGCGCGGGCGTCGGCTACCACTTCAGGCCCAGCGCCGTGGCGGCGATGCGGAGCCCGGTGAGGGTGAGGTCGGGGTGCACCGACTCGATCTCGCGGACCAGCGGCGCGACCAGGCTCGCGAGGCCACCGGTGGCGATGACGTGCGGCGTCTGGCCGTTCGGCCACTCGGCCTTGATGCGTCGCACGATCCCGTCCACGGCGTCCGCCGTGCCCAGCAACACACCCGACCGAATCGCCTCTTCCGTCCGTCGCCCGATGGTTCGCGAGGGCGGCGTGAGGTCGGTCGCGGGCAGCTTGGCGGTGCCTCGAATGAGCGCGTCCGACGCGGTACGGATGCCCGGCATGATCACGCCGCCGAGGAAGTGGCCGTCCGCCGTGATGCAGTCGAATGTCGTGGCGGTCCCGAAGTCGACGACGATCGAGTCACGGTGGAACAGCTGGGCTGCGGCGAGCGTGTTGAGGATGCGGTCCGCCCCGACCTGCAGCGGCTCTTCCACATCGAGCGTGATCGGCAGGCGCGAGCGTCCATCCACGACCACCGGCCGCACGGTCGTCGCGCGCTCGACCGCTTCGCACAATCCCTGGGTCACGGGCGGCACCACCGACGCGACGACCGCGGCGCGGACTTCCTGAGTGGACCGGCCCTCCTGCGCCAGATACGACGTGAGCGCAGCCGCCCACTCGTCCGGCGTGCGCGAGGGCGTGGTCGTGAGTCGCCAGTGGGCCTCGAGGCTGTCGCCACGGAACAGCCCGACTTTCGTTTCGGTGTTGTTGATGTTGATGGCGAGCAGCATGGCGCGGCGTAAGTATAGACGGAGAGACGCGGGGTCGCCAAGCGGCGCTTTCCCTACTTGAGACGCGGGGCCCCACGAAGGGCCGCGCGGCCCTCATCAATTTGAGGGACTCAAGTCCCTCCTCGGCCCTGTGGCGTCCTTAAGGACACTGGTCGACGGTGAGCTCCGGGTGGCGCGCCGCTTGATTCTCGACGTACGCTAGCACGGTGCCGAGCTGTCGGACGCCCACGCTTCGCAGGTCGTATCCCTCGGCCCATCGCAGAGGCGCCCGCGGCATGAGCCCGTCCCGATTGGCGAGTCGCGCGCTCGCACCCTTCAGTCCCTGGATAAGCCGAGGGATGTTCGTGACAGGAGGAAGTTGCAGAACCACGTGGACGTGATCCGCCACGATGCCCGACGCGAGAAGCCGCGCGCCATGACGCTTGGCCTCCCGGGGTAGAAAGCGCCGTAGGAAATCGGCGACCCCGTGGTTGATCAGGGGCTGGCGCTGTAGAGTGGTCCACGTCAGGTGCACGTAGAGGCGAACCGGCACGCCTAAAGTGTATGCAGCGTGGACGCGAGATCGGGATCGAATCGCTCCCGCGCGGTGCATTTCAGCGCGAGGCGTGCCTATCATGAGCGTCCTTCAGGACGCGCCTGCGCCGAGCTGGGACTTACAGTCCCTCATTAACCGGGAGCATCGCGGCAGCCGCATGAGTGTCGGGGCGGCCGATGCTACTACGCGAGCTCGACGTGACCTTCCCGCACGGCGATCGTCGCCGCGCCGAGATCGACGAGCAGCGCGCCGTCCGGGCGGAGGCCGCGCGCGCGGCCGGCGGCGGGCGAGCGAAGCTGGCGACCCTGCAGCCAGTCGCGTGCCGCGAACGCGGTGCACTCGCGCTCGCTGAGCGCCGGCTCGCCCGACGCGAGCCCCGCGAGCGCGGGGACGAGGCGATCCAAGACATCGAGCCGACGGACCGAGGGGAGCCATTCCCCGAGCGCCACCGCGCGATGCGCGACCGGCGCGGGAATGGCATTGCACACATTCACGCCCACACCGACCGCCAGCCATTGCAGAGCCTCGCCGTGCCAACGGCCCTCGCACAGGATGCCCGCGAGCTTGCGCTCCCCCAGCAAGACGTCGTTGGGCCATTTGAGGCGGGTCTCGCACCGGCCGAGGAGGGCATCGACCGCATCCGCGACGGCGAGCCCGACGCGTACCGAGATCACGCCCAGCTCGGCACGCACCGGACGGAGCAGCATGCCGAGCCAGACCCCGCCCGCCGGCGAGTGCCACGTGCGACCGTCGCGTCCCCGCCCCGCGGTCTGCTCTTCGGCGATCACCACCGTCCCCGCCAGGGCGGCTTGCGCGGCGAGGTCGTGAACGGCGTCGAAGGTCGAGCCGAGCGCGCGAAACAGGCCGCACTGCGGCACGCCCCACCGCCCGGCGAGATCGGCTGCCGTCACCCCGTCGATCGTTAGCCGCGCCACACCGCGTACCCGATCGTCAGCACGCCGACGATCCAGTTGTACGGCGCGAACGCGTAGAAGCGGCCGCGCTGGAGCAGCGCCACGAGAAACCGAATGGACCAGATCCCGCCGGCGAACGCGAGCACGAAGCTCACCGCCAGCGGAAGCGCTCCGACGGCCGCGACGTTCACCGCCATGTGACGCCCCTCCAGGATCGCGGCACCCGCGATCACCGGAATCGCCAGCAGGAAGCTGAACTCCGCGGCGGCGGCGGGTCCGAGGCCGCCCCACAGGGCAGCCCACACGGTCGACCCGGAACGGGAGACG
>Ga0209156_10000060_pt1 | contig 73198 bp, 78 predicted proteins | sample GraSoiAngelo_124_FD_185881 | JGI IMG/M metagenome (GOLD analysis project Ga0209156, IMG submission 185881) | Grasslands soil microbial communities from the Angelo Coastal Reserve, California, USA - 14_0927_05_20cm (SPAdes) (version 2) | ecosystem: Environmental > Terrestrial > Soil > Grasslands... | reverse complement strand
CTCTGCCTTGATCGCGAACGTCGGGTTCGAGAGGGCACGCGCCCGGCAAAGAGCGCGGGGTTCTCAAACCTCCACAGTGTCGGCCGCATCAGAATGAGGCCCGTCACAAATCGGGGCCTTCGCCGGAGGCGGCCACCACGGACTCGGGCGACGGTGACTCGAATAGTTTCGTCGCCTTTTCCGAGTCTTCCGACTGATACCGGAGGGAGATATATGAGTCTTTCGACACGGCCGGCACTGAGGGTCGCATCCCCGGAGAACGCACTAGCAGTAGTCGTACCATCGAGGATCCGGCATTCCGCCGACGAGGATCTTGTTCTCGACGCGGAATGGGACGACGGGAAGCGCGCGTTGCGTAGGCCCATGGACGTGTCTAGCTCCGAGGTAACGGATACCGCTCCTCGGATGCACGTTCGTCGTGAGAAGCAATGGGTCATACTGGGAGCCGTGGCATACACAAAAGATCGGATCCTGATTATACACGGAATAAGTGGGAGACGGCACGAGGTAATCGCGGTAGGGTCTTGTGTCTGTGATCACGTGCCACCCGGGAGGGCAACAGAGGTGGGCGCATCGGTCGAAGAACGCCACGATGCGGACCTTCTGATTCGGGTCGTCGTAATAGAACGAGAACCCGTCCGGAGGGGCGAGGTCCGTTGCAACGACGAATTCCGGAGCGTCGTATTTCAATCGGATGACGAGGACCGGATAACCAGTCCCAGGCACCCATTGCCCGTCGAGGAACAAGCCGCGCCACACTCCCGACGCGCCTTTCCATTCCTCGAAGTTCGTCACGCGGATGACCCGACCTTGCCTTGAGTTCCACCACGCCTCCGTGGGCCATTTCGTGTAATACATCTGCTCGCGCATCTCTCCTTCAAATTTCATGGGAGGAGGGAGCAGTTGACCCGAGACGGTGCCAGCCAACGCCGCGATCGAGCTGGCGGCACCCGCGGCCATCGCGAGCTTCGCCCACTCCCTCCGGGTCCAACCCGACCCGTTTGGCTCTTCGCCCTCCCATGACATGGGCATCCCTCGTCGGCTCCGCGATTTCTGCGTCTCCGAGACTTCGTCCATCCGTTCTTACGCTTGAACGTGCGGTACGTATCGTCCTTATCCCGGCGCTTCGCGAACCGGGTTCGGCGAAGTCCTAGGGAGCCCAGGTCTGCTGTCCGACAAATCGCCAGAGCATGAGGATGACCCCGAGCCCCTGGAGGATCGAGAGGAACAGGAGCAAGGCCCAGATGCGACCCACGGTCGGGCGTCGGAGGAACGTCGCGTAGAAGATCACTTGCAACGCCAGGAAAGGCCAGAGTTCCGTCATCCCCTCGTACGCGGGCCCATCGAACGGGAACGAGCGTAGGCTCCAGCCGATCCCGAGGATGGCCACGGAGAGGACTTGCAGGACGAAGCCTAAGAGAAGGGTGCGTGTCACCCCGAGTCGGACCGCTAGCGTCCGGATGCCAAAAGCCCGATCAGCGGCGTAATCGGACGCCGTCGTCGGCGCATAGAGGGCCCCGAGGAACAAGGCGATCGTCCCGATGAACCACCACGGGGCAGACTCGATCGGTCGCAGGAGCGTCCACCCGCACAAAGGACACAAGACCCCGAAACCCACCATGTTCGTGAGGAGGTCCGCTCCCGCGACGCCTTTCCACCGGAACCCTGGGAGCGAATATGCGACCGACAGGAGGATGATGAGGATGGTCAAGAAGAGAAAGCCCTGGATCCCGACGACGGCGGTGAAAGGACCGGGGGCGGGACCGCCACCGTACTGGACGAGAGTCCTCGAGATGTACGCGGCGAGCACGATGCCCGTCGCGGCGAAGCCGAGGGACGCAAGGAGGAGCGTGTCCCGTTCCATGAGTCCTTCACCAATCAGCTGTTCGACCACCTGGACGTATTTCTTGCGGGGATTCACGCGGTCCGTCGTCTCCATGTCGCTGTAGACGTTCAGGAGCAACGTGAAGGTCCCGAGCAAGGGCCCGATCACGATGATCCCGAGCACGACCCTCAGGTCGTCGATGAACAGATGTCGCCCGCCCGGAGGCTGGGCCAGCACCCATCCGATGTAGAGAGGCGCAATCGCGACGATCCAGAACTTTACTCCGCCGAGGCTCACAATGAGCTCCGTCAGATCGCTCGGAGAAACGCGCAGCTCGCGGGTGATCCGGATCTCGCCCCCGGTGCTCACGAGCCTCCATATCCAACCGGAGATAAAAATGCGTCTTCGCCGCATTACTTCGCGAGCGCTTCGAGGAGAATCACGCCGCCGACGAGGAGATACAAGGCGTACACGTCGCCTCCCAACGCTAGGACTGCAAGCCCGCCGAGGAGCGCCAGAGTGCGGCTCGTGTTCAAGATGAGTTCACGGGTGGCCGTCACGGTCGGGATTTCTTTCTCCGTGCGGTCGATCAGGATCGTGTAGATGAACGACGGGGCGACGGCCGAGGTCATCGAGAGCCAGCCGATCGCGAACGCGAAGGCGCCGAGGTCCCTCACCAAGTACGCAAGCAGGCAAGCGGGAACGGAGAGAAGGGGACCGAGCAGAAGGAACGGGGTCCGCACGCGGACCCGATCGGACACCCGCCCGAGGATGACCGCCGCGATCCCCGCGGCGAGCGAGAAGAGGGCGAACAACAATCCGAGTTCGAAGGAGGCGCTTGTGAACAGGAACGAGCCGAGGGGCGTAGCTGCGGAAATGAGACCGTCGACCCCTCCCTGGCCCGTGAACGCGAGCGCCGTCCGCCGGCCGACCCGTTTCAGATCCAACGAGAAGACCAGGGTTTCGTCGGACTGGGCGAGCCAACGGACCAAAAGGAGATTGGCCGTGACGGCCACGCCCGCGAGTTCAAAAACGAGTCGGTAACTCGCGCGATCCGCGATCCAACCGCCCACGATCGGGGCGAGGACTCCCGTAATCGCAAACGTAGCGGTGATCCCCGCGAGGCGGCCCGCCCGGTTCGCGTGATTCGTTTCGCGAACGACGAGCGAGTTCAGAGGAAGCCAGAAGAGTGGGACATACAAGCCGAAGCAAACGGAGCCGAGGAACATGCCCCAGAGGGCGGGCAGAAAGGCGAAGGACAGGTGACCCAGGACCATGATCGCGAGGCCGGACACCATGGAGGTCGTGGCCTGGATCGGGCGTCCGCGGGCAATCGATAGGACGGTGCATGCTGCCACGCCGAATCCGATGACCCAGACGAGGATCGCCACATCGAAGTCGAGCGACTGAGGAGGGCTCACGAGGTAGACGAGCCAGAAGCTTGCTGCCATCTGATTCGCGAACGCTTGGACCGCAAGGATCCCAATCAGGGACCGATAGGTCCGTCGGCGAGGTGTGCGAGGCGGCGATGTAGGCGAAAACACCGCGGCCATCCGGGTCGCCGCGACGGAGGTCGACGTACAAAGAGACTTCGCATGACGTCACCGGAGAAAGCGTTTATAGACAGACCCCAATGGACGACGGGCTGCGGGGATCGCCTAGCCTGGTAGGGCGCTGGATTGCTAATCCAGTGCGCTCTGCGCCCGGGGGTTCAAATCCCCCTCCCCGCGCGGATGTGTAGCGATAAGAGTGCGTACGCACGATTCTGGAATCGCCGCTTCGGGACCTCGTCGAGCGGCCCGCGGTCGTCGAACAGGATTTCAAGGGCCCGACAAGATCCGGGAAAACGCGAGCGTCGTCAGGCGTGGCTCGGCGGCCGCGATTAATCCGAGCCCCTGCGCGGTTCAGGCCTTCAGAGAGAGGTTCTTCTCGCCTGCGTGAATCGGCACGGTCAGCCAATTCTCGCGCGGCGGAAACGGACACACATAGTCGTCGCTGTACGCGCAGTAGGGATTGTATGCGACGTTGAAGTCGAGGATGTACTCGTCCGCCGGATGTTCCTCGATGTCGAGGTAGCGTGCGGCACCGTACGACTCCTTCCCCGAGGTCGCATCCCGGAAGGGCACGAAGAGGCTTCGATCCTCGTGGTGATGGCCGGGTTGTGGAACGGCCTTGTATGCGGCGAGGCGTTGCTTCGTCCCGTCGATCTCGAACTCGAAGGCACCGACGCGGATCATGTCCCGAGGGATGCCCTTCGAGGTCGCGAGGACGACGCGCTGCGGGTTCGAATCTCTCACCAGCCGGGAGCGGATCCGATTCTTCGGATTGACCGGGAAATAGGCGAGACCGGAAAATTTGTCTCGCAACCCATGCGGAATCGGGGATTCGTGTTCCTCTTTGAAAAAGAAGTCCTTCTCCCGGCGCATCGCCTCGATGTCTTTGATGTACGTCTCGTCGGTCTGTCGCGCCATTGGAAATTCGACAACGCGCGCGACGGATAAACGTGTGCGGCTACATTGAATAGAGGCTCTGCTTCGCCTTCGAGAGCAGGGCCTTCTCATCGTCGCCCAAGTGGGCGGATGGTAGTTTCGCCTCCACGAGTCCGAGGATCTCGGTCGCCGCCGATATCTTCTGTGCCTGGGTCGCCTGCTTGACGAGATCCGCCGCGAGGCGGGCCTTGAGCTTCGACAGACCCGCGTCCTCGGGCGCAATCGCGAGCAATTCCTCGATCAGTTTCAGCGACTCGTCGAAACGGCCCGTTTTGGCGAACGATTTGACCGCCCGCTCGAGCATCGCGAAACGGTGGACGGTCCCCGGATCGAGGGGCATCGCCGCGACATAGCGCGAGTGCACAAAATGCCTTTGCCGTCCTGGTCGCCTCAATATCGAGGCATTTTGGGTTCGACTTTTTCCGCCCATTCGTCGATGCCGCCGACGAGGTTCTTCACCTTACGGAAGCCCAGCTCCCGAAGGAAGTTCGTGATGCGAGCGGAGCGGACTCCGGTCTTGCAATACACGACAATTTCATCCGCGGTGTTCAGCTCATTGACCCGACCGGGGACCTCTCCCACCGGCATCAAGATGGCCCGATCGAGGTGGGCGATCTCCCACTCCATCGGTTCGCGAACGTCCAGCAGGACGACCTCGTGGCGCTGGTCGAGTCGCTCCTTCAGGGCATCGACGGTGATCTGGAGTTCCTGCCCCACCTGCTCGGAAGGCCCGCGGAGGCCGCAGAATTCCTCGTAGTCAATCAGCTCTTTGATGGTCGGATTCGAACCGCAGATGGGACACTCCGCGTTCTTGCGGAGTTTCAACTCGCGAAATTTCATCTGGAGCGCGTCGAACACAAGCAACCGGCCGATCAGCGTGTCCTCTTTCCCGAGCAGCAGCTTGAGTGTCTCGATCGCTTGGATCGAGCCGATGATTCCCGGGAGGACGCCGAGCACGCCGCCCTCGGCACAGGACGGTACGAGTCCCGGCGGTGGCGGTTGGGAATACAGGCAGCGGTAGCAAGGTCCTTTCCGAGCGTCGAAGACGCTCGCCTGTCCCTCGAAACGGAAGATCGAGCCGTACACGTTGGGCTTTTGAAGCAACACGGACGCGTCGTTGACTAGGTAGCGGGTCGGGAAATTGTCGGTCCCGTCGATGACGACGTCGTAGTCCTTCAGGATGTCCAAGGCGTTGTCCGAGGTAAGCCGAGTCTCGTACGTCTGGACGTCGACGTTCGGGTTGATCTGCGCGACCCGTTCTTTCGCCACCTCAAGTTTCTTTCGGCCCACGTCTTTCGTGCTGTAGAGCACCTGCCGCTGCAGGTTCGATTCGTCGATCACGTCGAAGTCCACGATGCCGAGGCGACCGACCCCCGCCGCACTCAGGTATTGGGTCAAGGGCACACCCAAACCGCCGGCGCCGATGATCAGCGCGGACGACTGCTTCAACTTCAGCTGGCCCGCCATCCCGACTTCCGGCAGGATCAGGTGACGGGAGTAGCGCTTGATCTCGCCCGGAGAGAGGACGTCCTTCCGTTTCGCGGCGAGGCGATCCATCAGGGAGAAGGAACCTCCGGCAATGCTCGGAACGATCGAAATCGTGTCGCCTCCCTTCAGGGCCGTCCCATCTCGTTCCAAATAGCGGATGTCTTCCTCGTTCACGTAAACGTTCACAAAGTTCCGAAGACGCCCGTCTTCGGAGAAGAGATGGCGGCGCAGCTGATCGTGACGTTCGACGAGATCCGTGAGGGCTTCGTGGACGCTCTCCGCTTCCACCTCGACTGCATCTCGGTTCCCGGCATATTGTCGAAGGGGTGTCGGGATGATGATCCGCACGTTCGCCATGGCCCTTTTTGCCAATACGGTGTTATACTTAAGGTTCGTCCCGCCGAGATCCAGCGACGAATTACCGTAAGCAAGCAGGGAAGACGTCCGACGGAATGAGACCCTAGAAATCCGATTTGAACGAGGTTAACGCTTCGTTGCCCTGCGCCGTTTCCGGGAATCGGTCTCCGTCGGCAATCGAACCATCTCTTCCCGTTCGAACCGTTTCGTGGACTCATCGAAGCGCCAAGCCGCGACCTCTTGCGGCTCGCGGTCCACGATGCTCAGGATCACGTAGGTGTACCAGGGAGCGGCGCGTGAGCGGTCGAACTCGGATGGCACGGCGGGATGGTTGGGATGGCTGTGGTAGATGCCAATCAGGTCCATACCTTTCGTCCGTGCGTCGTCATCCACGTGCAACATCTCGATCGGATCGACGATGTAACGGCTGGCTCGATTTTCCGTCGCGATGTTCTTCCCACGGCGGGCTTCGATCACGCGTTTCGGTTCACCGACGTAGCCAAGCAGGAAGCCGCAACATTCCTCGGGGAACGCTTCGATCGCATGTTCTTGGATCACTCCAACCGCGTCGTCCCGGAGCCGAATCATGGTTCCTGCCAATACTGCTCACCCAAGTAGCGCTCTCCGCCATCCGGAAACATGAGGACGACACATCCTCGTTTGATTCGCTCCGACAACCGGAGCCCGGCGTCGAACGCCGCACCGCTCGAGGTGCCGACCAGGAGACCCTCCTCCCGCGCGAGGCGCCGCACCGCCCGCTGCGCATCCTCCGTGGCCACGGAAAGGATTTCGTCGAGGAGCTTGGGATCCCAGATGCCTGGCACATGGGAACTTTCGAGGTGCTTCACGCCCTCGATTCCATGAAAAGGGCCGTCCGGTTGGACGCCGACAAGGCGGACCTCGGGATTCATCCCTTTGAGGTACCGGCCTGCACCGACGAACGTCCCCGTCGTCCCCAGGCACGCGACGAAGTGTGTAATCGTCTGGCGCGTCTGCCGCCAGATCTCAGGGCCGGTCGACGTGAAATGGGCCCGCCAGTTCGCCTCGTTATTGTATTGATCCAGGTACCAGTATTTCTCCGGGTCGTTCCACACGAGATCCTTGGCCGCCGTCTGCGCTCCGTCTGTTCCGTCCGAAGCCGGAGTGAGGATCAGTTTTGCCCCATACGCCTCCAGCATCCTCCGACGGACCGACGAGAGGTTCGCTGGGACGCACAGCGTCGCTCGGTAGCCCTCCGCCGCGGCGAGCATGGCGATTGCAATCCCAGTGTTGCCCGATGTCGCATCGAGTAGCGTGCGGTCATTGGTGAGACCCGCCTTCTGAGCGGCGCGGAGCATCCCGAGGGCCGCGCGGTCCTTCACGCTGCCGCCCGGATTAAGCCACTCTGCCTTCGCGAACAACCGGACTCCGGGTGCTACATGGGCCGCGATCCGGTCCAGCGACAACAACGGCGTGCGTCCGATCAGGTCGGCGACGCGGGTGGCCTCCGGCCCTTTTCCGTTCGCGGGCATGGAGTCCTAAGGCCTCAGGCCCGGTCCGCCTTCTTGTCTCCGATGGCGAGCCTCAGCACGTGGTGAGAGAGAAGGGCACATTTCAGGCGGACGACGCTCAGGGGAATTCCGAGTTTCTTCAGGAGCGCGTCTTGGTTCAACGCTTCGACCTCGGCCCGGGGAAGTCCTTTCAACATCGTCGTGAGGATCGAGGCGCTCGCCTGACTGATCGCGCAACCTTGTCCCTCGAACCGGACCTCCGAGATCCGATGGGAACCGTCGAGGTTCAAATGAAGGATCACTTCGTCCCCGCAAAGCGGGTTCGAGTCCTTCGCGTTCAGGGTCGCGCCCGGAAGCGGACCCTTGTTCCTCGGATGTTTGTAATGATCCAGGATCAGCTCCTGGTACAGGTCGTACGTCGCGGACATCAGGCGAAGACCTCTTGGACCCGCTTGATTCCCGCGACGAGCGCGTCGACGTCCTCGAGGTCGTTGTAGACGTAGAAGGAGGCCCGCGCGGTGGCGGGCAAATCGAATCGTTCCATCAAGGGCTGGGCACAATGGTGACCGGAGCGAATGCAAATCCCCTCCACGTCGAGGATCGAGGCCACGTCGTGCGGATGGGCGTTGTCGATCGTGAACGCCAAGACCCCGGCCTTCTTCTTCACGTCCTTCGGACCGTATGTCTTCACCCCTTGGAGCCGCTCGAACTTCTCGAGCGCGTATTGCGTGATCTCCATTTCGTGGGCGCGGACCGCATCCATGCCCAACTTCGTCAGATAGTCCGCCGCAACGCCGAGGCCGATGGCGCCGGCGATGTTAGGCGTCCCGCCTTCGAAGCGGTACGGCACGTCGTTCCACGAGGCCCGGCCGAGGTGGACCTCCCGGATCATCTCGCCTCCGCCGAGGAGGGGCTCCGTCGCCTCGAGCGCTTCCGGTTTGCCGTACAAGACACCGATGCCCGTCGGCCCGAGCATCTTATGCCCGCTGAACGCCAGGAAGTCCACGTCGAGGTCTTGCACGTCGATCGACATGTGGGGCGCCGCCTGGGCGGCGTCGACGACGCAGACGGCCCCGACCTCGTGGGCCCTCTTCGCGATCTCCTTCACCGGGTTGATCGTGCCGAGGACGTTCGAACAGAGGGCCACGGTGACGATCTTCGTCCGCTTCGTGAGGAGCTCGTCATACTGCTCCATCCGCAACGTCCCCTCGTCGGTCACGTCCACGTACTTCAGGACGGCGCCTTTGTGATCCTTCACGAAGTGCCAAGGAACGTGGTTCGAATGGTGCTCCATCACCGTGCCGACGATCTCGTCCCCCGGTTGGAGCTTCCCCTTCAAGCCGTATCCGTAGGCCACGACGTTGAGGGACTCCGTAGTCGATTTGGTGAACACGATCTCGTTCGGAGACTTGGCTCGGATGAAGGCCGCGATCTTTTCGCGCGCCCCTTCGTACTCGCGGGTGGCCTCTTCTCCCAGTTCATAAATGGCCCGATGGACGTTCGCGTTGTAGCGCGCGTAGAAATCCGACGTCGCGTCGATGACCTGCTTGGGCTTCTGCGAGGTCGCGGCGCTGTCGAGGTAGACGAGCCGGCGGTCATGGACCTTCCGCTGTAGAATTGGGAAATCGGCCTTGATCGCCGGGACGTTCAACAACACTTTGGCAGGCTTCGCCATCCGGTTCCATCGTACCATGACGGGCTGGCTACTTGAGACTTCTCGTGTGGCTCATCCAATGCCGCCCTCGAGCTCCAATTCGAGGAGGCGGTCGACCTCCACCGCATACTCGACGGGGATACGGCGCGTCGCTTCGGAGGCGATTCCCAGGACGACCATCCGCGTCGCTTCGTCCGCGGGGACGCCCCGCGAAGACATGTAGAACAGCATCTCCTCGCCCACCTTGCGCACCGTGCCTTCTTGCACGATCTCCGCGTCCGCCTCGTCCACTTCGATGGAGGGGCTCGTCTGCGCCCGAGACTCCGCATCGAGCATGAGCGACGACCATGTGACCGACGACGTGACCTCCGTCGCGCCGGCGGCTACCCGGATCCCGGACCGGAGGGTGGCGCGGCCACCCTTCTGAACAATTCCATGGTTCACGATCCGGGAGTGGGTACGGGGCGCCAAATGGACCATCTCGGCCCCGACATCTTGGTGCTGGCCCTTGCCCGCGAACGCGACGCCGACGAACTCCGCGGCGGCTCCAGGACCGAACAAGTTCGCCCGCGGAACCTTCCCGGTGCGCCGCGAGCCCAGGTTCACGTCGATCCATTCTAGGGTCGCGCCCCCATGGACCTGCGCCCGCTTCGTGACGAGGTTGTCCACTTCCTTCGAGAAATTCTGGAGCGCGATGTAGCGGACGTGCGACCCGGGCATCGCGACGACCTCGATCGCCGAGAGATGCAACTGGTCGGGGGTGTAGACGGGCGCGGTGCAACCTTCGATGTAGGTGACCTCCGCCCCGCGATCGGCGACGATCACGTTGCGCTCGAACGCCTCGACCTTGGAATAGTCGTCGCGAATCTCGGCCTGGAGCGGGATGCCGACCGAGACGCCGGGCGGGACGTAGAGGAACGATCCTTCGGTCCATAGTGCGGCGTTCAGGGCCGCGATCGGATCGTCGTCGGGCGGGATAACGGACGCAAGGTAGGTTCGAAGGGAATCCGGAATCCGTGCCAGGGCCGTCGACAATCCATAGAACCGGATGCCGCGAGACTCGAGATCGGCGCGGACCGCACGATAGGCCTCCTCGGACGCTTCGAGCGCTCCGAGTCCAGGCAGAGCCGTTGAATCATGGGATGGACCCTCCCGTGCGGGCGATCCATCCGACGGAACGATCGCCCCGAAATTGAACTCGCGCAAGAAGGCGGCCCACGCGGGAACGCCGTCGGACCGAACCAGGTCGAGCCCGCGCAGCCGCTGGCGCAACATCCAATCGGGTTCGCCTCGTCCCGTCGAGAGCTGGCGAACCAAGTCCTCGGTGGGACCGAGGTTCATCGGGACCGGGCTTCCCGCCTTCTCCCGTGCGTCGGTCGGGGCGACGGACGGGGTCGTCATGCTCACTCCAGCGACACGATCTCCTTCTTCGCCTGGATCGCGGCCTCGAGCGTGTGCCACGCCAGGCTCGCGCACTTCACGCGAACCGGGAATTCGCACACCCCGGAGAGGACCGCGAGCTTGCCCAGGGAACCTGTGTCGACGGGATCGCCGGGTCGGCCGGTGACCATCTTGCGGAACTTCTCGAACAACTCGTGCGCTTGTGCCTTGGACTTCCCCTTCACGGCATCCGTCATCAGGGAGGCCGAGGCCTTCGAAATCGCGCACCCTTGGCCGACGAAGGCGACGTCCGCGATCGTTCCGTCCGCGAGCCGCACGTAGACGGTCACGCGGTCTCCGCAGAGGGGATTGTGCCCGACCGCGGTCGCATCCGCGTCCACGATCTCATGGAAATTCCTCGGCCTCTTGCTATGGTCGAGGATTGTCTCCTGATAGAGCTCACGGAGATCGGGCGTCATGGCATCACGGTGCGGCGGCAGCTCCGACCCTGTCTATCCGGATCGTGCTTCATAAGGTCTCTCCGACGTCGGCTCCTTTCGGCAACCGCGAGAGGATTAGTTGGTCGAGCTTGATCCGGATCGGGGCGACCTTCACCTGGTTCACGACGTCCGAAGCGAATGCGTACGTCAGGATGTGCCGGGCGTTCTCCTCGTCGATTCCGCGGGAACGAAGGTAGAACACCGCGTTCTCGTCCAGTTGCCCGATCGTCGAGGCGTGACTGCACTTCACGTCGTCCGCCAGGATCTCCAGTCCTGGCGTACTGTCGACGAACGCTTCCTTCGAAAGGAGGAGGTTCTTGTTCACCTGCCGGGCGACCGTCTTCTGGGCGTCCTTCCGGACGTAGATGTTCCCGTTGAACACGCCGCGCGACTTTCCTCCCAGGATGCCGCGGTACAGCTCGAGGCTCGTGCACGCGGGGGCAGCATGGTCGATCCGCGTGTAGTGGTCCGATTGCTGGATCCCGGACGGCATGAAGAGCCCGTTGAGGCCTACGCTGCCACCTTCTCCTCGGAAGAGCGTGTGGACGTAGTTCCTGACGAGGGCTCCCCCGAAGGACATCGAATGGCATGTGACGGAGGAATTGCGGTCCTGTTCGACCGCCATCGTGGCGATGTGGAAGGCCGCCTCGGACTCGCGTTGGATCTTGTAGTGGTCCAGGACGGAAGCAGGTGCCGAGACGACTTCCGTGACAGCGTTCGTGAACGTGACTTCGGGGGCCCACCCGGCGTAGGTCTCAATCACGGTCACCTGGCTTCCCGCCCCGAGGCGGATCAGATTGCGCGGGCACGCGATCGTCGGCACGTCCCGAGCGGTCGAGACGAAGACCAAGTGGATCGGCTCGTCCACGACCGTATTCTTCGGCACGTCCACGAAGGCGCCGTCGACGAAGAAGGCCGTGTTCAACGCGACGAAAGGGTCGTCCTGGAATCGGGCGAACCGAGCGAGATATTTCTCGAGGGTCCCCGGTTCCTGCCGAAGCACCTCCGCGAGGGATGCAATCCGAACCCCTTCCGGAAGCGACCGAAGGTACGACAGGCGCGGCGCATACCGACCGTTCACGAAGACCAAGCGGCTCGTCTTCAAGATACCGAAGGCGAAAGGTTCGAGTTTCTCTGCCACGACCCCATCGGGCCCGCCGATGATGGCCGGTTTGAAGGGGACGCGAAGGAGGGGCGCGAGGTTCGTGAACCTCCATTCCTCGTGTCGCTGCGTGGGGAAACCGACGGCCTCGAACCGTTCGATCGCGGACCGGCGGATTCCACGAAGCCATGACGGACTGGGGAGGTCAGCCTCTGCGGACGCGAACTCCGCGACGTACGTTTCCTTTGCGTCGAGCGCCACCGCCACGATGTCACCGGGCCTCACGCGCGAGCCGGCTGCGGCTTCGGCGCCTCCTCGACGATCCAGCCGTAGCCGTGCTTCTCCAGGTTCCGGGCCAGGTCCGCGTCGCCGCTCTTCACGATTCGGCCGTCCACGAGTACGTGGACGAAGTCGGGGATCACGTAGTCGAGGAGACGTTGGTAGTGGGTCACGACGAGCATCGCTCGGTTCGGGCCGCGCATCGTATTCACTCCATTTGCGACAAGGCGCAAGGCGTCGATGTCAAGCCCGGAATCCGTCTCGTCCAGGATGCAGAACTTCGGCTCGAGGACTGCCATCTGGAAGACTTCGTTTTTCTTCTTCTCGCCACCGGAGAAGCCTTCGTTCAACCCGCGCTTCATGAACGTCTCGTCGAGGCCGAGGAGCTTCGCCTTGTCTTGGACGAGGCCCATGAAATCCATCGCATCGATCTCCTCGAGCCCGCGATACTTCCGGATCGCGTTGAGGGCCGCCTTGAGGAAATACGCGTTGCTTACGCCGGGAATCTCGACCGGATATTGGAACGCCATGAAGACGCCTTCCCGGGCGCGGTCCTCCGGCTTCATCGCGAGCAGATCCTTGCCTTGGAACCGAGCCGTGCCCCCCGTGACCTCGTAGGCCAAGCGCCCGGCCAGGACCTGCGCGAGGGTCGTCTTGCCGCTCCCGTTCGGGCCCATGACGGCGTGGACTTCTCCGGACCCGATCGAGAGATCGATTCCCTTCAGGATTTCCTTCCCCGCTACCTTCACCTGCAAATTCTTGATCTCGAGCATCGTCGTGTCCTCCGGCCATCGAAGGCGTGTTCAGCCGACCGTTCCCTCAAGGTTCAGGCTCACGCTGATCAGTTTTTGGGCCTCCACCGCGAACTCCATCGGGAGCTTCAGGAAGACCTGCTTGCAGAAACCGTTCACAATCATGTTCGTGGCATCCTCCGGGGTGATGCCGCGGGTCTGGCAGTAGAAGAGCTGATCCTCGCCGATCTTCGACGTCGACGCCTCGTGCTCCATCTGGGCCGTCGGCTCCTGGACTTGGATGTCCGGGAACGTGAACGCGGCGCACGTGGACCCGATCAGGAGGGAGTCGCACTGGGAGTAGTTCCGGGCGTTCGTCGCGCCCTTGTGGATCTGTACGCGACCGCGGTAGGTGTTCCGTCCGTACCCGGAGGAGATGCCCTTCGAGATGATCGTGCTCCGGGTGTTCTTCCCGATATGCAACATCTTCGTGCCCGTGTCGGCCTGCTGGTAATTGTTCGCGAGCGCCACGGAGTAGAACTCACCCACGGAGTTGTCGCCCTGCAGGATGCAGCTCGGGTACTTCCAGGTGATCGAGGAACCGGTCTCGACCTGGGTCCACGAGATCTTCGAGTTCACGCCGAGGCACTTCCCCCGCTTCGTGACGAAGTTGTAGATCCCGCCCTTCCCCTGCTTGTCGCCGGGGTACCAGTTCTGGATCGTGGAATACTTGATCTCCGCATCGTCGAGGGCGATCAGTTCGACGACCGCGGCATGAAGCTGATTCGTGTCCCGGATCGGCGCCGTGCATCCTTCGAGGTAGCTCACATACGCGCCCGGGTCCGCGATGATCAGCGTGCGTTCGAACTGTCCCGTGTCCTGAGCATTGATCCGGAAGTACGTGGAGAGCTCCATCGGGCATCGGACGCCCGGCGGCACGTAGGCGAACGAGCCGTCGCTGAAGACCGCGCTGTTCAAGGCCGCGAAGAAATTGTCGTTGAAGGGGACGACGGAGCCGAGGTACTTGCGCACGAGGTCGGGATGCTCGAGGACCGCCTCGGAGAAGGAGCAGAAGATGATGCCGAGTTCCGCGAGCTTGTCCTTGAACGTCGTCGCGACCGAGACGCTGTCCAGCACGGCGTCGACCGCGACGCCGGCCAGACGTTCCTGCTCCTGGAGCGGGATGCCGAGTTTCGCGTACAGGGACCGGATCTCGGGATCGACATCCTCGAGGCTCTTCACCTCCTTCTTCGGCTTCGGGGCCGCGTAGTAGATGATGTCCTGATAGTTGATCGGGGGATAGCGGACGTTCGACCACGTGGGCTCCTTCATCGTGAGCCAGTGGCGATAGGCCCGGAGCCTCCACTCGGTCATCCATTCCGGCTCCTTCTTCTTGCGGGAGATGAGCCGGACGACGTCCTCGTTGAGGCCCTTCGGAATCGTGTCCTCATCGAAGTCGGCGACGAAACCGTATTTGTACTCCTGCTTCGCCATCTGTTCCTGGAGTACGCTCTTCGAGACCATGCCACACACCCCCTTTTCATGGGGAGAGGATGAGACACTATAACGTCGTTATATATATCTTTGGTCGCAAGTGAGTCGAACAACTCGATGGATGATTCGCCAACGACACTCGCGGCGGAAGACTTAAGGCGCGGGCCCGCGTTCAAACGAGTTGGAGACGCAATCGCGATGATCGCTTCCCAGGAACTGCCGCTCGTCGTCACCGATAGCGCGGTACACCGGATCCGCGTTTTGCAACAGAAGGAGAGCCGGCCGGAAGCTTCCCTGCGGCTTCGAATCATCGCGGGCGGCTGCAGCGGCATGCAGTATCGGATGGACCTCGCCGACGCACCTCGGACGAACGACCTCGTCGTGGCAGCCCACGACGTCCGCGTGTTCGTCGATCCGAAGAGCATGACCTATCTGAAGGGCTCGAAGCTTGAGTGGGAGGAGGATTTGTTCGGGGGTCAGTTCAAGATCACCAACCCGAACGCGAAGCACTCTTGTTCCTGCGGTCTGAGCTTTACGATTTAAGCGCGCCCGATTACAGCGCGTTCGCAAGCATCTCGGCGAGGTCGACGATGCTCAGCGTCATGTTTCTCTTCGACGCCACGTCCTCGAAGTGCAGTTCCGCGTGGGGGCAGGTCGTCACGAGGCTCGGCGCGCCCGTGTCTTCCGCCGCGTCGAGACGACGCTGGGCCACCGCGGCCGCCTGTTCCGGGAACACCGCGGGGAAGCCGCCGCCGGCTCCGGAGCAGAGGGCGTCTTGGTGGTGCGGAAGGATCTCGAGGACCTTGAGGTCCCGAATGAACTTCAACGCTTGCCGAGGCGGCTCAAAGACCTTCGAGACCCGGGACATGTGGCACGCATCATGGAACGCGACCTTCTGCGGGAGCGGTTTCGTGAATGCGATCCGCTTCTCGCGGATCAGCTTCTCGACGTAATGAGAAATGTGGAACACGCTGAACGGCGGGTTGCCTCCCCACGCCTTGTAGTCGCGCGCAAAGGCCCGGTAGCATTCCGCGCACGCCGTCACGAGGACCTTCGCCCCGGTCTCCTCGACCGCCTGGACGTTGTGGGGCATCAGCTCCTTCTTCGTGACCTCTTGATATCCCATCCGCGCGAGAGGCGCTCCCGTGCACCATTCCTCGGCTCCGAGAATCCGGTACGGGACCTTCGCGGCGTTCAGGATCTTCACCATCGCCCGCGCAATCTGTTGCTTTTTGTAGCTCGCGGCACAGCCGACCCAGTACAGGACCTCCGGATTGGGAGACTGGACCGCCTCTGGCGGGAGCCACGCGGTCCGTTGGTCCGAGGGTTCGCCATACAGGTTGTGGGTCGCCCGGACGTTCTCCAGATAAGGATGGAGTTCCGGCCGTTCGTACCCGGACGACACCATCCACGCTTTCACGTCATCCCAGAGGCGATCGAACGGGATGTCGACCGGACAGACCTCCTCGCAGGCCCCGCAGCCCGTGCATTCCCACGAGTTCCGCGCGAACTCCTCGCCGGGTTTCACATGGCGGCGGAGCAGCAGGTCCAGCGGCCCGCGAATCTCGTACTGCCGGAGCGCGAAGATCCGGCCGCGGGGCGACGCACCCTCCCAGCCCGCCTCTTGGTACGCGGGACAAACCGGGACGCAGTAGCCGCACATCGTGCACGCGTGGACATCTTCCTGAATGGAAGGCATCTTTGTGAGGCGAGGCACCCAGTCCCACCTACCCGATTAGGCGCGCAACTCCGCGAGCTGGCGGTCGGCCTGGACGGCCTGCCCCTCGTCCTCCTTCGCGAGATCCTCGAGAAGGGTCCGAGTGGCTCCGGCGGCCTGCGCGGCGGACGCGCGAAAGAGGACCGCCGAATGGCGGTCGGTTTCCGATGCGATTTCCCAGGCCTTCGCCAAGGCGATCTCCTTCTCGAACGCATAGCGGGCAGCGCCGCAGCTGGGACACACGCTCGGCATCGCCTTCGTCTCAGCGACGAATCCGCACACGTAGCACTCGACCTTGGCGACCGCGTCGAGCGGATAGATGCCGGGCATTACCGCGGCACGCGTCGCGTTCGTGCCCGCGACCGCCTCGAGCTTCGCGAGCTGGGCCTTCTTCCGGCGGCCCATTTCCTCGAAGGCGACTTTGACCCGCATCTCCGCCACCGCGGCGTTCGCCAAATCGTAGAAGGTCAAGCCCTCCACGACGGCCCCGATCGCGCGCGCGAGGGCGTCCGACTCCCTCCCGACCTTCGAGCTCAAGGTACCTGGCCACCGCAGAATCCGATGGATTTCTGGATGCGGCCGAGAGGATATCAAGATTTGCCACTTGTGGCGGAGTCGCACGGACCGGACGGTTCAGATGCCCCAGCCGAACTGCTTCTTCGCCGTCTCGGACATCATCTCGGGCGTCCAGGGTGGCTCCCAGACGATGTTCACGACCGCCTCCTTGACGCCTTGGAGCTGTTCGAGCTTTCGCTTCACGTCTTGGTGGATGTATGCCGAAGCGGGGCATCCGGGGGCGGTGAGGGTCATCTTGACATCAATCTTGCCCTCGTCCGGCTTGAGGTCGATGTTGTACACAAGACCGAGGTCATAGATGTTGATCGGGATCTCGGGGTCGTAGCACTTCCTCAGGACGCCGATCACTTCTTCCTTCGTGGCCATGGGAGTGCCTTCGACCGGACCTACGTGGGCCGCGGGATATTAACGTTCCGATTCCGCCGAGAGAGGCTTGCGGCCCGCGAATCCACCGCCCAGGGTGTGCCACCATCCGATCCGGTCCTCCCCCCGTTGCCAGCACAGGTAGACGACCTCGTTTCCGATCCGCGCGGGGAAATCGATCAGCCCGCGATGCAGGTCCTTCACCTCGCAGCCGAGGGCGAGGACCGCGTCAATGTCCGCTTGGACGGACCGATCCAGGTCGGCCTGTTCTTGCAACAGGTCTGCATACGACTCTCGGTCCCTTGAGGGCGCACCGATTAGGCCTTCACCGTAGTACGCTTCGGAGTCCTCGACGAGGTCCTTCACTTCTCGCAACCGGGCGAGCTTCGGATCGAGGAGGAGGAAGATCTCTTCCAACTGCGGGAGGAGCGCGTTCGCCTCGTCTTCCGTGAAGAGTCGCAAGGCCGAATCTGTGTGCAAGCGAACGTCCGCCGGACCTCCCATGTTTCGACCCTCCTGCATCCATTAGCGCCGGGGGACTTGACCTTTGTCCTAGGTCAGTCCGTGGGCCGTGCGCACGGCATGAGCCGCCGCGACCATATTCCGCAATTTGATCCTCGCCTCATCGACGCTGCGGGTCTTCAAGCCACAATCCGGGTCGATGAGGAGCTTCGAGGGCGAGAAGATCGTGAGGGCCTTCTCGATCCGCTCCCGGATCAAGGATTCCGGTTCGATCACGTGGCTATGGACGTCCACGACGCCGAACGCGATCTCCTTCTTGAGCGGCTCCCGCTTGAAACGGTCCAGCAGGTCGAGGCCCGAATTCGACATCTCCAGATCGAGCTGGTCCACGGGGAGTTTGTTGAAGTAGTCGAAAATCTCGTTGTAGTTGCCATAGCAGGTATGCAAGACCGTCTTCGCCTTCAGGCCCTTCGTCACGATGCCCACCGCCCTCACGAGGAGCGGAAGCTCATCGAACCGAGTCGAAAGGGCCGGCTCGTCGACTTGGACGACCTTGGCACCCGCGGCCTCGAGGGCGACCGCCTCGTCATGGAGCAACTTCGCGAAGGCGAAGCAGGCATCCGCCCGCGAACCGTAGTATTCGTCGAACGACCAGTCCATCATCGTGTACGGTCCGGTGATCATGCCCTTCACCGGCCGCTTCGTCTGGGCCTGGGCGAACGTGAACCAATCCACGCTGATCGGACCGCGTCGCCTCAGCTCGTCGACGATGATGGGCTTCTTGTAGTACCGGTTTCCGTACGACCGAACGAGGCCCGAGATCTCGGTCCCGTCGATGTTCTCCGCGAAGTACGTCGCCATGTCGCCTCGGTATTGCTCGCCGTCCACGAGGATATCGATCCCGATCTCTTCCTGGAATCGGATCCATTCGGAGGTCGCTTTCTCCTCCAGCGTCCGCAAACCGTCCGGGGAGAGCTCTCCCTTCGACGCCTTGGTGCGGGCGCGCGTGAGGTACTCCGGTTTCGGGAAGGATCCCACGCTGGTCGTCAGGAGGGCGTTCAAGCGCCCACCCCCGCTTTCTGAGCGGCCGTGCGAAGAATCTGCAGTTTCCTTCGGGCCCGGTCTCTCGGAAGGAATTCGAGGCCGTTGGAGGGCGAAAGGTAGGAGGCCTTCAGGTCCACGGCCCCCTTCAGCTCCAGGGCCTTCTTCGCGATCGCGGCCGGATCCTCCTCCCTGGTGTTCCGCGCATCAATCAGGCCAAGGACGAGGGGCTTGGTCGATCCATGCTTCGCGAGGACGGGCCAGGTGGCGGATCCTTGGACCAGGTCGAGGCCGAGGATGTCTGCGGGCGCGTCGCCGAGATCCTTGTAAATCGCGGCGACATCACCGAAGAATGTGAACAGGGTCAGCGTCGAACGCGCCTTGTGAGACCGAATCCGCTCGAGGGCTTCCGACACGAGGGTAAGGTCGCCCGGATACCTGGTCAAGATCGGTTCATCGATCTGCACGTTCGAGGCACCCGCCTGGACGAGCGATCCGACCTCCTCTCCGACCGCGGTCGCGAGATCGAGCGCGAGCGCCTTTTTCGATCGATAGTGCTTGTCGAGGGCGAGCGAGGCGAGGGTCACGGGTCCGGTCAGGACCGCTTTCACAGGAACCTTGGAGTTCGCTTGAGCAAACTTCCAATCGTCGGCGAGCACAGGCCCCTTCCAAGCGACCGCTCCCCGGACGACCGGTTGGCGGTAGTACGTGTTCGTGTCGAAGTAACGCACCAGTCCGTTCGTCTCGACGGAAACGAGTTTTCCCGCGAAGTGGCTCTGGCTGTCGTACCAGGAGATCTGCCCGTCCGTGACGAGATCGATGCCGATCTCATTCTGCTCACGAAGGACCTGTCGGACCGTATCTCGCTCGATGGCCTGGAGCTCGGCTTCGACGATCTCGCCTCGATCGAGGCGTGCGATCCCCCTTCGCAGGGCTTGTTCTTCGGAGGTCTCTCCGATCCGTGGGTAGGTCCCAACGACGGTCGTGCGCACCATACGACGATCCTCTTGCGATCCGGACGGTCACCCATGTTGCGGATGGGATAAAAGCCTTGCAATTCCAATCGGAATACTGAATGAATCGACCGAGACGTCACTTCTCAACCTGTTCTTCGAGGAGCTTGACTTCGCCTTGAAGGTTGATGTGGTAGAAGCCTTCCAGGTCTTTGTAGCCGATCTCCTCCATGTGGAGACAGTCGACGGGACAGACGTCGACGCATTGCTGGCAACCGATGCACTTCGTGTAGTCAAACTCCGGGATCACAATCGGTTTTCCCTTTCGGTCATTCGGACCGTCCAGCATGTCGATGCAACGGGTCGGACATTCCCGTTCGCATTTCTTGCAGCCGATGCACACATCCGCCTCGAGAATCGGATGCTCTCCGATCCGATTGATCAGGACGATCTCCTTGTCCGAGTTCTCTTTCGGCATGCGGAGCTCGTCTGCGCGGTAGTAGAGGTCCTCCCGGGCGTAGTCCGCGAGCTCGAACTCCTGCGTGAAGTTCCAGGCGTCCGTGGGACAGTACTCCATGCAGTTCCCACAAAAGAGGCAATGCCCGATGTCCACCGCGGGCCGCCGGATCACCTTCTTCATCTCGTCCAGCTGCGCGCGGCTGGGGTTCAGGAACTCCGACGTGGGTTCGACCTCGTAGAACTCGAAGTAGATGCATTCGTTCGGGCAGACCTTCGCGCACAGCTCGCAGCCGATGCACTTGAACCAGTCGATGCTGTGCTGGCCCCGATACGCGAGCGGGAGCTCGACCTTCTGGTACGGATACAGATGGGTGACCGGCTTCCGGCCTCCGGGGACGAGGCGGTTGATGCCTGGCATGGTCACCAAGGTCTGCTTGATCGTCGCGATGAGAGGGCGAACCGTCCCGCCGATCGTCCCGACCTTGCGGCGCCGGGACTCAGCTTCGGACTTGGGGGACTTCATACGTGTACTCGCCCTTCTGCATGTCCATCAACTGGCCTTCCCGCGCGCTGACGAGCCGGCCCTTCTTCGTGCGGACCCAGCCACCCCGCTCCGCCTTGATCTTCGCGCTCAATTTCAGGAAACCGTCGATTAGGGCCTCCGGTCGGACAGGGCATCCAGGGATGAAGATGTCCGTCGGAACGAACGTGTACGAACCCTTGACGATGCTGTACGAGTCATAATACGGTCCGCCGCAAATCGTGCACTCGCCCATCGCGATGACCCACTTCGGCTCCGCCATCTGCTCGTACAAGCGGCGGACGGCCGGTCGCAGCTTCAACGAAATCGGGCCGTTCAACAGGAGCACATCGCATTGCCGCGGGGATGAGCGATAGATCACGCCGAAGCGTTCCACGTCGTACCGGGGATCCGAGGTCGCAGCCATCTCGATCGCGCAACACATGATGCCAAAGTGCAGGGGCCATGTGGAGTTTCGTTTCGCCCAGTTGAAGAACTCGCCAATCAGGCCGCCCTTGAGCGTGTCCAGCAGGGCACCGCCGGGCCCCCGCTTCATCGGCGCGTCGATGTTCTCCTCGACCCACTTCACGAAGTCCTTCGAACGGAGGCCGACGATGTTCGCCTGTTCCGCCCGCTGGATCATCCGCTCTCGACCTCCGTCCCGCACGCCGCGGGTCGCTCCTGGTCGACTCGAATATCGGGGTCGCTCTTAACCCTTCGTCCACGAATGTTCACGACCGTCTCGCCTCCGGGTTTCCGACCGATTTCCGCGACGAAAATGTACCCCCGGTCCGCCTTAAAGATTGGGTCCGTACGACTCACATCGGCGTTCGCGACTCGAGCCCGCCCCAGGAGGCCCACCACGGGGCATCGGAGAACAGGACACCGGGATTCAGGAGGCCCTGCGGGTCGAGGGCCCTTTTCGTCGCACGCATCACCTCGTACACTTCCTGTCCCCACACGCGCGGGAGCGTCTCGGCACGCAGCCGGCCGATCCCATGCTCGCCGGAGGGAGCACCGTGGAACCGATCGAGCACGGCATCATCGAAATCCTCCCGCAAGGCGCGCATCCTCTCAAAATCGGCCGGGTCCGTCGGGTCGAACAACGGCCGGTAATGGGTGTTCCCGTCGCCGATGTGGCCGTAAATCCCTGCGACGGTCGAATGCCGCCGGGTGAGGCCCACGAGAAACTCGATGAACTCCGGGACCCGGTCCCGCGGGACAATCGGATCCTCCACGAAGCCCCAGGCCTTGCGGGTTCCGGGACGCTGGATGATCGTCGGAAAGACGGACCGGCGGAGTTTCCAGAGTGCGGCCTGAGCGTGCGGGTCCTCGGCGACCTCGGCGGGGCGACTCAATTGGTATCGAGCGGAGATTGGCCCGACCACGTTGGCGATGATCGCATCGAGATCGCCCTCGTCGAATTCGATGAGGAGCATGGCCGCGGCGCCGGAAGGTACGCCGTGGACCTGGCGGCCAATCAAGTCCAATGAAGCCCCGTCGATGGCTTCCATGGCACTTGGCTGGAGGGGGAGGAGGTCTGCGACGAGCGGGCCGAGTTCCTCGAAGCGGTCGAGATACAATAGCACGGTCACGCGCCGGAGAGGGATCGGGAGGACCCGGAGGGTGACCTCCGTCACCATCCCGAGTGTGCCTTCGCTGCCGACGAAGAGAGCCGCGAGGGGGAAGATGCCGCGGGACAGCGAGTCTGCGATCGTCGCAAGCTGATAGCCGCAGGAGTGCTTCCGGATGGGACGGCGGCTTGACAAGATCGCCTTACGATGGACTTCGATTTCGGCCCGAACGCGTTCCAAGGACGGAACCTGCTTCGCGACTAAGTTCCATTCCGGATCGTCGACACGGACGTCCCGAGCATCGAGCACGGTCCCATCGACGAGAGCGACTCGTAGAGAGAGGACGTGATCTTTCGTCTGACCGTATTTCACGCTCCGATATCCGGATGCGTTATGACCGACCATGCCGCCGATGCGACAGAGGTCCTGACTCCCGGGATCGGGAGCGATTCGCATACCGCGTTCAGCCAAATATCCATTCAATTCGGCCAGGAGAATCCCGGGTTGGACCGTAACGCATGGCCGCATCGGGTCGAATCGGATGATCCGGTTGAAGCGCGTCGTGTCCAGGACGACACCGGGACCGATGGCCGCTCCGGAGAGCGAAGTCCCAGAGGCGCGTGGGGTGAGAGGGACCTGGAGGTCGCGACAGACCTGCAGGACGGCCAAGACGTCCGCCTCGCTCGTGGCAAATGCGACAGCCCTCGGTTCCACTGCACACGGGCTCGCATCCGTCGAATAGGTGTGTCGACTGCCCTCGTCCGTCCGGACCTTGCCCGGTCCGAGTGCGGCTTCGAGCGCACGTCCAAGAGTTTCTTCTGCAGATGCCATTCGGTCGTTCTGCGAACCGCCGGGAGGCGTTTTCCTTTTTTCGGCAGGGCAGTCCGTCGCCCAGGGACTAACGTTTATCCCGCGCGTCGCCTTCGAAGGCTCCGTGCCGATCAACCAGGAACGTGTGCGAAAGCTGATGGAACACGGCCTGACGGAGTACCAGGCGCGCGTATACCTTACCCTCCTGGATCTCGGAGCGGCGACGGCGACGCAGATCTCGCCCTTGTCGAAGGTCCCTCGGACGCGAATCTATGCGACGATGCAACAGCTCCATCAGAAAGGCCTGGTGCAGATCCTTCCGGAAACACCGCTGCGATACGAGCCGGTCTCGTTTGACGCGTACCTCCGGGCCCTCGGCGACGACCTTCGATCGCGGGCGAAGCAGATCGACGCGGGCCTCGACCTCCTGGCGCGGGAATTCGCGATCAACGCCCAGCGGGAGCCCGAATCCCACGGTCGGTTCGAAGCGATCTATGGCCGGAAGAACGTCCGAGAGCGCTTGCTCCGGATGTACGCGATCGCCTCGCGGGAAGTGATCGGAATCGGGACGACTCGGAGTCCGGGGCGGATCCTCGGGGCGTTTCGGCCGAGCCTCGTGGAGAAGGCTACCCAAGGGGTGCGATTGAAGTACGCTTTCCGCTTCACGCCGGAGAACCGCGACGACGTCCGCACGCTGCTGAAGCACGCGGAGGTCCGCCACATTGATTTCCTCATGCCGGTCTATATGCACAACGTCGATGGGAAGGAATTCCTGATGAGCCACCCCATCCCGGACGACGACTCGCCCTACCGAGGCGATGACATCGCGATCTGGACGAACGATCCGGCGATCGCGGATGCGATGTCGGAAATGTCCGAGCGGATCTGGGAAATGGGGAAACCCGCGGCGGACGTGCTCGAAGAACCTCGACCGGCCAAACGAGTGGCCCTCACGCGCCCTTGAACGTCATCCGCTGGATGAGCCGGGTCAGATCCGTCCGCGGTTCGCCGTTCGGGCCCGCGATCGTCTGCAGGGCCGGCGGATTCTCCATGTACGTGGGGACGCGTTGCATGATCCGTTCCTCGAACGTGGGGACGTGTTCGCTCTTAAAGAACACCCCGATCGGTATGCGATCCCCCCATTCGAGGGCCTTCTCCAGCGCCTGCGTCGCCTTCTTCTCGAGTTCGGACGGTTCGTGCACGACCGGGTCAAACCCTTCGTCCTCAAGCTTGTACACCCGCGGGAGCGGACGGCCGCTGTTCGTCTCCTTGCGGTCCTCGCCGCCGTACCATTCCTTCGTGTTGATGTCGTTGTACGTCGGGCAAGGCTGCAGGACGTCAAGGAACGCGTAGCCCTTGTGTTCGATCCCCTGCTTCAACAGGGAGACCAGGTGCTTGATGTCGTAGGAATATCCGCGCCCGACCCAGGTCGCGCCGGCGGCCAGGGCGAGCCAGATCGGATTCACCGCGTCGTTGATGTTCGGGTGCGCGAGGGACTTCGTCTGGACCCCGAGCTTGAGGGTCGGCGCGGCCTGTCCCTTCGTGAGGCCGTACACGCCGTTGTCATGGATCACGTACAACATATCGAGGTTCCTTCGGCCGGCATTCACGAAATGACCGCCGCCGATCCCGAGGCCGTCCCCGTCGCCGCTGAGGCAGAGCACCTTCAGCTGCGGGTTCGCGAGCTTCACGCCGGTCGCGTACGGGAGCGCCCGGCCGTGGAGCGTGTGCACGCCGTACGTCTTCACGTAGTGGATCGTCTTCGCGGAGCAACCGATCCCCGAAACGATCGTCACGCGGTGCGGCTCCATCCGAAGCTCGGCGAGGGCCATCTGGATCGTCCGGAGGATCCCGAAGTCGCCGCAACCCGGACACCAATCGTTGTGGACCTCCGTCGCAAAGTCCGCCGGCTTCATGACCTGCTCAAGCGCCACAGGTCAGCACCGTCCTCTTCTCGGCCTTTCCGCCGAGCACGGAATGAAGGGCGTCGTACAACTCCGTGTTCGACATCGGGCGGCCGTTGTACTTCAGGATGAAGTGGGTCATCTCGATCCCTGTGTGTTCGCGGACCACGCCGGCCAACTGGGCGCCGAAGTTCATCTCGACGCCGATTCGTCGCTTCGCTTTCGCGAGGAACTTGCGGACGGCGTCGACGGGGAATGGGTTAATGAGTCGAAGGTGGAGATAGCCGATCTTCGCGCCTTCCGCCCACAGGCGATCGAGCGCGTCGAGCAGGGCGCCTTTCGTCGAACCCCAGGAGACGATCACCGTGCCGGCGTCCTTCGGGCCGAAGTAGGCCATCTTCACGTCGTCGGGGATCTCGCGGGAGGCCAGGTCCAACTTCGCGAACCGCTTCTCCATCATCGCGTTCCGCAGGCCGGGGTCCTCGGTGATGTGCCCCAACTCGTCGTGTTCGTCCCCCGTGTTCCAGAAGATCGTCTCTTCTTGTCCGAGAAGCGCGCGAGGGGAGACGGGACCGTTCCCGAGGTCGAATCGCTTGTACGGATTCTCTTTCGAGTAGCCGTTGTTGCCAAAGGCCAGGGCCCCGCGCTCGATCCGAAGGTCGGAGAGGTCCGGCGGTGCGATCGTGGCATAGCTGTTTGCGAGGGCCTTGTCGACAAGGTGGATCACGGGCATCTGGTACCGGTCCGCGTAATTGAACGCGAGGAACCCGTCGCGGATGCATTCTTCGAAGTCGCCGGACGCGAGGACGATCCGCGGGCTCTCGCCGTGCCCGGCATGCAAGGCGAACCGCAGGTCGCCCTGTTCGTGCCGGGTCGGCATCCCCGTGCTCGGACCGGCCCGCTGGTAGAGCGTGATCACGAGCGGGACCTCGTTGATCGAGGCCCATCCGATCCCCTCCATCATCAGGGAGAAACCGGGCCCCGACGTCGCGGTGGCGGACCGTGCTCCTGTCAGGGCGGCCCCGGTGGCCATCGTGACCGCGGCGATCTCATCCTCGGTCTGCACGACCAACATGGAGGCGCCCTTCTCCTTCCCGCCGGCCTCCGGGACGAGGCCATGTCCGTTCACGTCGAGGATTTCGTTTTCCTCGAGGAACTCGCTCTCGTCCGAGGCCGGGGTGATCGGATAGTACGTCTGGAACCGCATGCCGCCGTAGAGCTTGCCCAACGCGGTCGCCTGACTCCCGGTGAGGAACAATCGGGGTTCCTTCCTGGCCAACGTCTGAAGACGATACCGGAAATCCGGGACGAGGGATCGCGCGAGATCGTACGCCTTCTGCGCGCCCGCGGCGTTCATGTTGACGATCTTGGCCTTCGCGCGGAAGACTTCCTCGAGGGAAGCCCGCATCATCGCGAAGTCGAACCCCAGCAGGCCGAACGACGCGCCGACCGCGAGCATGTTCACGACCCGCGAGATCTTGCTCAGCTGGTCGATCTGAAACTCGTCGGCGATTTGGTCGAGGAGGTCCTTGAACGGAATCGGGACGAGAGCAACGCCCCGCTGCTTCGCGGCCGCTAGCAGGTCGCCGATCGTCTCGCCGACGCCGTGGGAGATGAGGTACGTCTTGAGGTCGGCGGCCAGGCGCTTCTCGATCGTCGGGATGTCCGAGAGCCGCGTCTTGGCCAAAGCGGGATCGTAGACGATCGCTCCGTCGTCCGTGACGGCGCGGGCGTGGCGGAACAACGTCTCCGCCTCGAACGTCGCGAGGACATTCACCGCGTCGATGTGCGACCGCACGATGTTCGTGTGCGCACGCAGGGCGAAGTAGGAATGCTCGCCCATGATGTTCGAGTAGAACTCCCGCTTGCCGAAGACGTTCAGGCCGCCGGCCGCACAGGCACGGGCGAACACGTTCGCGGAAGAGTCGACACCGCTCCCCTGCGGCCCTCCGATGAGCCAGGAAAGATCGTTGACTTGAATCGCAGGAGACATGGGATCCTCACGCGGACGCCCGAAGGCGCGGGCCTTCTTGGGGATTTAGCAATTCCCCCTGGATTCCGCCTCTGGATTCGGCCACACAGATGGGACGCCAGCGCACCTTATCAAACCTTTCCTCCCGGTTCTGCCGCCCGCGAATTGGACGTGGACGAACTAGGGAGAGAGTTGGTTCCCCGTGCCAACCTTCGGCGCGCGACCGCGTGGCAGGATCAGCTGTTCCATGAACCCTTCCATGAATTGGAAGCGGTTTCGCAAGGTCACCTCGCTGACGCCGGCGATTTTCGCAATCGCCTTTTGCGGACGACGTTCCCCGGACGCCAAGGACGCCAGGTAAATGGCCGCCGCGGCGGTCCCCGACGGCGAGAGGGACATCGAGCTGTCGATCTTCTCCAGTTCTTTCAGGATCTTCTGGGATTCCGCCTCCACCGTGTTGCTCAAGCCGAGGCGGGAACAGAACCGGCTCACGTAATCGGACGGCCGGGACGGCGGCACGCGAAGGGTGAGGGTCCGCAGGAGCGCACCGTACGCCTTGCCGATCGTCTTCTTCCGGACGCCGGTCACCTGTTGCAGCTCATCGAGCGTTCGAGGGACGCCGTCGATCCGGCAGGCTGCGTACACCGCGGCGGCGACGATCGCCTCGATGGACCGCCCTCGGACGAGGCCCTTCTCCAAGGCTTTCTTGCAGATGAAGCCGGCCTCGTCCTTGACGGGACGCGGGAGCCCCATCAGAGACGCGACGCGATCCAAGGATCGGATCGTCTCGGGGAGGCTTCGCTCGCCGGGACGAGAATGGCCCGAATGCCGCTGGAGCTTCCGCATGCGGTAGAATTTCTCTCGTTCCCGGAGGGGAATCGTGTTCCCGCGGGCGTCCTTATTCGCGAGGGGGATGACCGTCGTCAGTCCGGAGGCGCCGGCCACGTAGCTTCGCGGGGCGCCGGTCCGCGCGAGCCGATCGTTCTCTTCCACCGAATAGGCGGCCCATTCCGGCCCCTCGTCGATTGCACTCTCGCTGATCACAAGGCCGCAGGAATCGCAGACAAGCTCGCCGCGCGTGTAGTCACGCACGAGGTGCTCGCTGCTGCATTCGGGACAGACCCGGTCTTCTTCGACCACCGGATCCGCCGGCGTCGTGGTTGGCATGGGCTGCTTCCCTTGCCCGCGGTGGGTCTTCGGGTTCCTCCAAATATAACGCGTTTATATTATACCTTGTCACTGTGGTCAGTGACAACTTGCTGGTAACCGTTTGGATAGGAGGGAAGGGAGACCATCGGGACGAGACACGTCCTAATGCCCGGTGACGGACCCGTGGGCCGTGGACGGACCGCTGGCTTGGCGCCATGCAGGCGCTGGCTGAGCGATTTCCTCGTACGGCCCTCGGCCAGAGCCCGAGTACGTACGAATCATTGACAAGCTTAATGCTTCCCCCGTTCTGTCCGAACGCACCGGGCATGACCGACTACCGCGTCGAGAAGGACTTCCTGGGTGAACTGAAAGTCCCGAAGGACGCCTACTGGGGCGCCCAGACGCAACGGGCCATCGAAAATTTCCCGATCAGCGGGATCCGCTTCGGTCGGCGCTTCCTCTATGCGCTCGGCCTGATCAAGATGGCGGCGGCCCAGACAAACATGGAGCTCGGCCTCCTCGATTCGAAGATCGGAAAGGCGATCGTCCAGGCCTGCCAGGAGGTCATGGAGGGTAAGCTGGACGCCCACTTCCCCCTCGATGTCTTCCAGACTGGGAGCGGCACGTCGACGAACATGAATGCGAACGAGGTGATTGCGAATCGAGCGAACGAGATCCTCGGTCACGCGCTCGGCGAGAAAGGGCCCATTCATCCGAACGACCACGTGAACATGGGCCAGTCCTCGAACGACGTAATCCCGACCGCGATCCACGTCGCCGCCCTCATGGAGATCGACCACAACCTGCTGCCCGCCCTCCGCGAACTCGAAGAGAGCCTGGCGAAGAAGGCGAAGGAGTTCGATCCGATCGTGAAATCGGGACGCACCCACTTGATGGACGCGACCCCGATCCGCCTCGGCCAAGAGTTCTCCGGGTACCAGTCCCAGATCGACCACGGGATCCGACGTGTGTCGTCCTGCAGGGCGGCCCTCGCGGAACTCGCGATCGGAGGGACCGCCGTCGGAACCGGGATCAATGCGCACCCGGAGTTCCCGGGGCGGGTCGTCGAGAAGATCAGTGCGGCCACCGACACGAAGTTCCGGGTCGCCGAGAACCACTTTGAGGCCCAGGCATCCCAGGACGCCCTCGTTGAAGCGAGCGGGGCGATTCGAGCCGTGGCGGTGTCGACGATCAAGATCGCGAACGACCTCCGGTGGCTGGGCTCGGGGCCCCACACGGGCCTGAGGGAGCTGAATCTTCCCCCGGTCCAACCCGGTTCGTCGATCATGCCGGGGAAGGTGAATCCCGTCATCCCGGAGGCGGTCATGCAGGTCGGCGTCACGGTCATCGGCAACGACATGGCGATCGCGGTGGCCAACTCCCATTCCAACCTCGACCTCTGCACGATGATGACGGTGATGTCTCAGCGCCTCTCGCAGAACATCGAACTCCTCGCGAACGTCTCCCGCGTGTTCGCGCACCGGTGCATTGAGGGAATCAGCGCGAACATCGACGTGTTGCAGCGGTATGCGGAATCGAGCCCCGCCATCGCGACGACCCTGAACCTCCTGATCGGCTACGAGAAGGCCGCGGAAATCGCCAAGGAGTCGGGCCGGACCGGGAAGACGGTCAAACAACTCGTGATCGAGAAAGGCATCCTGAGTGCCGAGGAAGCGGAGAAGGTCCTCGACCCGCGACACCTGACGAGCCCGAGCAAAGACCTGCTCGGAGGCGGAGGAGGCTAGGCTTCGCGGATGTCCGCCGGCTTGCCGCGCAAAGCGCTGGCGGAGAAACTTGGAATCAAAGCGGGTTTCGTCGTCGTCGTAATCCGTCCGCCGAAAGACTACGTTCAGCTCCTGGGTCGGATTCCGGAACGGGTCTCAATCCGGTCGCGGTTGAACGGCCCCGTCAACATCATCCACGCGTTCGTTCGGACGCGCGCGGACTTAGACGCCCGATTCGCGCGATGGAAAGATGCCATCTCGAAGGATGGGTGCGTCTGGGTCTCCTGGCCAAAACGGGGCGCGAACGTGCCTACTGACCTGACGGAGGACGTCGTCCGCGCCATCGCATTGACTAACGGCCTCGTCGATGTGAAAGTCTGTGCCGTCGATGAAACGTGGTCCGGTCTGAAGCTCGTATACCGCCTGAAGGATCGGCAGTAAGGCACCGCCGCAAAGGTACATGCCGTGACGCTCCGCTCCCCTTGATGGGCCAGAGGGCCCGGGAGCAGAGACGCATGTCCTATCGCCGCGTCAAGGATCCCACGGAAGTCATCGTGATTTTCAAGACGCACCTGCGGGAGGGCGCGGACTCGGAAGCATACCGGAAGACGTCCCGCCGCATGCATGAGCTGGTCGAGCAGATTCCGGGATTCATCTCGATCAAGGCATACACCGCCGAGGACGGAGAGGAAATCGACCTCGTCCGCTTCGCGAACGAAGAAGCCCTCCGAACGTGGAAGGAGCAGCCGGACCATCTCGAGGCCCAGCGCCGCGGCCGCGAAGAGTTCTACGATCGATACTCCGTCCAAGCGTGCAAGGTGGTCCGGGACTACGAGTTCCGCGTCGACGCACTCGACCCGAGCCACGAAGCGGACCACAACCGGGGCAAGTCGCAAGGTCTTTCCACACAGTGACCCATGCGCCGGGCAAGGGAGGTGGCATGTACGCGACATGACGCGTCGGAAGGCCTCCCGGGCGAGACTTAGGCCCTTCCGACTTGACGACGCCGCAGGTGTCTGCCGCATCTACGCGAACTTCTTCGTGGACAATGCGGTGCAATTCGGTCGCGGCCGAATGACCGTGGCGGTTGCCGATGACCGTGTCGCCGGATTCGTCCTCTGGGGTCCCGCGTTCGAGCCCGCCTGGTTCGATCCGGGAGTGAAGCGGTGAGCGGAGCTCAATGAGCTCCACGTCCATCCCGACCACTACGGCCGGGGACTCGGGACGCGGCTCGTCCGATCGGCAGTCCACCAGGCCCGCGATGACGGATTCGCCGTGATGTACGTCGTCACAGAAGACGTCAACGCCCCCGCCCGCAGAGTATACGAAAAGAACGGCTTCCGGGAGCACAACCGGATCGTGCGATACAAGATCGAGCTTTAGGCGTCTTTCCTCTCGACGGAATGGCCGGGAACCGCCCAGCCTACTCCGCCGGTCGCCGGCTACCCGCGAGCCTTTCCGTATCGATCTGGGCCTTCTGAAGCCGCCCGGAGTAGTCGACGTAGACGGTCTTCCAGTAGGTGAACTCCTCCAGCGCCGTCGTCCCGGCCTCTCGGGTGTCCGTGGGACCTGTCTCCTTCGTCCCGCCGAACGGCAACTGGACCTCGGCCCCGATCGTCGGCGCGTTGATGTAGGTGATGCCGGCCTCGAGCTCGTGCATGGCGCGGAATGCCCACCGGAGGTCGTTCGTGTAGATGGACGAACTGAGGCCGTACTTGACGGAGTTTGCGATCGCGACAGCGTCTTCATAGTCCTTCGCCTTGAGCACCGAGAGGACCGGCCCGAAAATCTCTTCCTGGGCCAGCCGCCTCTTGCGGTCCACCGCGAAGACGGTGGGCGAGATGAAGAATCCACGGTCGTACGCCCCGCCAGTCAACTTCTTGCCACCAGTGAGGAGCTGGTCCCCCTCCTTCTTCCCGATGTCGATGTACCCCAGGACTTTCTTCTCTTGGTCGGAGGAGGCGACGGGGCCCATGTCCGTCTTCTCATCGATCGGATTGCCGACCCGAAGCTTCTCCGCCCGCTCGACGAGTTCGTCGACCACTTCATCGTAGACTTTCTGGTGCACGATGAGACGGGAGGCCGCGGTGCACCGCTGCCCTGCGGTCCCGAACGCGCCGAACATCACGCCATCCATGAGTAGGTCGACGTTCGCATCGTCCATCGCGATGATCGGATTCTTGCCGCCGAGCTCGAGTCCGACCTTGATCATCTTCTTCGCGGCGCTCTCGTAGACGTGCTTTCCCGTGTCGACGCCGCCGGTAAAGGAAATCGCGCGGATGTCCGGATGGGCCACGAGGCCGTCCCCGACGACGGAGCCACTCCCGGTTAACATGTTAACCACGCCCTGTCGGAATCCCGCCTCGTCGAGCACCTCGACAAACTTCGCGGCGCAGAGAGGGGTGAGGCTCGACGGCTTCAGGACGAACGGGCATCCCGCGATTAAGGCGGCTCCGCTCTTCCATCCGGGGATCGCCATGGGGAAGTTCCACGGCGTGATCAGGCCGACGGGGCCGACCGGCATCCGGACCGTCAGGCACATCTTGTTCGGCAGCTCGGACGGGACCGTCTCGCCGAACATCCGACGGCCTTCGCCGGCGGCGTACTCATAGAAATCGATTACTTCCTGGACGTCGCCACGACCCTCGGCGATGACCTTCCCCATTTCCGTGGTCACGATGCGACCAAGTTCCTCCTTTTTCCGTCGAAAGATCCGCGCTGCCTCGAGGAGCATTTCGCCGCGTCGAGGTGCCGGGGTCTTCCGCCATCTCTCGAACGCGCCTTTCGCCGCGCGAACGGCGTCGCCCAACTCTTCCTTCGTCGCGGAGGGGAACGTGGCCAGGACTTCGCCCGTGGCCGGGTTGATCGTCTCGAACCGCTTGCCTTCGGATTTCTTCCATTTCCCGCCGATGAAGAGGCCGTACTCCTGAACCATCGAAGTTCCTCTTCAAGCCAAACAACGTCCATCCGCTAAGAGCTTAGTGTCCCTCAAGCCGTCCGGAGAGGAGGCTCTTGCCCGGGTTCCGATTTTCACGAAAGGGCGTGACCACAATACGGACACTTCGCGATACGACCAGAAGGGGGGATCCGGCCGCCACATTCAGGGCACGCCCGCGAGGGGCGGGACGCAGACCAGGACGCCACGAAGACGATGAAACCCAAGGCGACCGCCGAGAGCATAAGCCCACCGGCATTCGGAAGAAATCTCGGAGGATTCCCTCTCCAGTCATAGGCGAGCAAGACAGAGAGGGCCACGATCACCAAGGAATGATCACGCCCGCTTGCCGGGTCTCCTTGCGACCGAACCGCGGTTGCGGGGGACGGGGCGGCCAGCCGCGAATGAGTCTGAATATCGAAATCGCGAGGAGGACCGAGACCCCATAAGATGACCTCCAAGGGGGCCCGAAATAGGAGTAGGAGGCCTACGACGACAAGATATCCGGTCAACGCAGATAGACCGAAGACCCGCTTCGAGTGACGTAGGTCCATGCAGATTTGCATCGGGGCTCAATCAGCATCAAGGTTCCGCGCCGCCTCAACGACAACCCTCCCGAGGCATCGAACAGAAGTCCTGCCTGAAACCGGTCAATGAGACTTCGAGTCTGCCGCCGAAGTGGTGCGGGTCTTCGGGAATCCCTCGACGACGCGCTCTTCTGAATCTCGTATGATCGCCGAGGCAGCCGCGAAGAGGCTGTCTGCGACCACGTCCGGAGACCATGGCCGGACTTCCGCGGCGAAACGCCTTCTCCACGCCTTCGGCCCGACCCACGCGACGCGGCATCCGAAGGCCCGACCCGTTTGCACGTCGAGAGGCTTGTCGCCCACCATCCACGCGGTCCTGGGGCGGACTCCGAGGTCCCGCGCGGCCGCGAGCAGCATCCCGGGCCGCGGTTTCCGGCACGCGCAATCAGATAGCACATGGTGCGGGCAATGGTAGATCTCGGAAATCCGGATGTCATTCTTCCGGAGGGACGCAAGCATGCGGTCGTGGATCCGCATGAGCTGCCGCTCCGGGACCAGCTTCCATCCGGAGGCGTCCTGGTTCGTCACGATCACCAGGCGCCAGCCGTGCTCCTGGAAGAGGCGCATGCCCGCAATCGCACCGGGCAGGAACTCGAAATGATCGGGCGTGCGGACGTATCCAGCTCGTCCGCGATTGATCACGCCGTCGCGGTCGAGGAAGACCGTCGGCTGATCGATGGCCTTCGCACCTTCGGACAGTCCATGACGCTTCACACGCAACGCCCGTCGTGACTCGGGGGACTGCAGGAAGAAATCCACGAGCCCCCACTTGGCGAACGGGTTGCGGGTCAGCGTGAGTCCCTTATCGACCGTGAACCAAGCCGCGTCCTCAATCTCGTCCGCCTTGAGTCGAAGTCGGTCGGACTTGAGATGACCCTTGTACACGAAGCCCAATGTGTACGCCGGTTTTCCCGGAAAACCAGAGACGTAGACATTGAGGAGACCGTCGAGCGCGACTTCGGTCCCAATCTCCTCCATCGCTTCCCGCTCCGCTCCTGTCTCAGGCCCCTCTCCGTAGTCCATGAAACCGCCGGGGATGTTCCAGTACCCTTTCGAATATCCTCGAACCGCCTTCACCATCAACACACGCGGTCCCTTCGAGAGGATGACTTCGGAGACGCAACGGATCATCGTCGTGTAGATGGCGCGCTTAACGAGCGGGTCGATGTCCGTCCGTTCGAACACGGAGTCCCGTCCCATCCACTCTTCCGGGTGATGGTCGAGCCGCGGGGTGCGCTTCAACACACGATCCTCGCCGAAGTCCATGATGCCATTCGGATCCGTCCGGAAGGGAAGGCCCTCGTCGGCCCGCGGGAATCGGTACTTGCCGCGTTCCCGGACGAGGAAGACCTGACCGTCCGTCTCGACGAACACGTGCCCGCGGCTCCGCTTCTTGGCCATTCTTCCCAACCATGCCCGTGGGCCGTATTAAATGCTCACGGGAAGCGGGGACGATCGGTGAAAGTCAGTCACGAACTTTCGACGCGATCGAGACCCCGTCGCGGAGCGGCACAATCGTCGCGATCATCCGCGGGTCCTTCGCCAATCGCTCGTTGTACGTCCGGATCGCCGCCGTCTCCGCGGACCGGACTTTGCGGGCCACATCGCCATGCCAAAGGACGTTGTCCGTGACTAAGAGCCCGCCGACCCGGAGACGTTCGATACACGGCTCGAGGACGGCGGGATACCCGGCCTTGTCGATGTCGTTGAAGATGAAGTCGAATGGGCCTTTGAGATTGCGAAGGATTCGGTCCGCCGCCCCGACGAGGACCCGCACCTTTGAAACGACGCCGGTCTTCTCGAAATTTTTCTGAGCGAGAGCCGCGGTCTCGGGATCGTGCTCGACCGTGACGAGTTCGCCGCCGTCGACGAGGGCGCGAGCGAGCCAGGTCCCCGAGTACCCGATCGCGGTGCCGAGCTCCAGGATGCGCTTCGCGCGCAGGGACCGCGCGAGGATGTGGAGGAAACTCCCCTCCGCCGCACCGACGATCGGCCAGCCCTCCTTCAGGCCCTGCTTCTCGACCGTCACGAGGGCGGCATCGCCGCGGTTCGCCAGGCCATCCATGTAGTTGTCAATCTCGTCGTATACAATGCCGGGAGGCAATCGACCACCGTCCGGCCGAGCGCTGTCCCCGGGCATGAACCTTCTCGCGTCGTTGACAAACGCTTATCCGGCGGACGGCCGGTTCGCGGTGCGGGATGGGACCCATGTGCAAGCTCACGAAGACGGACAGTGCCGTCCTGTCGTGGTATCTCGAGACGCAATACGTGAATGAAATTGCCGCGCGCGGTTATGCCGTCGCACCGAACCTGGACCTGCCGACGCCTTCGCGCAAACTCACTCATTGAGAGAGGCGCCGGTCCGGGGCCGAGTGACCCCGTCCAGATCGTCCGCCCGCCGCTCCATCTGATCCGCCTTCGACCGCAGGTGCCGGGTGCGCTCCTCGAGATGGTTCGCCTTCAGGCGCGCCTTCGCAGCCCGGTGTCGGAGCTTGGCGGCCTTTGCGCGATCCTTGAGCTCGTGCTCCGGTCCCCGGCGGGCCGACCGGGGGAATACCGGCCGCGTCTCCGGCGTGGGTATAGGCGTCGGGGTCTGCGGTGTCGGTACTGGGTGCTCGGGCCCAGGCTCCATGGTCGTCTCGAACGCGCATTCGAACATAAGAGTTACGTCCACGGACTCACAACCCGAAAATACCGGCCCGTCCATCGGCCGACCCGTGAAGATCTTCGTCGAGGCGCATGGTTGCACGCAAAATTACGGGGAAGCGCGCCTCATGCAGGAAGCCTTAGCAGGGCAAGGTCACGCTCTCGTGACCACCGAGGGCGATGCCGACGCCCACGTCCTCGTCACTTGCACGGTCGTGGAGACGACCGAGCGGAACATGATCCGCCGCATGACCGAATTGGCGGCGTACGACAAACCCCTCATCATCGCCGGCTGCATGGCGGCCGCGCAGCGACAACGAGTCCTGGACACGGTGCCAAGGGCCAAGCTCCTGCCGCCGCGGAAGTGGCCCCAGATCGTCGAACTCCTGGACTCCGGGACGGCATGTGGCGAACGGTCCGCCGACATCGAGTCGCAATCGTTCGGATGGCACGACGCGATCATCCCGATCGAACAGGGCTGCGTCGGTCGATGCACGTATTGCATCACCCGGGTTGCTCGCGGCCGGGTCGCCTCGTACCCGGTCGACACGATCATCGAGCAGGTCCGCCGGAGTGTGGACCGCGGGATGAAGGAAATCAAACTGACCGGTCAAGACACGGGGGCGTACGGGCTCGACGCAGGGACGAACCTCGCGGCCTTGCTCCGAGCCGTTGACGGGCTTGCGGGAAAATTTCGCGTGCGTGTGGGCATGGCGGACCCCCTGACCGTTTACCCGATCGTGGACGAGCTCGTTGAGGCCTACGGCTCGGAGAAAATCTTCAAATTCCTGCACCTGCCGGTCCAGAGCGGAGACGACGCCATCCTGGAGGCCATGCGCCGGGAGTACAACGTGGCGCAGTTCGAGGACATCGTCCATACGTTCCGTCGCGCGTATCCCCGGATCACGCTTTCGACCGATGTGATCGTCGGCTTCCCCGGAGAGGATGACGACCAATTCGGAAAGACGATGGAACTCATCGAACGGATCCGACCCGACATCGTGAACGTCACCCGTTTCTCGCCGCGCGTCGGCACTCCCGCGGCCCGGATGCCGAACCCCATCGTCGGATGGCGGGTGAAGGAACGCTCGCGCCAGCTGACGTGGATGCGGTTCGAGATCGCGCAGCAAATCCACGAGGCTTTCGTTGGCGAGGAGGTCGAGGTCCTCCTGACCGAGCCGGGCAAGGAGTCGACCGTCTTGGCTCGCACGCCCGAATATAGGCAGGTCGTCCTGGCGGGACCGCTGCCGCTCGGAGCCTTCGCCCCTGTCCGAATCGAGGCGGCTCGCGCAACGGACCTCCGTGGCACGCTCCTCGGAGTCCCGACGGAATTCCCACAGTCTTCGTCGGCGGCGTGAAGGACGAGCCGAGTGGTGGCCGATAAGTCGTCGCATCGCGCGTTTCCAAATCCCACATTCTCCTCCGACACAATGGGCTTTATACATCAGCACAAATCCGTGCCCCGCAGCCCCGTGGTGTAGTGGTCAAGCATTCGGGTCTTTGGAACCCGCGACGGCAGTTCGAATCTGCCCGGGGCTATCGGCATGAAGTCCTCGGCGCGCCTCACGTTGGGATTCGACGACCTCGACTCGGCCCGGGCCATCGCCGCCGCGGTGGCCGTCGACGATGACGGCTACATCCGGACGACCCGACGCGGACGGACCCTGATCGCCGAGGCGGCCGCGGACGGACCGATGAGCCTCCTCCATACGCTAGATGAATACCTCGCGTGCATCAGTGTGGCGGAGCGGACGTCGAAGGCGGCAGGCCCTCCCGGACGTACGCGGCGACGCCGCGCTTGAACGAGAGCATCTCCCGCCGGTTCATCGACGATTGGGCGACCGCGCACAGCTCGTCGTCGGGAGAGACCACGAGCATCTCGTCCCGAGGCCGAACCTCCGGATCCGCCTCCCGAACGAACTTCGCGAAGACATTCTTTCCTTCCCGGACGAACGGGACGGCATCCGCGTCGACGATGATGCGAAGTTGGGGAGGGTGGAACGCCCGATGGAGGCGTTGTGCGCCGGCCGCCTTCAGCGTGAATAGGCCGTCCTCCGCCCGCAGGGAAAGGACGTGGTCCCCGTCGACCATGACGTTGCGGACCTTCCCTGTGTTCTTCGACACCACGTAAGAGACTGTCCCGAGGAGAAGCGCGTCCGCCGCGCCGCGACCGAATTGATGGTCCGCGGTCGCGCGGATCCGAGCGGCGTTCCAGTCCACCGCCCGCTTCCCAGGGGCCCGGGCTCGAAGCTCGTCGAGGCTGGATTCGCCTTCCCACAAGAGGCCGAACGGATAGCCTGCGCCTGCGGCCCATTCACGAAAAAAGACCTCCGCGGCCTCGAGGGATTCGACGTCCAGCGAATCCGGCACCACGGATTGGGCCATGGGCCAGACGTGGTCGAGCTCGAGCGGAACGGGACCCCAGATGGACTTGACGACCGCGTGGACGTCCGAGGTTTCCATGACGCGCGCCACCGCGGAAGCGTAGGCCTCCGTAAAGGGTCGGCGGTTTTCTGGGAGCACGACAAGTCCCTTGGCCGACGGCGGCTGATATCGTTCCATGAGCCGTCGCCGGAACCGATACAAGACCGGCCGGTGTGCGGTCTCCGGGCCGACATAGTACAGAGCGCCACGCCGCGCGACGGGCTCGAACTCCTCCAGGAACTCGTTGTGGTGACGAAGCTCCCGCAGGGCGACGAGCAGGGTTGGGTGAGCCCGGGCCCGACGCTCGACCAGCTCCCACAGGTCCCCATGCGCGATGGTACGACGCACCTCGCGGACAGCGGCGAAACAGGTGTGCAGGTTGTGCTCCGCGATGAGGGCCTCGTCCTGGGCGATCTCCTTCATCGCATGGTCGGTGCACACCGGACAGGGACAACCGCTCTCGCGGAGCTCGGACGCCCGTCGCGTGCCATCGTGGAACAGCATCCTCCCGTCCCGCGCGTACTTCGCATACGATGCCGAATCGAACAGGTCGCATCCAAGGAGGGCAGCGAGGGGGAACACGAGCGGATGGCCCGCCCCGAAGAGATGGACGGGTTTCGCCGGGTCCAGGCCCTTCTTCGACGCGATGACGACCCGGGCGAGATCTTGGAAGCGATAGGACTCGAGTAGGGGGACCACGCCGCCGATCGCGCAGACGGAGACCCCGAGGGTGGAGACCTCTCGCGCGCACCGTTCGCGGAGGTCGGGATGAAGACCTCCCTGGACCGCTCCGACGAGGGCCATCTCCCCTCGGAGGGAATCTGCCTCCTTCGCACGGCGGATCGTCTCCTCAACGTCGGCGGCGGCCTGCGTTCGGTCATGCGACGGTTCGGAAAACACGTCGAGCATCGTGCCGAGGTCCGCGCCGATCCGCTTCTCGAATTCGATCACCTCGGCGTTCGTCACGTCCACGTCGCCGTACACATGGGATTGGAACGCGCCGGAATCCGTCATTATGGCGCCCGAGAATCCGAGGAATTCGTGGAGGCCCTGTCGAAGGACCGACTCTCGATGCGGCCCTCTCCCTAGGATGTACGCGTTCGTCATGAGGATCTCGGCATGGAATCGGTTCACGAGATCCGCCGGAGGGATGATCGGTCGGTTCGGGTTCACGACCGGGAGCAGTGCCGGCGTCGTCACCCGACCGTGGCGGGTCTCCATCACGCCGATGCGACCGAGCCCGTCCCGTTCGCGGACCTCGAACACCCGCGGCCCATCGGACCCTTCCCGTTAAGGCTTTCCCGCGGCTTCACCCACCTCTCCCGAAGGGATATGGCACGAGCCTTGTTGTCTGGACACCGCATGATCCGGGAGACGTTCGTCCACATTGCGGGCGTCGGGTATCGGATCGAGGAGAGGATCTGGCGTTCGGGAATCCGGACGTGGGACGATTTCTCGGCGGCGCCGCGCCCGCCTCGAATCGGCCAACGCCTCGCCCGACGGATCGAGGACGAGGTCGAACGGTCCGCGGAGGCCTTGCGTTCCGGCCGCCATCGCTACTTCGCACGCAAGCTGCCTTCGCGGGAACAATGGCGCGCGTTCGATGCGTTTCGTCGGCACGTCGTGTACCTCGACATCGAGACGACAGGATTTTCGATCGGCCGACACGCCGTCACCGTGGTCGGCGTCTACGACGGGAGGAGGAAACGCTCCTTCGTCCAAGGCGACAACCTCGAGGACCTTCCCGGTGCGCTCCGACAAGCCAAGATGCTCGTCACGTTCAACGGCTCGCGCTTCGACGTCCCCTTCCTCCGGAAAGCGTTCCCGCGGATGGGCCTGGACCTGATCCACATGGACGTGCTCCACTCCCTTCGGCGTCTCGGCTTCGTCGGAGGCCTGAAGTCCATCGAGGCCGAGATGGGGATCTCCCGCAGCGACGAGACGTCCGGTTTGCGGGGGTCCGATGCAATCGCGATGTGGCATGCCTACCAGGCGGGCGATGACGACGCCCTGGACCTTCTCCTGACGTACAACCTGGAGGACGCGGTGAACCTGGAGCCGCTGGCCGAGTTCGCGTACGAGGCGCTCCGGTCCCTGTGCTTGGACCGCGGGTACGTCACGGCGGACCGATATGAGTCGGACGGGCACAGCGTGGTGCGTTGATGCCGTCGCGGCATAAAGTTCGAGCGCAGGTCTCTTGACAACCTTCCGAGGCAGACTCAACGTGCCCGGCCGCGGTACCGGTCGGGCGGATATTTCGCCTCGTCCTTCTTGAGCTTCGCGAGCATGGCCTCGGAGAGATCCATCTCAAGCGTGTTGGCCAGACTCAGGCTATAGATGAGGACATCCGCGAGCTCCTCGCCGATGGCCGAGCGATCCTCGGAGGACAGCTCCGCGGGGGTTCCCGCTCCTCGCCACAGGAATCGCTCTAGGAGTTCGGACGCCTCGATCGAGATCGCCATGGCAAGATCCTTCGGCGCATGGAACCGCTCCCAATCCCTCGCGTGGACGAATTGACGGACGCGGTCCCGGAGCTCACCGACGGACGTCGTCGTGTCGGCCATGCCCGCGAATCCGACGATTGGTACAAAGTCTTACGCGGGCAGCAGGGCGCCGCGGAGGTTCAGGGTTTGCTCCCTGACTTCGCCTTGCGGGGCGGCCAACACGCCGGGCGGGCCGACTTCGACCCGGGCCCGAAGGTTGCCGTCCTCCAGGGTGATCCGAACCGACTTCAAGCGGGAACGAAACAGCTGGAGACCCTTTCCGTTGCGGGAAGGCAACTCTTGCTCGCAGTAGACGAGGCCCAGTCCCTCGAGCTCCTTGATCCGGCGGTAGCAGGCCGCGATCGGAATTCCGAACCGGCGGCTGAGTTCCAGCGCGGACACGGGGCGTTCGAAGGTCCCCATGAGGATCCGGGCGGAGTACTCGTCCATCACGGTCTGGCTCAGTTGCAAAGGCTCCATCATATTCAGTCCCCCCGCAGTCCGAGGATCCGCGAGACGAGGTTGGTGATCTCGTCCGCTTCGAAGGGCTTGTTCACGTATCCGATGGCCCCGCGGCGCACGCTCTCGATCTCCGTGAAACTGTCACCGAAGGCCGTCATGAGGATCGCACGAAGGCCGGGTTTCACGCGGCGAGCGGACTCGATCAACTCGACTCCGTTGGGCCCCGGCATCCGGTAGTCCGTGAGGAGGAGGTCCACGTCGTGGTGCGCGAGCTTCCCCATCGCCTCGGGGGCACTGCCCGCCGTCACGACGGAGTAACCGACCACTTGGAATAGTTCAGCGAGGTTTTCGCGCACGCCGTCGTCGTCATCGACGATCAGGATGCGCCCCCCCGCGATTGTCGTCTTTTCCGGCGCCAGGATCATCATCGTCCTTCACTACACAACCGATGGAGGCGGGACGATATATATCGCCCAGTTGAGTGCGGTTGACAAGCGTGCGCGGTCTGGAGTCGGATCGGTCTTTCACGATTTCGATATCAGCAATGAAGGCGCCTTGCGGTCGGAGAGCGCGCGGACGACGTGCCAGGCTCGGCGACCTGCGTCGGTCGCCGCGTACCGCCCGGCGTCGACTTTCGTCAACAGTCCGTCCGCTTGGAGCTTCTGGAGATGGAACGAAAGCTTCGAGGAGGAGTCGACGAAGTTCTTCTTCAGGATCGCGGAATACGCCACGGGTCCGGAGACAAAGACAAAGCCCACGACGGCCCGGCGGATCGGGTTCGCGAGGGACTCGAGCATTCCCTGGAGGACCACGGACGAGGCTCCCGGCTCCGGTTCGAGACCGACATCGGAAGCGAGGGTCGCATCCGACGACCGAAGGACCAACGTACCGCCTTTCGCTGCGCATTTCCCGCTCATGTGGCGGATCCAGGCCCGGAGGTCTTCCCGACCGTGCACCGCCTCGATCAGGTCGAGGTCATCGGCATATACCACGGGACGTTCGACGCCGTTCAGATATCCTTCGATCGCGGTGTTCAGATGGTACAACTGCGCCGGCGCGAAGACATGCGGCGGTCGGCCCTCGTGCGCGATGCGGAGGACCAGCGTAGCGCCCGACGGCGGTTTCGCGCGCGGTCCAAGCACGGCGACGAGAGCGGCACGACCCGCGGCCTCGGAAACGACGTCGGAGATCTTCGGGTCGCTCCCGACCGCCCCGAGCAGCGCGCGGGCGGTCCTTTCCTCCTGCACCATGTGGAGGGTCCGCCGGAGCGCTTCCAACTCATACGGTTTCTCGACGAAGTCGATCGCCCCTCCCTTCATCGCCTCGACCGCGGCGTCGATCGTCCCCTCGCCCGTGATCATGACCACGGCGGTCTCGGGCCTCACAACCCGGAGACGATGCAGGACCTCCAGTCCGGTGGCTTTGGGCATCCGAAGGTCGAGGAGGGCCACGTCGAACGACTCCCGCTCGACCGTGCGAAGCGCTTCACCCCCGTCCGCGGCGGTGACGATGGCGTGTCCGTCCTCACGCAGGAGCGCGGCGAGCTCTTCCCGGAGGGTCTTGTCGTCATCGGCGACGAGAATCTTCATGCCGCCTCCCTTCGAGGGAGGAGGACCGTGACCGTCGTTCCGCGCCCCGGCTCGGAGGCGACCTCGAGAGAGCCACCGTGCCCGGTCGCGATGTGCTTTGCCAGGAGCAAGCCTAGGCCGATTCCCTCGCCCTCGACCTTCGTCGCGGAGACGGGCTCGAACAGGTGAGCCACGACCTCGGGTGTCATCCCGCTCCCGGTATCGGCGACCGTGACCGCGAACGCGTGCGGACGCTCTTCGACCCGAACGCGGACGGATCCTTTCGCGGTCGAGTGCATCGCATTGTCGAGGAGGTGGACCAACAGTTCCTGGATCAGCGGGGGATCGACCATCGTGACCGCGGCCTTTTCCCCCACCTCGACCTCGAGGGTCACACCCTTCTTCCGTTTCCGCGGCATCTGCGAGACCGCAGACCGGACGACGGATCGCAGGTCCGTCTCGATGGGATGGATCTGCCGGCTCTTCGAAAGACTCACCAACCCGTGGACGATCCTCGCGGCGCGCCGTCGCTCCGTGTCGATCTTTTCGAGCTTCCCGAGTGCGACGGGATCGGTCACTCGCTTGCTCGCGGCGGACGTCAGAAGGGAAATCGTCGTGAGGGGCGTATTCAACTCATGGACAATGAAACCCGCCAGTTGGCCCATCGTGGCGAGCCGTTCTGCGTCCAAGAGACGTTCCTGGGCGCGCTTGCGGTCGATGGCCATGGCGACCTGCTCCGCCACGAAGTTGAGCACGCGCTTGTCCTCCTCGTCGAAGCGCACGCCTTCCGCATAGCTCTGGACCACGATCACGCCGACCGGCTTGCCCTGACTCACGAGCGGGGCGCCGACCCAATCGACGGACGGCGGTCCAACCGAAACGACCTCCCCATCTCGAAGGAGGTCCGCGAAGACCTCGGGGGAAGCCAGGAGCGGACGGCCAGTCCGAAGAACATACTCGGTGAGGCCGCGGCCCAGCGGTTGCCGAGAAGGAGCGCTTTCCTCCTCGTCGACGAAGTAGGGGAAGTCCAAGGCCTCGGCTTGATCGTCGTACAGGGCGATGTAGAAGTTCGTGGCGGGCATCAGGCCGCCGACCACCTTGTGGATCTGGCCGTACAACTCGGGAAGGTCTCTGGCCGAATTCGCGGCCTCCGAGATCCGGTACACGGCGGACTGGATCGCTTCCGTCTTCCGTTTCTGGGAAACGTCCATCGCGGAACCGATCACCCGGACCGGATGTCCGGTCGAATCGTGGAGGATGTAGCCGCGGTCTACCAAGGTCGCATACGTACCGTCGCGGCGACGGAACCGATACTCCGAGGTCCACACGGACCCGCCGCTGCGGACGAGTTGGTCGATGCTCATGACGACGCGCTCCTGGTCCTCCGGGTGCAGGTGCTCCGTCCACCAAGCCCCGGTCGGTTCAATCTCCTCGGGAGGAAATCCGAACACCTTCGAGACGTTCTCGTTCACCCAGAGCCCGTCCGTCTGGAGGTCCCAGTCCCACACGACGTCGTTGGTCGCCCGGCCCAGGAGGCGGAACCGTTCCTCGCTCCGTCGGAGGGTCTCCTCGGTCCGCATCCGCTCGGACACGTCGAAGGCCACGCCGATGGTCCCGAGGATCGCACCCTCGGGAGAACGGAGGGGCTCGATGTGCACGTCGTACGTTCGGCCCTGCCAATCGATCTGGGTGGCGACGCCTTCCCCGGCCAGCGCCCGGCGGTGTGACGCGATCGGCTCAAGGTCGTCGTCGGGGATGTTGAAGTATTCGAACAGGGTGAGGCCCCGCTCCCCGCTTCGCACGGTGTCCAGGGTCCGGAATCCGCCGCCCATCGCGGACGTGACCCGGAGTTCCTTGTCCGTGATCCAGACCAGGACGGGGGCCTGCTGAAGGATCATCCGCAGGCGGTTCTGGCTCTGGGACAATCGCTGTTCGGCGGTATTCCGTTCCGTGAGGGCTTGCGCTTGCGTCTGTTCCGTCTCCGCGAGGCGACGCCGGTTCGCGGCCTCTCGTATATGCTCCTCCACGATCGCGGGCAGGAGCTCCGTGTACCGTGGCGTCTTCACGATATAGGAGGTCGCGCCGGACCGCATCGCCTGGAGGGCCGCCTCCTCTCCGTCCGGCGGGACGACGAAGATCATCGGCGTCGTCGGGAAGCGATCCGCGAGGAGTCGCAGGACCTCGATCCCGGTCGCATCGCGTAGCTTGCTACCGATCACGACCGCGTCGAAACGATTCCCCATCGCGAGCTGGAGGGCTTGCTTGCCGGACGCCGCGGTCCGGACCAGGCAGCCGCTCCGGGTGAGGGCGGCCACGCTGAGGATCTGGTGCTCTTCGTTTCCGTCGACCACGAGGACGGCGAACGGAGGTTCGCCTGTCGTCCCCGCGACCGCCGAAGGAGTGGTCTGGGCCATGGATGACCGATGGGCGGGTGAACCGTCGCGACGAGAGCGTCGCGCGGACCCGATGCCATCCTTCCGGCCCGTATAAAGGCCTACCGGGGACATTCGCGGTTTCGACACTATGGAGCGGATGGAACCGATCCGCGATCGAACCCGGCCCGCTACGACGTCCCCGTGACGGCCCGCGTGACCTCGAAGCCGCCGTCCTCGAACGTGAGGGCGTAGTACCCGGTCTCGTGTTTCGTCGACCGCATCTTCACGACCCGAAGGCGTCGCTGGATGAACAGGTCCGATGTGGGATGCATCTCGAGGTTGATGATGCCGTCCGCCAGATAGGCCTCCTCCGGGGGCGCGGTCCCCGTGCCGGCCGCGAGGGGCCGTTCCGAGATCAGGATCGTCATCGGGCCGAGGTCCCGCAACCATTCGAACAAGAAGTACAGCTCGGAGCGGCGGTCCTGCATCTTCGCCATCGTCTCGAGCACATCGAGGGAATCGACGACGAGGACGGAGATCGAATCCATCTTCATCACGTTGTTGCAATACATCTTGAAGAGCTCGAGCCAGGTGCCCCGCCCCTGGAGGTAGTTCAGGTTCTTCCGGATGTTCCCCATGTCGAGCGTCGTGATGTTCGGCGCGGCGCGCTCGTCCGCCATGCCGAGGGAGGCCATGTGCTCGAGCGTGAGGTCCTTGCCCTGTTCGAGGGTGAAGTACGCGGACTTGCGGCCTTCTCGCAACGCGTTCTGGTAGAGGATCGAGTAGGCGAAGGACGACTTCATCGTCCCGGGTGCGCCGTTCAGGAGGACGACGAAACCGTCCGGGATCCCGCCGCCGACGATGTCGTCCAAGCTGCGCACGTACGTCTTGATGCGATTCCGTTCCGTTCGGGGACCTCCGGAGGCGGATGCAAGGGCCCCACACCTAAGCCTTTCCCTCCCGTTCGCGCCCCGCGCACAATCTTCAAATAGACTCGGGCCGGTGGTGCCGCGCGTTGGCGGACGATGTCCTCGGCGCCATCGCCGCGACGGCGCGTGTGATCGGGGCCCTCGTGCTCCTGTTCTTCCTGCCGGGATACTTGCTCATCAACGCCCTTTATCCGCGAAAAGGGGAGTTGGACCGCGAGTACGACGGGTTGTACCGCCTCACCTTGGGCATCGTCCTCTCGATCGCGGTCACCGTGTTCTGGTCGTTCTTCCTGAATTCCTTTGGCGTGAACGAGGCGACAGGCCTCGGCTACGTCGTGGGACCGAACATCGCGGGTGGCTTGATCGGACTCTCGGCGGCCTTCTTCGTCCTCGGCTGGTGGCGGGGTGCATATCCCTGGATGGCGCGACTCCACCCGGCCCTCGCGCGCGTCCCGAAGCCGGGGCCGGGCGAGCTGCTGACCGAAGAGCAGCGGGACCATCGCGTCCGCCTGAAACTGCAGGAGCTCGCGGAGAAACGGGAGAGCCTGAGGCGCGCGATCAAGGACGCCGAACGGCGGATGCGGATGCAGTCCGCGGGCGGACGGACCCATTACGAAGAGGTCCGGGACCGCTCCCGCGTGGAGCTGAAGGCGGTCGAGGCGAAGCTGAGGGAGCTCGAAGAGGAACGGGCCGCGGAGCTGTACTGACGGGAGGGCGCATGGAGTACAAGCTCGTCATCGCGGTCCGCTCGGACCTGGAGCTGTCGCGGGGCAAGCTCGCGGTCCAGGTCGCCCACGCCTCCGTCATGGCGGCCTTCGACGCGAAGGCCCGTCACCGGAAGTGGTTCGCGGAGTGGTGGGCGGAGGGCCAGAAGAAGGTCGTCGTGAAGGGCGGGACGCTGTCCGACCTGCACGGCCTGCGGACGAAGGCCCGTTCGATGGGCCTCACGACGGCGCTCGTCGAGGATGCGGGTCTGACGGAGCTCTCTCCGGGAACGGTCACGTGCCTTGGCATCGGCCCGGGCCCGAACGCCATCGTGGACCAGGTCACGGGCGGCCTGAAGCTGATGTGATGAAGCCAAAATCCCGGTTCCTCGGGATCGACGACGCCCCGTTCCATTTCTCCGACGAATCCGTGCCGGTCGTCGGTGTCGTGGTCCAAGCTCCCGCGTACATCGAAGGCGTCTTGACGACCCTCGCGGAGGTCGACGGTCACGATGCGACGGAGCGAATCGCCTCGATGGTGTCCCGTTCGCGGTACCGGGCCGGGCTCGCGATGGTCCTGATCGACGGGACCGCGGTCGGCGGATTCAACGTGATCGACGTGGACGCGTTGCACGACAAGGTGGAACGTCCGGTCGTGACCGTGACCCGCCGGAAACCGGACCTGGCGGCGATCGAGACGGCCCTCCGACGCCGCTTCGACGACTGGGAGGACCGGCTCCGAATCATGCGGCATCACCGAGTCGAAGCCATTCGGGTCCGCCAAGGAACCCTCTGGGTTTCGTACGTCGGCACGGATCGGACGGCCGTGCAGGAGGCCCTCCGCCTCGCGACCGTCCGAGGAGTCCTGCCGGAACCGCTCCGGATTGCCCATCTGATCGCCGCCGGCATCATGCGGGGCGAGTCCCGCGGCCGGGCGTGACCTCGAACGCATCTCGCGGGCGGAAGTTGGCCCGGCGTCAGCGGCCGTCCTGGCGCCGGAGGAATTCGCCCACGACCTGCATGTACCGCTCCCGTTCCTCCCACATCGGCAGATGGGAACTGTTCGGGAAGATCGCGAGCTTCGAGCCTCGAATCCCTCGATGGATGGTCCGAGCGATCCGCGGGGGGATCTCATCATACTTGCCGCCCGTGATCAGCGTGGGGACCTTGATCGCCGGAAGCTGATCCGTGATATCCCAGTAGCGGAGGGACCCTTGGACCGCGAACTCGCTGGGTCCCCACATCGTCCGATAGACCGGCACGCTGACATCCCGTAGCGACCGGGTGAGCTCGCGAGGCCAGGTCCGAAGGCGGCAGATGTGGCGGCGGTAGAACGCCATCGCGGCCCGCGCATACGCCGGATCGTCGAAGGCCTCCCGGCGTTCCAGTCGATCGATCGTCCGCTGGACCGGAATCGGCAATGTTCGCACGAGACGCCGCAGTTCCACGTTCGCGACGGGCACACTGGAGAGCCCGCTCGCGACGACCAAGCCCCGGAGGTTCCGTTGGTACTTGATCGCATAGGCGAGCGCGAGCATGCCGCCGTAGCTGTTCCCGAGCAGGTGGATCCTCCCGAGTCCCAGGGCCCTCCGGACGCCCTCGACTTCCTCGACGCCGCGCTCGATCGTGAAGAAGGACGTCCCTCGAGGCCGTTCGCTCGCGCCGACCCCGAGCTGATCGTAGAAGACGATCCGATAGCCGAACGAGGCGAGATCGGCGAGGCATGTGAGGTATCCATGCGGCACGCCCGGTCCCCCATGGAGACAGAGGACCGTGCCGCGGTCCGGGGCGCCGAAGGATTCCCAGAACAGGCGATAACCGAGGACGGTGACCTTTCCCTTCGCGGCCGGTCTCGGTTTCCCCATGGCCTCGGTCGCATGCATCCGCGTCGCGGAGCTATACTTTTCCGCGGTCTTCGGAGGACTCACTTGATCGCGAACCGAAGGAGAGCGGCGATGCCACCCAGGGCCTCGAGCTTCTGTCCCGCCTCGTGGTGTTGGCTCACGAGGACGACGGTCCCGCGGGCGGACTCGACCGTCCGCATGACCTCCTCGATCCCGGGATTTCGGACGACCGCGTCGCTCACCAGGAGGGTCTCGATCGCCCCGGCATCCGCCGCCTCCTGCACCTCGGCCGGGCCGTAGGCGTTGGGACGGTCCGTCGCGAGCGCCTCCAACAGTTTCTCGACGAGCGCCGTCTCGTATCCGACGCGGCTCTCGCCGAACACCTTTGCACCGACGCCGGCCTTCAGCGCTTCCTGGATCCCTTGCATGCCCGCGTGGGCGGTCCCGTGGACGTGCACCTTCGCCGCGAGGGCGGGATCGCGGGCTTTGAGGAATTCGACGAACGCCTCGCGGGTGAAGCCAGGCCCCACGACGACCAAGGCCTCTCCGATCTCCGTCGTTCGGAGGGAATTCAGGATGTCCTCGAGGAAGACGGTCCGCGCGTCCCCCGACGGGAACATTTTCCCGTGTCCCGGGGCTCGGATTGACGCCAGCTCCCGCACGCCATACTGACGCAGTTGGGCGATGAGGGCCTCCTCATCGTCGAGGGCGAGGAAGGCGACGAGCGGTTTCTGGGCCGCGGCGACGGCCTCATCGATCCGACGAAGTTCGTGGACTTTCCAGGTCTTGATGATCGAGAGCACGTCCTCCACGCCGACGTTCAGCGTGTGATGCCGACCGAGGTCCTGCGGTCCCTCGACGATGACGCCCGTGATCCGGAGTCGGTCGGAAAATGCCTGGAACTCGACTCCTTCGACTCGGATCGTGAGCGTAACGCGGACCTTCTCCCCGCGCTCCGGTCGAACCTTGTCCGACTTTACCTCCTCCCGTCGGGTCGTGGAGGCTCGAACCAGGTCCCCGGGAAGCAGGAGGTTGTGGAGGTGCCAAAGGTCATCGGGATTCTCGACGCGCATCTTGATCTCCCCCGTCTTCGGGTCGCGGTGGAGGACGCGCATCGGATCCGGGCCATGGAGGGAGACCGTATTTCTGCGTATCGCGGTGGGCCTGGCCGTGTTAACATGTTAAGCATTCGGGCGATGGCCCTTTGCCTCGTTCGGTCGGATGGACAACGACCTCCACACGAGTACTTTCGGCCAGCCGGAGGAAAAGATATTATATGGCTATAACAATATAAATGACGATGACGATCGAAGGTTACGACGGAGAACGGGTCCTGATTTCGTACGACGTCGCCGGTTCCGAACGATCCGTCGCCGCGCGCGTCTGCCAGATCGTGTTTGGTCGATCGAAGGGCCGAACGCCGCGGTCGGACGAACGGAGGGCCGAGGGCTTCATCTGGCGGCGCGGAGTAGTCTGGATCGGCCAGTCGGTCCTCGTCATGCCGCCGGCGGATGCGGCGGAGCTCACCGAACGATTGCAAAAACTCGGAGTCCGGGTCGCGAAGGCTCCCGTTTCGATAGAACGATCATCCCTCGAGGCTTTTCGAAGAGGACGGGAGGGCAGTGCTTAACATGTTAAGCACTGCCTGAATCGGAGCCGAGCCCCTAGGCCGGACGAGGAGAATGTAATCCGCGCTGTAGAGGGCTCCGTGGCCCTCTACTTGATGACGCCGTAGCCGATGAGCCGCCACTTCCCGCCGATCCGACGGGACACGGCGACCCGCTGGCCCAACTCCGCGACGACGGGGATCTTGAGGGCCATGTCCGCGCGGTTCTCCCGCGCCGAGGTGACGACGCCGACGGTCGTCGCGGTCCCCACGGACACCATGAGCGGCTCCGATGTTTTGATCCCCTCCACGGGGAGGTCCTCGGCGACGCCGACGACCCGCTCCAGGAGGTTCACCTCGACGGACATCTTCATGAGGACCTCGGGCAAGGTCCCCGGAGGACCCACGACCCGACCGACCAGGCCGTCCGCTTTCGTGAGGACGGGATCCAGGTTCGTCCCGATCGCAATGAGCCCGCCCGGTCGGACCTCCTTCCGGGCCGCGCCGCCGCTCTGGAGGGAGCGGACCGTCGTCGTGAGGTTCTTCCACTCCGTCCGGTTCCCGACCGTCACCTGCCGCCCCGGCGAGATCTCGATCTCCTCCCCGACCTTCGCCTTGCCTTGCATCAGGCTGCCTCCGAGGACGCCCCCGACGATCTTCTCCGGCGGTATCCCAGGCTGGTTTACGTCGAAGGACCGCGCTACGTACATCTTCGCGGGCTTCGATTCCTCGCGCGGCCTCGTCGGGATCACCTTCTGGATCATCATGAGCAGGACGTCCAGGTTCACATCGTGGTGGGCGCTCACGGGGACGATCGGCGAGCCCTCGGCGACGGTCCCCTTGACGAACGCCTGAATCTGCTTGTAGTTCTCCTCGGCCTGCTTCGGGTCGACGATGTCGATCTTGTTCTGCACGATCACGATCTTGTTGACGCCGATAATCCCGAGGGCCATCAGGTGCTCCTTCGTCTGCGGTTGCGGGACGTCCTCGTTCGCCGCGATCACGAGCAGGGCGCCGTCCATGATCGCCGCGCCGCTCAGCATCGTCGCCATGAGCGTCTCATGTCCGGGCGAGTCGACGAAGGACACGATCCGCTGGAGCTCCCCCTTCACGTTGTGGGTCTTGCACATCTCCGTGTTCTGGTACGCGGCGGGCTCGTCGTCCTTCGGACACTTGTAGATCGCCATGTCCGCGTAGCCCAGGCGGATCGAGATGCCCCGCTTGATCTCCTCGCTGTGCCGGTCCGTCCGCTCCCCGGTGAGCCGCTCCGTCAAGGTGGACTTCCCATGGTCCACGTGCCCGACGACGCCGATGTTCACCTCCGGCTGACCCGGGACCTTCATCGCGCCTGCTCCTGCCACGCGTCCTCGATCGACTTCGGCCCGCGCACGACAATCTTCAGGTTCAGCTGCAGGATGTCCGGGGACACCGTGTTCCCGCGGACCGTCTTCTTCTTCCGCATCCCCGGGCGGACGGGGTGGAATCCGACCCCGCCGCTCACGAGCAGGCCCTTCCTCCGCGGCCCGGGCAGGTCGTGCCGCATGGGGAAGCCGTCCTTGTCGCTGCCCCCAGTGATCTGAAGCTTGTATCCCGGCAGCCCGACGTACAGCCCGTCGAGGTCCTCGCCGAGCTTCTTGCCGATAAGGGCGTTCGCATAGTGCCCTGTGATGTCCCTCTTGTACGACTTCCCGCTCTTCGGATCCGCGATGACCGCTTTGAACTCTGCCAGAGGATTCCCACCGAGAGAATGGCGTCCATGCGGGGCTTTCATAAAAGGATTCCGCCGGGCCGAGGTCGGCTCCCTGGGGAGCGGTGAAATCGCACGACCGCGGCGACGGTCTCCCTGAGAAACCGGCCTAGACGAGATCAGCGAAGAGGCCGAGGACCCGACCGCCGTCGCGATATACGTTCACGATGGCACGGCCCTCGTCCGCCGAGATCCCGTCGAGCGCGCCCACCGCCTCCGTCATCTGCCGCAATGCGTCCACGGCGCCCTCCGTGTCCAGGTCATCGTCCATCGCCTTCCGGAAAGCGGCCTCGGTGCGCGACACGAGCCCACTCACCGTCCCGCCCGTTCCGCTCCCGTGAGCGTCCCGCGCGGCCGCAATCGCCGCGCACATCGCGGCCCACTCGACCCTGGACCGGCCGAGTCCCGCCTCGTCGTACTCGACGTTCTCGCGGTAGTGGGACTTCAGGAGACAGAGCCGGACGACTTCGCCGGGGTAGTCCCGCAGGACCTCCCGGATCGTCACGAAGTTCCCGAGGCTCTTCGACATCTTCTCCCGCTCCAGGGTGAGGAACCCGTTGTGCATCCACGTCCGTGCCCAATCCGTGCCCCAGGCCCCTTCGCAGATCATCGCCTCGCTCTCGTGGTGCGGGAACATGAGATCGAGCCCGCCGCCGTGGATGTCGAGCGGGGCGCCGAGGTACTTGTACGCCATCGCGTTGCATTCGACGTGCCAACCGGGGCGGCCCTCCCCCCACGGGCTCGGCCACGAGGGTTCGTCCTCCTTGGACCGTTTCCAGAGGGCGAAGTCGAGCGGATCCTCCCGGCGGCTCCCCGGGGGGACCGGGTCCACGACGATGTCCTCGATCTTCCGATGGGAGAGGATCCCGAAGGAATGTTTTGCTTTCTTCGTTCGGAAATAGACCTCGCCGTCGATCGGGTATGCGTAGCCACGGTCGACGAGCCGCTGCACGAGCGCGACGATCTCGGCGATGTGCTGTGTGACCTTCGGATAATGGGCCGCGGGCTCGACGTTCAGGGCGCGCATGTCACCGAGGAACGCATCGATGAAGAACTGGGCGAAATCGAGGGGCGGCTTCCCCGCCTCGGCGGCCCGGCGGATGATCACCTCTTCGATGTCCGTGAAGTTCTGCACGAAAAAGACCCGGTTCCCCAGGAATTCGAGGTACCGACGTGCGACGTCGAACGCGATGTATGAGCGTGCATGGCCGAGGTGGCTGAAGTCGTACGTGGTGGGGCCGCAGACGTACATCTTCACGACGCCCGGGGTGAGGGGCACGAAGGGGTCCTTCCGCCGCGTGCGCGTGTTGTACAATCGAAGCGCCATGACGGATGCGAACGCGGCCACAGGGCCCGCTCTATTAAGGCCTTGGCCCGCGGTCGACGGCCCTCGTTACTCCGAGATACAATCCGATCGATCCGACGAAATCTATATGCCGCGCCCCGATGTGCACGACGCCGCGGGCCGATAGATCAGCGGAAGATCGCCGCCTTCGCAAGGCGGAAGCCGTGGGTTCAAATCCCACTCGGTCCACTTCAATTCCATACCTGTCGGGGTTCAAATCTACTTTTTTTGGACCGTCTCGGACTCGGGTTTGGATCGTCTGCTTTGCCCCGCCCGAGGTATGACCGGGCTCCTGTCAAACACGATGAGTGCGGTCGAAAGAGGGCGCTGGCGACGTTGGCCGAACAGAACGGGCCTTCCACGCCGTGCAACCGAAGACCGGAGCTGTGCGGTCGGTGAACCGGAAGCACTATGCTGCGAAGAGGAAATGCACTTTGTGCCATGGGCGCAACCCCCGCGGCACTCGCGTTCGCCAGGAGCGTTAAGCTCCCAGGTTTCGTCGAGAAGAATCGGGTAATCTGGAAGAATGGCGGATCACGCGAGCGGTTCTTCCACGTCCTGGGCTGGTTCACAGTCGTCTTCCTCCTCTCCGCCACCGGAATCGTAAGCTGGCTCGTATGGAACCGAGTCCTACCGTACGAGGCGTTCTTCTCGTTCACGCTTGCAGCCACCACCTACGGGGCCTTCCACAACGCGGTCTCGATGGCGGTCATCAACGCGAAGGTCTGGAAACACTACAGCGAAGAGGGCCGCTTCCAGCCCTACGACGATTACTTTCGCGAATGGATCCGGATCGTCGAGCAGGAGGGCGACCGCGGCCTGTTCCCCGGAGCAGTGAGGTGGGCCGCTTTCCTCTGGACCACTTACTACGTCCTGATACTCGCCTCGATTCCGTTCACGCTCGCGTTCCCCGTGAGACTTCGGCTCGCGGCCCCTCTCGTCTTCGCCGCGCTCGACGCCGCAGTCACTTTTGCCTGCTGGTTCGCGTGGCAGCTATCCGGGCGACGTATCCTCCGCGAGGTCGACGCAAAGGGGTATCGTCTTCGCGAGTACGCGATAGCAGCGGGATGGTTGCGCGCCTCGCAACCAGGCGTCGCGTTCCGATGGATTCCCAGGACCCGAAGTGATGCCCTCACGCTCGCGGCGGTCCTCTTGGTCATGGCTCTGGCAATCGGCTTTGCGTACGCCCTCGTCGCGGGGTTCATCTCCATGTCGTATCCGTAGCTTTGTAGAGATCGCTCTTTGCCCGCGCGTGTTCGAGGCGGAGGGCAGAAGGTAAAGTGCCCGCACCCTTCAGGCGGCCCAAGTGGGGAACGAGGGCTACGACAACATCATCCGAACAGAAGGGGAGATTCCGTCGTTAGGTCCTAAACCTCAACAAGTCTAACCCCCGCTCGGTCCCCTCCGTCCTGCAAGAATCGAGGTAGACTGGCGTCGTCATCCACGAGAAACTAACGTCGAGTCGAGAATGATTCGTGCACGGACGCCCGGCTAGATCGCGTCTCTCGAGATCACGACGCTCTTGACGCGTGGAACGTGTTCGGGCGCGTCCTTCTCGAGATAGCTCACGTAGCCGGACCCGACGTTGAAATGGACGACCGGGGGCTCCTTGTCCAAATCAACGATCGCTTTCCCGGACTTCCGTCGCATGGAACCGCTCGAGTGGCCGAGGCCCGCGGGACGGCTTAAAAGGTGTTTCGCAATATTCAGTCTCGATAAAATAAATGTGGGTCCGCGGGAGTCCGACCCAAAGAACGGGGGCTCGGCGGACGAGCTTTCCGGCCACAATCCGGCAAACCTATAAAAGCGACGGGGGCCCAAATTACCCCTGGAGCGGGATGCAAAGACATGATCACCGTAAAGACGCTGGCCCGCGCCATCGAAAAGCGCCTAGGCGGCACCGGTTCCGAGGCCCTGGCCGAGGCCCGCACGGTCATGAGCTACTTCGGATTCCGGACCGAGATCATCGACAACGCGATCCAGCCGGAGGACCGGAAATTGTTCTACAGCCTCCACGACGCCGGCCTCCTCCAGACGTTCTGGGAGACGGTTCCCCTTCTGGACGGCCGGAACTGGCGGATCTTCTACTGGGCGCTGAACGAGCGGGACGTCGACCGCATCCTCGCGGCCGAGGAACCGAGCCCGACGGAACCGTTGTACAATAGCCTGCCCGACGAGGCCTGGGGCCACTCCGCGACCGGCGGGTGAGCTAGGCCGGCCAGGCCTGCGCCCCGACGAGCGGGACGAAGGCACACGGTGTGCCCTCGCGGATCTCGAGCGTGCCGTCCGACCGCCGCGTGGCCACGACGAGGACCTGGCCGTGAGGAGATGAACCAATTGGCGCCACAATCCGGCCGGGGGGAGTAAGTTGGTCCGACCATGCACCCGGGATCCGCGGCGCTCCCGCGGTGGCGATGATGCAGTCGTATGGGGCCCGATCCGGATGGCCGAGGCTCCCATCGCCGACGACCACCGTCACGTCCGCGAAGCCGACGGCGGCCAGGTTCGATCGTCCCCACTCCGCGAGCGACCGGTTCCGTTCCATCGTGACGACGTTCCTCGGGCCGACGAGGAATGCGAGGAGGGCTGCATGATACCCGGAGCCCGTCCCGATCTCGAGCACGCGCTCCCCCGGCTTGAGGCGGGCCTCCTCGAGCATGATCGCGATCATCGAGGGCGCAGAGATCGTCTGGCCGGATCCGATCGGCAGCGGGACGTCCTGGTAGGCCGCGCTTCGGTCCTCCGGACGGACGAATGCCTCGCGGGGGACCGCGAGGAAGGCGGCCCGGACCGCCGCATCCTTGAGGTAACCCGAGCGGACGAGCCGGTCCACCATGCGCACCCGCTCAGCCGGGAAATCGACGCCCCGTCCCATGGGGCCAAGTCAGACGTCCGGAGCGGCATAAGTCTTGTTCTCACGCTGGCACGAGGAGGGCGATCAACAGCGTCGAGAGGAACAGCGTCGCGGCGGTGACGGGCAAACCCGCCTTCATGAAATCCTTCATCGTCACCGTGACGCCGTCGCGGAACGCGGCCTGCACTACGATCACGTTGCACGCGGCTCCCAGGATCGTGGCGTTTCCCGCGAGGGTCGAACTCGCGGCCAGGGCCAGCCAGAGCTGCATGGATCCTTGCGGGACGACCTCGGCAAGAAGGAGCACGGCAGGCACGTTGCTCATGAGGTTCGACAGGAGGGACGACAGCCCGACGAGCCAGACGAGCCCACCCGAACGCCCGCCCAAGGCGGTCGTGAATCCCCCCTGGATCGCCGCCGAGAGCCCGGACGCCCGAACCCCTCCGAGCACGACGAAGAGGCCGATGAAGAAGAGGATGATGCTCCAGTCCACCTTTGCGATCAGGGCGCGTGCCGTCGAGTTCGTCAGGAACGGAAGGAAGAACAGGACGAAGGAACCGCCCGCGAGGGCGATGAGGGGGAGCCAGTCCGGGGTGCCGGAGGCCAGGAACGCGCCGGACACCGCGACCGTGACCCCGAGGGTGAAGCCGAGGCCCCTCCGCTGAAGAGGGACGGCCGGCATCGACGTGACGGCGACGAGCGGGGCCGCGAGGTCCTTTCGGAAGACGAACCAGACGAGCCCGATCGAGACGGCGAGACACACGATCGTGATAGGAAGCAGGTAGGCGCTGAACGTGAGGAATGGAATGCCGGACCGGATCGCGATGAACGCGTTCTGCGGGTTGCCAACCTCGGTCGCGACGCTCCCGACGTTCGCCGCGATCGCCACCGCGACCAGGTAAGGAACCGGATTGACGCGCAGGGCCCGGGCGCTCCGCACGACGACCGGGGTCACGAGCAAGGCGATCGTGTCGTTCAGGACGAGCGCGGAGAGAGCGGCCGTCGCGATCATCAGCCACGCGAGGAACCAAACCTGACTCTTCGCTTGAAGGGCGATCCGCGAGGACACCAAGTCGAAGAATCCGCAGACATCCAGGCCAGCCACGAGGACCATCATGCCGACCAAGAGCAGGAGCACATCGAGGTTGATCGCGAGGAGCGCATCGGCCGGCGTCAGGACGCCGAGGACGAGCATGAGGGCCCCGCCGAGCATCGCGACCGCGGGTCGCTCGATCGGGAAACGCCGGACGTTCCGCAGCGAGATGAGCACGTAGGTGACGAGGAACACGGCCGTCGCGACGGCCAGGGTCGCGGAAGACGCCAACGCGCGCCGGATGACCCGGATCGCTATGGAACTTTCCTCAATTCCGCGAGGTTCGAGCGGTCTCCCATTACACTTATATACCGTTACTCAATTCGCCGCATTCTCCGGCTCCCGCAACCGGTTCGACGATGGGTCGGATTGACTGGGTGAACTGAGGAGAACCTCGAATGCCTGTCCGAGCCCGCCGCGGAATCGAGGCGCTCGCGATCCTCCTCGTGATCCTTCTCGGGGTCTCGGTACTCCTTCCGCTGACTGCGGCTGCCGCGGCCCAGGTCACCGGCTTCATCTCCACGTGCGGGGGGCCCGCAACCCCGGTTCCCGGGGCGACGGTGACCCTCGTGGACGCCAACGGGATCGCCCCACCCGCGACGGCGACGACGGACGGCGGGGGCGTCTACATCTTCGCGGGACCGCCGCCGGCCAGCTATACGATCACGGCGAACCAATCCGCCTACTACGGCGCCGAAAGCGGAACTCCGGTACGGTTTGACGGAAGCGTGACGAAGCGGATCGACCTGTGCATGTACCCGCATGGGACTCCCACAAGCAACCTCGCCGTGACGGTCCTGAACGGAGCCACCCCGGTCCCAGGGGCAAAGGTGGCCGCCTTCCAGTCGACGAACCCGACGAACCGGATTCAGCTCGTCGCTCAAGGCACCACGGGCACCACCGGGGTCGTGAATCTCACCCTCTGGGACGCGACCTTCCAGCTGCGCACCTCGGCGGCGCTCCTTCCGACGGTGGAATCGTCGGTCATCGTCAGCGGACCGACATCCTCCACGGTCAACCTCTCTCCCGTACCCTTGGTGCTCTTCGGGCACGTCCAGAATGTCGGCGGGGCGTTCCTCGGTTCCGGCGTCGTCGCCTGGCTCTACAACCCGCTTCAGGCAAACACGAGCCTCTCGCGCGTCATTCCCGGGACTGTGACCGCCAGCTTTTTCCAGTTTGAAACCGCCCGGGTACCCAGCCCGGCGACGTACACCCTCATCGTCGACGCGGACGGCTATTTGTCCTCCAAGGAGTCCATCACGATACCAGGCGTAACGAACCCGCATGATGTGACCCTTCAACCAGCGCCGCCGGAGCGATACGACACGACCGTGGCCTACGGGGCCGCGGACTGGAGCAACCTGACCGCGTGGCGGAACCTCACCTTGAACGCAGACAGCACGTTGCCGGGACTCGGGCCCGCGAACCTGCGGGATCTTCGCCTGCAAATCGATTCGACGCTTGGAAATGGAGACGGGTCTTTGAGCCCGCAGGAAATTACGGCGTTCCAGGCGTGGGTCTGCAGCAAAGGACCCGCGTACGTGGCGACGGACGGCTTCTTCACGACGAACGGACACGCCTACAACTCGACCGCCGGTCCTTGTGGAATAACGGTCAGCCCAACGCTCACGAACCCCAACGGCGGGGTGTGGATCAATACCACGACGGCCACCCCGTACAAGATCAAACAGGCGCCCCCCTATCTCACGACGGGTGCGAAAACGTACTTCGTAAACATGACGATGGTGGCCGACTCGAATGCGTCGGCCTACCAGAATTACACGTACACCGTGGTCCTCCCCAAGAAGTACGAACTCAACACGACGACCGTCGTCCCGACCAACGCCCCCGTGACCACGCAGAACTTCACCCGGTTCACGGTGGATCCGGGCGTCACCTCAGGCAAGCCCCAGATCCGCATGACCGTGTCCCAATCCCGGAACGGCACCGCGCGGGCGAAGGTGATCGCCCCCGCCGGGAAGTTCTACGTCCAAAACGCGACGTTCACCAACTATCAGGCCTATGTCGCCAACAACACGAATCTCACGTTCAGCGCGGGAGACAGCACGGATCCAAACGATCACGTCACGGAAGCGAACTTCACCTGGCGCTTCACGGCGAACCTTGTCGACACCCGCTATGGGATCTCCCCCGTCTACCGGTACCGCCAGAACGGGACGTACAACGTGAGCCTCGTCATGCGGGAGACCGGCGGCAACGTTTCGTTCCGCAACGTCACCCTGTATGTGGACGACCAGTTGCCAGTCGCCAAGATCCGCACGAATCGCACAGGTTCCGGCAACGCGAATGGCCTCACGCTCAAGGTGGACCAAGGGATCGTCGTCCGATTCGACGGCGCCCTCTCGACGGACTTCGCCTATCCCGGGACTCCGGGCAAGATCTTGGATGCCGGATACGCGTGGGATTTCGGCGACGGGACCTCGGTCCGGACGGGCCGTGTCCAGAACTATACGTTCCCAAAGCCTGGCCTGTTCAAGGTAAACCTGACGGTCACGGACAGCGTCGGTTGGAAAGGGGCGAACGCGACGCTGAACGCGCAGGTGAACGATACGAAGGCCCCCGTCCCCGCGTTCGACATCCTGGATCCGTCCAAGGACTGGACCGTAATCACGAGCCCGATCGAGCAGAGGAGGATCGCCCTGAATGCGTCGAAGACGACGGACGACCACGACAAGGTGGCGGCGCTGAACTTCACCTGGACGATCCCGGGACCCGTCGTGGGCCTGGAAACGGGCGTGGCCAACCACACGATGTGGGGAGTGAACGTGAGCTTCGCGTGGCAGGAATGGAACAACAGCTACGCGGTCCTGTTGACCGTCAAAGATATGGGATTCCGAGGCAACGATCCCGGCAAGCCGAACACCGGGAACCTCACGCGAAAGATCAACGTCCAGATCGACCCGCTGCTCCATGCGGACCTCCGGATCGACGCCGGCACGCTGAAGATCACTCCGGCGGAACCGGCGGAGGGCGACCTCGTGACGATCACCGTGAACGTCACGAACAAACTGGGCCGGAAGACCGCCGAGGGTGTGACGACCGAAGTCCGTTCCATCACGGGGGGCGTGACGACCGTCGTCTCGAGCGGGGCGGACTGGTTCGACAAGAACGGCCCGCGGGGACCGAACCACGCGATTGCCTCCGGCGAAACCGTGAAGCTCGTCTTCTCCGTGCGGCTGTACGGCCAAGGGAACAAGACGGTCCAGGTGTACGTCGCCGACAAGACGGAACCGTACACATGGATCACGCCGGAGAACCGGGCCTCCCAAACGTTGAATGTGCGGCAGCCTTGGTGGCAACCATACGCGATCGTGGCCGCCGTCGTCGGGGTCATCGTCCTGTTCGTCTTCGCGATGTACTTCCGCCGCAAGGTGAAGGCCGGTGAATGGCGCCCGCTGCGCGGCCGGCGAGGCGCGAGGGCCGAGGGAGAGGAGAAGAAGCCGCGGAGAGAAAGAGAAGTAAAGGAAGAGAAGAAACGCCTGTAGGCGAATTCCTCGACTTCCCTTCCGAACCGCTGCGGTCTACATTTCCTTCGGAGCCTTGAGCCCCAGGCATTCGAGCGCATTCTGAAGGACGATCCGGGCGGCGGAGACGAGATCGATCCGGGCATCCCGGAGGCTTTCCGGTTCCGCCGTGAGCACGGGACAGTCACGATAGAACTGGTTGAATTGAGCCGCGAACTCCGACGCCTCCCCGGCAACGGAATGGACCCGCCGTCCAAGGGCCGCGTCGCGGAGGCCTGATGGGAACTTCGCGATCCGTCGAAGGAGGCGTTGCTCCTGGGGATGGACGAGAAGGCGGTGATCCGCCCGGCCGCTTCCGTTCGACTTGGCGAGGATGCTGCAGGCCCTCGCATGGGCGTACTGGACGAAGGGCGATGAGTTCCCCTCGAAGTTCAAGGCCTCCTCCCAGCGGAACGTGATGGCCTTCTCCGCCTGGACCCGGACGATGTTGTACCGAACGGCTGAGATTCCGATCGTCTCTGCGATCTCCCGTTTCTTCGCCTCTGACAGGTCCGTGCGACGCTTCGAGACCTCCACGTAGGCGCGGTCGAGGGCTTCGTCAATCAGATCGTCGAGGTGCACGACCCGTCCTTTTCGCGTCGACATGCGCCCTTCCGGCAAGTTCACGAACGCGTAGAAGATCGTCTCGGGAGCCCAATCGATCCCCATCAGGCTGAACGCGGACTTGAGCCGCTGGAACGTGAGCTTATGATCCTCGCCGAGGATGTTGATGGCGAGATCGCACCGGGCCATCTTGTTCAGGTGGTACGCGATGTCCCGCGTCGTGTACAGGGACGTGCCATCTTTGCGGACGAACACGTACTTCGCGGCATCGCCTTCGAGGCCGAACGAGCTGAGGTCGATGTAGTGGGCCCCGTCCTCCTCCTTGCTCAGGGGCATGAGTCGCTCGATGACCCGCTGCACGCTCCCGTCGAGGATCGCGTCGCTCTCCCAGAAGAAGGAATCGAACGTCACGTTCACCCGGCGCAGGCTGTCGAGGATGCTCTCCAGGATCGCCTCGCCGACCTTGCGGATGTCCTTCGTCAGCCGGACGTCCCCGCCCTCGAACCGTTGGGTGAGCTGCTCGATCTCCCGCTTCAGGGGCTCGTCCTTTTCGAGCCTCTCGCTCGCCTCCTGGTACAGCTTCACGTAGCGGTACTCGAGGCGCTCCTCCGGATCCTTGGTCTTCCCCGGAAGATGCGTCACCGCCCAGTACAGAAGGACCATCTGGCGGCCGATGTCGTTGACCAGGTACTCGCTTGTGACCGGGAAGCCGACGAATCGCAACGAGCGGACGAGGGCGTCCCCCAGGAAGGGATTTCGTGCGCGGCCGACGTGGAGGGGTCCTGTCGGATTCGCACTCGTGTGCTCCAGGAGGATCCGTTCTTTCCGAGGAGGCGATTGGCCGTACCGTTCGCCCATGGAGCCGACCGATGTGAGGACGAGTTCCGCGAACGCACCGGGCTCCATGATGAAGTTCGCGTACGGTCCTTCCGGGCGGAGTGCGACAAACGGAGGTCCGACCTTGTGCCGGGCGACGCGGGACGCGATCTCGGCGGGGGATTGCTTCAGTTCCTTCGCCCAGGCGTGTGTCGCGAGGGAGAAGAGTCCGCGGTCCTCCGGCGCATCCGACACCGTGCCGGGCGTGGTGAGATGAAGCTCGAACTCGATCGTGCGCAGCTCCTGCTCCGCCCGGTCCCGGAGCTCGGACCACGGATCGTGGCCCATCACGACACCCGGAACCTCAGGATCGCGGCGATGCCACCGAACGCCCGCAGGAGGAGTTGGCCCTCCTCCGAGTCTTTCGAGATAAGCTCCACGTTCGTGCCCATCTGCCCCGCGATGCCCGTGAGGTCTTCGATGAGTTCACGGTTCTCAAGGACAGTGAGAGGCCCGCCGTCGGTCGGACACATCGGCAGTTCGCCCGCGTCATCGACGGTCTTCTCACCTTCCCAATCGCCGTTCGCGCACCGCAACTTGAGACGGACCTTCCGAAGGCCTTCGGAGATCAGAAGGGTGTCGACCGCGCCGAGCCGCAGCGCGTTCCTCACTTGTTCCTCTCCATAGGCGGCGAGGCCACCGTCGGACTTCCGGATCTCCTCCATGAGGCGTTGGACGAGGGACTTCTCCCGCATCAGGTCGAGGCCGCTCAGGATCTCGCGGGACTTCTCGACGAGCTCCCGCAATCCATATTCGTCCGTGTAGCCGGTGTCGAGGAACGTCGGGAGGACCTTTTTCTTCAACTCGTGGTGGAGGTAGTCCCCCGTCGCGAACTCCTCCTTCGAGTAGCCGGGACCTCCGACGATGATCCCCTTCAGGTCCGGCCGGTTCAAGTACGCTTCCGTCATCAAATCTCCGATCTTCTTGTACCATTCGTGGACCGCGATGTCATGGCCCCGCTCGAATCGGCGCGCGCTCTGACCGCCCATCCGATGCTTCGAAGGGACCTGCGATTGGAGGTTCTTGATCACCTCGATTCGTTTTCCGCGGAGCAAGCCGAGCGTGGCCTCGCTCCAGTCGATTACGAGGAGCCCGTAGACGTCCTTCTCCGCGAGCATCTCGTGCAGGGGCTCCGTGTAGAACTTCGAGTCGCAACGATAGAGGAACGAGACCACGGGTTCCGGCGGCTCGAGGACGAACGTGACCATCTGCGTCTGATCCGCACCGACCTGTTTGTGCCCGGTGAAGAGGACGAGGCCGTTCGGAGGGGGCATCTTGTACGCCTTGAGACGCTGCATCGCAGACTCGATCGCCTGCGTCACGTGCTTGCGGGTGCTCGCGCTCTTGATGTTCGACGATTGGGACTGCTCTCCCCGTAGGTAGTTCGTCACATCGAAGATCGGCCGATCGGGCGGGATGTAGACGCTTACGAGTTCCGTGCCGCGGCCGACGGCTTCTTCGATCTGCTCGAGAGCGCGGCGGAACTTGTATTTGTCCATCCCAGACATTTGAGCCATTGCGTCTCACCACACAGTTATTTATCGTTCATTAGGGTGACGGTTCGGATGGGGTAATCGTTACGGATTCATTGCGCGCGACTGCCGCCGTGTGACCTTATTCGTATACCATTCCCAAGTGCAGGAAAACAGCGAGAGCCGCCCACCCGCATTGCTCTATGCTCGTCCCAACAATCCACCCGTCTTCAACTGGTTTCCATAGGCCACGCTCCGCTGCGTCCAAAAACTCCGCGAGTTCCCAGTGCTGCCACCGATGCCCACGGGGTGAGTCCCAGCTGAGCCCGTCGACACTCGGGGCGCTCCCTGTCCGCAACATTGAGTTCAAGTCCGAAATGAGGAAGAGGAGCGTTTCCTCGAACACTTGGATTTCTGTCGTCCGGCGGCGCTCGGCTTCTAGGTTCTTGCTACGCAAGGACGCAGGCAAATGAGAATCTGGTATGTCGGGTCGGCTAAGCCAAGGGTTGCCGGGGCCCTTCGTGAATCCGGACCAGCGCTCGTCATATGGCGCTGGCGGCGCGGTGAGCCCATCTTTCATGAGTTGAGCAAAGAGGAACCAAGCAGGCGCTTCGGCCTTGTGTCGGGTAAACGATGCCCAGACCGCTCGAAGAAATTCGTCAAGCGATCGACCGGGGAACGTTCTCGATGCCTCGATGACTTCTTGGACAGTGCCCCCAAAGTCTTCGACCGTGAAGGCTCCCGCCTCGGTCATGTCCCCATCCTCATCGCCGGGCAAGCCTAAGAGGATGATGTGCCGAACGGTGTCAGACCGGCGGACTTGGAGTGAAAGTCCCTCCAAGGCAAGGGGGCTTGAAGGGCTTCTGACCACGGTATGGGTGACGAACCCCTACGGCACCCGGACCCGCGCTGCTGGGCGCTGTCCTGCACGAGCCACCTCGCCCTCGTAGACGCAACTCGTGGAACCTGAGTGACGGAAGCGTTGGAACTTTCACCGCCCCCGCCTGCTATTTCATGATACCGGGATCGCTATCATTTTCGGGGAGCTTGTCCACGTCAGGACTCCAGCTGTCCGTTCAAACAAGAGACCGCAACTCCGAGGCGTTTCATTGAAGGACGTTGCGTGGCTCGAGAAACATCTCCGTCATCTCCTCGAATGGGGAAGGCGCGCGGCTTCCGTCAGGCCGTTGGTCCGGAACGAGTTCGGGCCGTGGACATGTCTCAAGCTCATCGCGCTGAAGTATCACACGGAAATCTACACAACGATCATGAACAAGCAACTACCCAGCCTGCCGTGGAAGGCTATCGACTACGTGGACATCCTCGCGGGTTCCGGGCTGGACCGAATCCGAGAAACGGGGTCGCTCGTTAGTGGCTCGACCATCGTAGCCTGCGAGAGTCCCCGCTACAGGAAATTCGACTACATCCTGGCAATCGAAAACAATCCCGACTACGCCATGGCTCTGGCGAAACGTCTCGCCCTCTTTCGCGAGCCACGGACTTATGAGGTCATCGGCTACGACGCTGGTGATCACATCGACTCCATCGAACGAGTCCTGGCCAAACACAAAGCCCATTATCTTGCCTTCGTAGACTACGAGGGTCTCGGAGGATTCCCGTGGCCGAACATGGAACGCCTATTGCGACACCGCGGCGACCTCTTCATCACGTTCATTCCCAACATCGGTCGGGTTCTGGCAAGAGATTGGGAAGGGGATCGGGAGGCAATCGCCCAACTAGTCGGAGAAGATGTGGCGTTCAACGCCACGACGCAGGACGATCTCTTCACCGGTTACCTAGAAAACATCAGGCGGATTCGACCAAACTCTCTTGACATCAGAATCCAGAGCGGAGGATCGTACCACTACATCCTCATCTTTTGCGCCGGGCAGAAACGGGTGCCTGGTTGGTTCGATGCCCTCAAGACGCTCAAGTCAAAGATCGAGACATTCGACGGACTTGACGTTAAGGAGGCGTTGGATAGAGTCGAAGGTCACCAAGCGACCCTAGGCGGGCCACCAGACGCCCCTTAGACCTGACCTTCCCAGCTCCCGATGAAAGACTTTTGAGATGCCGCGGTCGAAGCCCGGCGTCAGGTTAATCCGCTCTCCTAGTGCCGCTTCAAGCAGTCGCAGGTTCTGTCCGCGAACGTGAATGGATTCGCCGTAGATGTGATCCGGCTGAATGTCCTCTAGCGCCTGCGCGATCGCACCCATGTCAGCGATGACATCGGGTCGCTGAGCGCATGGCGGAAAGATCGGCGCGAGGATCACACCAACCGCGATGCCGGCTTCCCTTGCCTGGCGAAGAACTTCGATCCGAGCCTTGGGCGGCGGTACTCGTGGCTCAATCAAACGGGCGAAAGATTGGTCCATCGTGGCGATAGAAACCTGCAACCTGACTTGGCCGCCGTAGCCAGAAAGAAAATCGATGTCCTTCGTCACGAGGAAGGAGCGGGTTTGCAAACAGACATCGACCCCTGCGGGCAGCGCATGCTCAAGAATCCGCCTGGCCGCATGAGCGAGGGTCGGTAGGTAGGGATCATGGGTCGAACTCATCATCACCTCTTTTCCTCGCCATTTCTTCCACGGGGTGGCTTCGATCGCTTCGTACAGGTTACCGGGCACGAGAAGGTAGTTGCCCCATCTCTGTTGAACCGCTTGGCCGTAACGTGCTGAACCGAACCTTTTGTGAATCTCATCGACGTAACAGAACGGGCACGCGTGGCTGCAACCAACCGCGAAGTTCAGGCACCATCCGTCGGAGAGTTGCTTCCCAACGCCGCCATTGGATTTCGTCGTGAGTCTGGACTTTCGGATAAGCGGGATAGACGCGAGGTAGGAGCCTCCAATCACTCCCGCAGGGAGACTAATTTTGGGTTTAGGTAGGCTTTGTTCCGTGAGCAACATGACATTCAACCCGGTGCTCTTCCAGGGCCCAACGCCAATCGACCCCCTAAAACGTTTTCGGAGGAGGTGGCCGTATGAGCGAACGACTGTGTTTGCTACAATCCGAACGATCTCTTCAACTGGCCAAACGCGGTCCGACCTTTCTGCGTGTAGAACGCGACCCGGTAAGAACCGGGGGGTGGCGAGTTGCCGTTCTGGATTCCGTCCGCAAGAAGGTCGTGGCCAATCTTGATGTCGCCGTCCCTTGTCGGTGCGATTTCGTTCATCACCCGGATGTTCCCTTGAACATCGGCGTGAATAGTGACGCCCTCCTGCTCCGTAAGGATCGTCCACGTCTGTGGGAGATACGCGCGCACAATCCCTCCGACGAGAAATCCATCGAGCGCTTGTTTGAGCCGGGCTCGCCCTCACCTGCCCGCTCCCGCATGAGTTCTTCGATGCACGACACGATGGGCCGATGCGGCGGGCCTACTTGAAATCGAGAGGCGGACTACCGTATCTCAATCGTCCTCGGACTGGACCTTGTTCCAGATCCTGGCCTCCCGAAGGTATCTTTCCGAGTGGGAGCCTGAAACCATGTCCATGCTCCCGAGGGACCGAGTCCGTTGTCCGAGCTCCACCGCACATGTCGTGAGAATCAGTAAGGACTAAGCCCCGCCGCACAATCTCGACGGACAGACGCAACAAGGCCCTGAAACGGTTACCGCATGTGTTAGGTAATCGTTCATTACCTTTTGCGTCGCGAACGAGATTTGTATGGAGAAAGTCGTCGTATCCCTCGGCGGTTCCGTCCTCGTTCCGGGGGACGACGACGCGCGATACCTGCGCGATGTCGCGCGCCTTTTCCGAGATGTTTCATCGCGGGTGAAGTTGTTCGTCGTCACCGGAGGCGGTCGCGTTGCGCGATACTACATCGAGACAGGCCGGTCGGTCGGGATTCGCGAACGGTCGCTCGACGAGTTCGGGATCGCCGTCACACGCTTGAACGCGCGGCTTCTGTCCGCCGCCCTTGGCGGTCGGGCGAACCGCGAGCCCGCCACCAGCTACGCCGCGGCCTCGAAGCTCGCCAAGCGATACCCGATCGTCGTCATGGGCGGGACCCGGCCCGGACACACGACGGACCGCGTCGCAGCGTCCCTGGCCCGGTTCGTCGGTGCCCATCGGATCGTGAACGCGACCTCGGTCGACGGAGTGTACAGCGCGGACCCCAAGAAGGACCCTGGCGCGCGCCTCGTCCCGCGTATGAGATTCGGGGACCTCGTCACGCTTTCCGGCAAGGGGCATCGGACCGCGGGCCCGAGCGTCGTCTTCGACCCGGTCGCCGCCCGCGTGGTCGCTCGAGATCGAACGCCTCTGAGTGTGGTCCACGGTCGGGACCTCCGAGCTTTGCGGGCCGCGCTCCTCGGCGAGCCGTTCCATGGAACTCGCGTGACGGACGAGTAGGTGGAGGCGCCGCGTGGACCGGCGGACGTGGTACGAGCTGCTCGCGGCCGGTGTCCTCGCCCTCTCCCTCGCCAGCGCCATCCTTGCGGCCGCCGGAGCTGCACTTCAACAAACCCTCGGGGTCGCGGCCTCGTCACTGTGCGCGGTCGCCTTCCTGGTTCCCGGTCTCTACTTCCTCGGATATTCGAGGCGTCTGCGCTCCCGCGATCTCGCGCTCGTGCATACGGCTGCTTTCGTGCGGAGCCGCGATGCCATCCGAATCCGGGATTTGGCGGATGAACTCCAGGTCCCGCCGGACGACGCGGATCGGATTCTCCGGATGGCGATCGAGGAGGGTTACCTCGAAGGGACGTTCGAATCCGAGGATCGGTTCGTGCCGGGGCGCCTTCCCGCTCCACGATCCCGGGAGGAGCGATGACGTTCCGAGGTTTCATCGCGGTCGACGTGCCCGGTGGCCCGGTCCTCGACGCCCTCGCGGGGGATCTTGAAGAGACGAGCCCGTCCCTGAAAGTCGTCGGCACCCACCAGCTCCATCTGACGGTCAAGTTCCTCGGCGACACGGAGGAGGGGCTTGTGCCGCAGATCGTGACCGCAATCAAGGAGGCGACCGCGGGCCTTCCCCCCTTTCAGATCCGCGTCCGAGGGACCGGCGCGTTCCCCAGCCTCGGGCGGATGAAGGTGATCTGGGTGGGCGTGGAAGGGGCCGAACCAATCGCGCGCGTCGCGGACTCGCTTGAGGCCTCTCTCGACCATCTCGGGTTCCCGCGGGAGCGTCGGCCCTGGAAGGCGCACGTCACACTGGCCCGCGTGAAAGGCGGACTGAACCTCGATCGCGTGCGGGGAATCCTCGAGGCCCACCGCACAGAAGACTTCGGCACCCACACGGTTGACTCCGTGCATCTGAAGAAGAGCGTCCTGACGCCGCAGGGAGCGCAGTATTCCGTCGTGGAGACGGTGCGCCTCGGCGAATGAACGAGGGTGGGCATACCTCTACTTAGAGGTACGAAGGTCCTAGGCCAAACGAACCCATTCCCCGGCGTCACTCTTTCTTGTCCGCGAGAAATTTGAGCTTGTCCCACTCGATCGTGTGCTTGAGCCGATATTTCTGCAGGATGCGACTCAGGGACTCCGTCACCCGAGCGACCTCGAGGACCTTCCCCCGACCGTAGACGTAGAACTCGACTTGGTTCGAGATCGGAAAGATCATCCGCATCGCGCCTTCGCGGTTGAAACCCTCCGGCTTCCGGTTGCTCCGCAGCTCCCGCAGGTTCTCCTCAACGAGGACGTCGACGCTCTCCATGTCCTCGGGCAACTGTTGCGTCTCCTCGAGGAATTTCAAGAACAATGGCCGGAAAGCGGTGACGAGGTTCTTCCATTTCACTTTCTTGTCGAACTTGAAGTGTCCGCTCCGGGCCCGCATCTCCGTTCCGGTGAGACGGCCGCTACTTAACGATGCCCCGCTCATGAGATCGACGACATGACGCGCGTCAGTCTTAAGACCGCGGCCTCCTTCGCGCGCGCGTGCGCACCGCCCTCACGATCGCGGGGAGCGACTCCGGCGGCGGTGCAGGGATTCAAGCGGACCTCAAGTCCTTCGCCTCGGTCGGCGTGCATGGGACGTCCGTCATCACGTGCGTGACCGCCCAGAACACCCGGTCCGTGGACTCGATCTTCGCGATCCCCCCGGCGGAGATCCGAAAGCAGCTCCGCGCGGTGTTGGACGACTTCGACGTCCGAGCGGCGAAGACCGGCATGCTCTTCTCCGCCGCGATCGTCCGGACCGTCGCACGGGAGCTGCGTCGGACCTCGTTCCCCCTCGTCGTGGATCCCGTGATGATCGCAACGGTCGGCGCCCGACTCGAGAAAGACGATTTCCAGACGGCCCTCGTGGATCGACTCCTCGATCGTGCGAGCCTGCTCACCCCGAACCGCCACGAGGCGGAGCGGCTCTCCGGCCTCTCGATCCGCGACGTCAGGTCGATGGAGGCCGCCGCACGCGCAATCCGACGCCTCGGCGCGGAGGCGGTCCTCGTGAAAGGCGGCCACATGAAAGGTCCCCTCGTCGACGTATTCTACGACGGCCGCCGGATGGTCCGTTTGGGAGGCCGCCGATACCGCAAGGAACTCCACGGCGCGGGATGCACGCTCGCGGCATCGACCACCGCGTACCTGGCCCTCGGATTCCCGCTTCTCGCCGCGGTCCGGCGCGCGCGCCGGAAGGTGGCCCTCGGCTTCCGGGCCTCGTATCGAGCCGGTCGCGGGGTCGATATTATCAATTCCCAAATCAGATTGGGTCGCTAGGACGCCCTCCCCGGGAGGCGGGCGCCATTGCACCTTTTTGGCACATTATCAGTTGGCTCTGGCTCTCCCCAAAACTTCAAGTAGGGACATCAAAATTGGAGCGACTGCGTGGTCTGGCCATCCTCGCCGCCGCGCACGGCGGATGCCCTGCGTCCGTCCGGTGCGACCTCGGGGATCGGATGGATCGGATGACCGTGGAGACAGGGCCCAGATTGAGTCGCAAGACCGACCAGGGGGACACGAGGCCCGAGAACCCAACGCAGAGGCCCTGATGCCATGCGGATCGCACTCTTCACGGACAGCTATCTGCCGACGGTCGACGGCGTCGTGACGTCCGTCCTGTCGACGAGGCGCCAGCTCGAGGCGCACGGTCATGAGGTCGTCGTCTTCGCCCCGGAGGACCCGAGACGTCGCGGGACCCGCGAGGACGGGACCGTGTACGTGCGGGCGAAGGAGTTCCACCATTACCCCGGATACCGTCTGGCGATGTTTCCCGGTCGGGAGGTCGACCTGATCAAGGACCTCGGCATCGACGTGATCCACATCCACGGCGTCGGCTTCGTCGGGATCAAAGGGCTCTGGGCCTCCTGGCAAGCGAAGATCCCGCGGGTCTCGACCTTCCACACGATGATCCATGACACCCTCGCGTTCTACTCCCCGTTCGGCCTGAACCTCCATCTGCTCGAGCGCGGGCTGCGCTTCTACCTGAAGATCTTCCTGCGGAAGACGCAAGGGGTCGTCGTGCCGAGCCGCGCGATCCTGGACGAGATCATGGCTCTCTCCCCGCGCGCCAACATCGCCGATGTGATTCCGACGGGCGTGGATCCGGACCGGTTCCGTCCGGACATCTCCGGCCAGGGAATCCGGACGAAGTGGGGCCTGAACGGCCACGACGTCGTCCTGCACGTCGGCCGGGTCGCGCCGGAGAAGAACCTGTCCACCCTGATCCACGCGTTCCCGAAGATCCTCGAGGCGAACCAGGATACGAAATTGATGATCGTCGGGACGGGTCCGTACATGGAGAAGTACTACGACCTGGTGGCCCGACTCGGCCTCTCCGGGGACGTGATCTTCACCGGATTCGTCCCAGACGCGGACCTGCCGAAGTACTACGCGGCCGCGGACGCCTTCGCGATCGCCTCGAAGTTCGAGACCCAGGGCCTCGTCGTCCTGGAGGCGCTGGCCTCCGGCCGGCCGGTGGCGGGGGCGAACTACCGGGCCATCCCCGAGTTCGTCCGCGAGGGCGTGAACGGCGCCCTGTTCGACCCGAACGACGTCGCCGGCTGTGCCGCGGCGGTCCTGCGATGCCTCCGGGACCGGGATTCCATGCGGGAGGCCGCCCGGGATGTCGCCCTGACCTATTCCGTGGACCGATGCACACGCCGCCTCGAACGGGTGTACGAGCGCCTCGTGGCCGCGTGACCGGCATGCTCGAGCCCTCGGCGGCTCCCGCGCGGACGACCATGGCTCGAAACGCCTCGGTCTCGGTCATCATCCCGACCTGGAATGAGGCGAAATACCTCCCTGCGCTGCTGGACTCTCTCCAGAACCAGACCCGATCGCCCTTGGAGATCCTCATCGCGGATTCGGAAAGCACGGACGGCACGCAGGATCTGGCCGAGGCCCGCGGCGCCCTCCTGGTGCCGGGCGACCGCCGCGGACCGGGCGAGGGCCGGAATCGGGGAGCGCGCGCGGCCCGAGGCGATGTCTTCCTGTTCGTCGATGCGGACTGCATCACCCCGCCCGACCTCCTCGATGCCATCGTCGCCGCCTTCGAGGAACCCGGGGTGATCGGCGGCGCTACCGGATTCATGCCGGCTCTCGGCAACGCCGCCGAGCGTGCCCTGTTTTCCCTGGCCAACGGCTACCAGCGGGCGATGACCCTGTGGGGATTCCCGCACAACGCGGGGTATTGTTTCTTCTTCCGGCGCGAGGCATTCCAGACCCTCGGAGGCCTCCGGGAGGACATGCCGCTGAACGAGACGCATGACCTGGCCCTCCGGTCTCCTGCCCCAGACGGTCCAGACGTCGATGCGGCGCTTCCGGACGTACGGCTACGTCCGCACGATCCTGAAGGAATACATCGCCTCGACGATCCTGTACTACGCGACGGGCCGCACGTCCGCCGAACGATTCCGCCCGGCGCCCGCCCGCTGACGGAACCGGGCTACCGAGCCTTGCGGCCCCGGCCCCGCCGGCGGTAGAGCCAGGATCCGAGGACCGACATGGCGACGACCACGACGACCAGGACGAGCGTGATCGAACGAGCCGTGCGAGGATCGTAGGCCACCCCGATGACGAACACAAGGTACAGCAGGACGGCGTACTTCGCCAGCCCGCCCACCGCCACGAAGCCCATGGACCGCCGGTAGTTCCACCGCAGGGTCGCGATGAACGCGCCGACGAACGGGACCACGGGCGCGATCCGGTTCAAGAGGATGGCACGCTCGTCCGGTACGCCGAGGAACTCGGTCCATCGCCGCATCCCCGACTC
>Ga0209156_10000059_pt1 | contig 74373 bp, 77 predicted proteins | sample GraSoiAngelo_124_FD_185881 | JGI IMG/M metagenome (GOLD analysis project Ga0209156, IMG submission 185881) | Grasslands soil microbial communities from the Angelo Coastal Reserve, California, USA - 14_0927_05_20cm (SPAdes) (version 2) | ecosystem: Environmental > Terrestrial > Soil > Grasslands... | reverse complement strand
GACGTTCGCCGACCAGAGGTCGAACACCGTCGCTCCGTCCCGCAGGCGGGCCATCCAGCGACCCTCAGCCATAGCGTCCGCGGCGCGCGCGCCAGGCGATGCGCAGCGTGTCGAGGAACATCCGCGGCGCGTGCCGGGAGAGTCGGACCGACGTCTCCTCGTTGTGGACGAGCCGGAGCGGCTGGCGGCGGATCTGACAGCCCGCCGTCTGCGCGCGCAGCAGGACCTCGGCCTCGAAGGCGAAGCTCGTGACGTCGAGGCGCCCGAAGAGGTCCTTCGCCACCGCCGCCCGGTAGCCCTTGTAGCCGCACTGCGTGTCGGGGAAGTCGAGGCCGAGCAGGTGCTTCACCATCCACGTGTAGACGACGCTCGAGAGCTGGCGGAGCGGCGTCACCTGCGTGGCGCACACCGAATCGGGGTGGAGGCGGTCGCCGACGACGATGTCCGCGCCGTCCCGGAGCCAGGCGAGGGTCGTCGGCAGCGGGTCGAGGGAGAAGGGCAGGTCGGAGTCGGTGAAGACGATGAACTCGCCGCGCGCGCGCGCCACGCCGCTCCTGACCGCGCCGCCCTTGCCGAGGTTCTGGGGCTGACGGATGAGCGTGACCCCCGGTGGGACGTCCCCGGCCTCGACCGCCTGGCCCGGGCTGCTCCCGTCGTCGACGACGATCAGCTCCGCCTGCTCCGCGAACCGCTCGCGCAGAAAGCGAGCCGCCTCGCTGGCGGTCTGCCGAGCGCGCGCCCGCTGGTTGTAGAAGGGGATCACCAGGGAGAGGGTCAGGCCGTCGGCGATGGCGCCTCCTCCATGAGCGTGCGCAGCGCGCGCCTGTCGACCTTGAACATCGGCGTGAGGGGCACGTCGTCGAGGAGCGTGAGGCCGTCGGGACGCTTGAAGCTCGCGAGCTCGGCGCCGACGAAGGCGCGCAGCTCGGCGAGCGTCGGCGGCTCGGCCGGATCGCGCGGCACGACGAAGGCCCACCCCACCTCCCCGAGGAGCCGGTGCGGCACGCCGACCACGGCGGCGCGCGCCACCTTCGGATGTTGCGCGAGACGCTCCTCCACCTCGGCCGGATGCACGTTGAAGCCGCCCCGGATGTACATCTCGCTCCGCCGTCCGGTGAGGTGGAGATGGCCGGCGGCGTCGAGGTGGCCGAGGTCCCCCGTGTGCACCCAGCCCTCGGCGTCGATGGTGGCGGCGGTGGCCTCGGGGTCGCGCCAGTAGCCCCGCATGGTCGCCGGCGAGCGGACGACGACCTCGCCCGTCGTGCCGGCGGGCCGCGGCCGGTTCGCGTCGTCGACGATGCGCAGCTCCACGCCCGGCGTCGCGCACCCCACCGTGGTGGCGACCAGGTCCGGGGGATCGCCGGGAACCGAGGCCGTCGCGATGCCGACCTCGGTGGAGGAGTAGCGCACGCTCACCTCGGCGCCGAGCTCGTCGCGGAGCCGCCGGACGAGGGGCGGCGGCGCGGGCGCGCCGCCGACCAGGACCGAGCGGAGTGACGAGAGGTCGCGGCGCGGGCGGTCGGGATGGTCGAGGAGGGCGACCAGCTGGGTGGGGATGCCGCCCAGGTGCGTGAGGCGCTCGCGCTCGATCGCCGCCAGCACCGCGGCGGGGTCGAAGGTGTCGTGGATCAAGGAGACGCCCAGGTTGGCGATCTGCACCGCGATCCGCGTCATCGTCCCGACGTGGGCGAAGGAGAGGCCCGGGGCGAGGTGCCTCTGCTGGTGCGGCACGCCCCCCGGATGCCGGCGCGCCTCGATGTCGGCGACGGCGAGGAGGCTCGCATGCGTGTACCAGGCGCCTTTCGGCGCGCCCGTGGTGCCGCTCGTGAAGACGATGGCGACGGGGTCGGCCGGGTCGACCGCGACGGTGGGCGGCGGGGCCGCCTCGCCCGCCAGCGCCGCCACCACCCCGGCCGTGCTCTGTCTCAGCTCGTCGGCGTCGAGCCAGAGCACGCGGGCGAGCTCCGGCAGCTCGTCGCGCACCGACTCGATGATCGGGCGGAAGTCGACCTCGTGCCAGCGGTCGACGGCGAGCAGGAGCCGCGCGCCGGCCTGCCGGAGCACGTGCCGGATCTCGCTCCGCCGGTAGCGGACGTTGAGGCCGGTGGTCACCGCGCCGAGGCCGGCGGCGGCCAGGTAGCCGACGAGGTACAGCGGTGTCGAGGGCAGCAGCAGCGCGACGACGCTGCCCCGCTCGACGCCGTGGGCCCGGAGGGCGGCGGCCAGGCGGTCGGCGAGCAGGTCCCAGTCGCGATACGTGAGCCGCTCGTCCCGATAGCGGAAGGCCTCGGCCCCGGGCGCCTCGCGGGCGGCCGTGCGGAGGAGGTCGCGCAAGGTTCGTGCGGCGGACACGGGCCGCGTCTTAACCGATGCGGGGGGACTGGTCTAGCAGCATGACCTCCTACCGCCGTCTGCGAGGAGGGCGCTCCACCGATACGGCTGCCGCCGGACCATCGAGCCGAGCGACCATCCGATTGAGCAGGTCGCGCCCGATGATGGCCTCCGTTCCCATCGCCAGAATACGGACGATGGTACGCAGACCAGGCAGCTCGGCGGCGGCGGCGTATACCGGCATACGGCGGGCGGCGCCCATGACGCCCGCAACCTCGACCCGACCGACGACGGGCAGCTCGAGCTGCCGCACGATGGCCACCGGCACGACGGTGCAGTCGGCGCCGCTGTCGACGAGCCCGCGCAGCAACACCGTGGCGTTGGACAGCGGCGGCGCGACGCCGAGCGGGAGCACCGGCGCGGCCGGCTCGCGAGCGGGATCGTAGGCGAACCGCCGCGTCATGCGCGGGCGATGCGCGGCGACCGCATCCGCACGGGCTCCTCGCGCTCGACGACACGGGGCATGAAGATGGGACGCGCCCCGAGGCGGGCGAACACGCGGGCGGCGAGGGCGGCAAAGTCCGCATCGTGGTCGATCACCGCCTCGTTGCGAATGGCGACATACTGACCGCGGTACCGCTTGAGCAAGCTCGGCCGCTGCCTCGCATACCAGCGTTCGCTGGCACGCAGCTCGCGGTCGGCTTCGCCGGTGCGCGCGTCGTCCTCTTCGAGCGAGCGCGCCAGCGCCTCGCTCACGACGGAGGCCAGGGTGCCCCCGCGGCGCGCGGCCTTCGCCTTGGCTTCGCGGACCAGCTCGGTGGACATCCCGCGGAGATACAGGGTGGTCACGCCCGTCGCCATCCAGCTCTGCTAACGTACGTTGTCTGTGTTGTCAATGTGGCAGATTTCACCGGGCCGCACTTCCTCATGGCGTGAGTGACGGCGGTCTTGCCTCCCAGATGCGCAGCGGCTCGGCCCGCCAGGACGTCGGCGGCATCGAGCTCGGGAACTCCTTGAGGAGCACCCACCGATCGGCCGCAACGTCGGCCGCGCTCGGGATGCAGTGCGTGCACCCGTAGTAGGGCTCGCGCCCGCCGCCGGTGACGAGGTACCCGGCGGCCACCGCGGCGAGCTCCCGCCGGCGCTTGACGCGGTCGTCCGCCTCGACCACCCGGAATTGCCAGCCCGTCTCCGACAGTCCCGAGAAGGTGAACCACTGGCCGAGCTGGAAGTCGGAATAGGTCGGCTTGGGCGGCAGGGTGGCGAGGAAGCGCGTGGTGCTGCGCTCGTCGCCGAACGCGACGTGGGTGATCGTCGCCGTGGCGACGCTTTGCCAGAGGCTGAAGCCGAGGACGAGCAGCAGCAGGCCGCCGGTGGCCTTCGGGTAGCGCTGGCGGAACGCCACGAGATAGCCGGTGAGGAGCAGCACCAGCGGATACGCGAAGACGTGGCCGTGGCGGACGTTGCGAAACCCGGTCACCCAGACGCCGCCCGCGCGCTGGAAGTTCAGCTCCATGCCGAGGAAGAGGAAGAAGAGCCACCAGAGGACCGGCCAGCACGGGCGGATGCCGAGGGCGGCGCCCGCCACGGCGAGGACGATCAGCAGGTGCGGGTAGACGGAGTAGACCAACGTCCCGAGCGAGTCGGGAAGGAAGAGCCAGCGCGGATATATTTTGAACGCCTCCATACTCGCCCGATGCAAGGGGGCCTCGGGCCCGACGAGCCCCTGGAGGCGGAGCTCGATGTTGAACGGAGCGAGCACGTCGCCGTGCAGCACGTAGAAGACCAGGCCGCTTGCTCCGAACAGCAGCGCCGCCGTCCCGAGAAAGCGGAAGACGGTGGCGTCGAGCGTCCGCCGGTTGGCCCAGCCGATCACGGCGAGCGCCGGGACGAGTAGCACGCCGGTCACCTTGGTGTGGTACGCGAGCCAGAGCGCGACGGCGGCGAGCGTCCACGCGCGGCCGCGGCCCGCGTCGTCGTCCTCGCCGAGCGCGCGGAGGACGAAGAACACGCAGAGCGCGGAGAAGAACGAGAACAGGATGTCGGAAGTGAGCATCGTGGACCAGGCGACGTCCAGCGGGAGCACGGCGAGGAGGAGGGCCGCGATCACGGCCCCGCTGCCCCCCCACAGGCGTCTCGCAAAGAGGCACACGAGGACCATCCCGAGCACGTCGAAGGCGACGATCGGCGTGATGAGCCCGGCCTCGGTCAGACCGAGCAGCCGGCAGCTGAGCGCGGTGGGAATCCACCAGGTGAAGCGGTAGCCGTTCGGGGTGAAGTTGACGTGGCCGCTGCGGACGACGTTCCAGATGTCGTAGCGGAGCAGCGCGTCGTCGCCGAGCCCGAGGCCGCTGAAGTAGCGGAGCCGGAGGACCACGGCCATCACCACGACCAGGATCGACGACAGGGCGGTCGCCACGTCGACGCCTGGGACTACGTGCCGGCCGGCGGCAACGCAAGCGGGGCCGCGTTTGCGGAGACGTTCCGTGACGACGTAGAAGTCCCCGCGTGCGATGGCCGACAGACCCACCCCGACGCTCACGGTGGTGATGCCCGCCTACAACGAGGCCGGCGCCATCCGGGAGGTGGTGACGGGCTGGGACCGTCAGCTCGCGGCCCTCGGCGTGCCCTACGAGATCCGCGTCTACGACGACGGCTCGCGCGACGGCACGGGCGACCTGCTCGCCGGGCTGGCGCGCGAGCGCCCCACCCTCACGGCCGTCCGCCAGCCGAACCGCGGCCACGGCCCGACGATCCTGCGCGGGTACCGTGAGGCCCGCGGCGAGTGGGTGTTCCAGACGGACAGCGACGGCGAGATGGGGCCGGAGTCGTTCCCGCTGGTCTGGGAGCGGCGGCACGAGGCGGATCTCGTCCTCGGCTACCGCGCCGGCCGCGCGGCGCCGCCGGCCCGCCGCCTCGTCACGGCCGTGGCCCGCTGGACGGTCCGGCTCTGCTTCGGTGCCGGCGTGCGCGACGCCAACGCGCCCTACCGCCTCTACCGCCGCGCGGCGCTCGAGCGGTTGCTGGCGGCGGTTTCGCCCGACGCCTTCGCCCCGAACGTGATCCTCACCGGCCTCGCCTGCCGTGCGGGGCTCCGCATCGTGGAGGTCCCGGTGCCGTACCGCAGCCGCCGGACGGGAGCGAGCAGCATCGCCCGGCTCAAGCTCCTGCGCGCGGCCGCGCTCTCCTTCCTGCAGACCGTCCGCGTGGCCCTGTCGCGACCCGCGCGATGAACGACCCGGGCCGCCTCGTCATCCTCGGCGCCGGGCCGACGGGGCTCGGGGCCGCCTTCCGGCTCCAGGAGCTCGGCTACGGCGCCTACCAGGTCCTCGAGCAGGACGATCGGCCGGGCGGGCTCGCGCGCAGCTACGTCGACGCCGCCGGCTTCACCTGGGACTGCGGCGGCCACGTCCAGTTCAGCCACTACGCCTACTACGACGCACTCTGCGACCGGGCCGTGGGCGACGCCTGGCTCGCTCACGAGCGCGAGTCCTGGATCTGGATCAAGGGACGGTTCGTGCCGTACCCGTTCCAGAACAACATCCACCGCCTCGATGCCGCCGACCGCGACCGCGCGCTCGCGGGCCTCGAGCGCGCGGCGGCGTGTCGGCCGGGCCGGCCCCCGAACTTCCGCGAGTGGATCGTCGCGACGTTCGGCGAGGCGTTCGCCGAGATCTTCTTCTTCCCCTACAACCGCAAGGTGTGGGGCTACCCGCTCGAGCGCCTCGGCGTGTCGTGGATGGGCGAGCGGGTGGCGGTGCCGGACCTCGAGCGCTTGCGGCGCAACGTGCGGACCGGGCGCGACGACGTGTCGTGGGGACCGAACAACATGTTCCGCTTTCCGCGCCACGGCGGCACGGGAGCGATCTGGCAGGGAGTGGCCGCGCTCCTGCCGGCGGAGAAGGTCCTGTTCGGCGCCGAGGTGGTGGCCGTGCGCCTGCCGGAGCGCGTCGTCGAGCTGCGCGACGGCCGGCGGATGCCGTTCGACGCGCTCATCTCGTCGATCCCGCTCGACACCCTGTGCGCGCGGTCGGCGGGCCTCCCGGAGCCCGTGCGACTCGCCGCTCGCGCGCTCGTCCACAGCGCGGTGCACGTGCTCGGCGTCGGCCTCCGCGGTCCCAAGCCGGAGACCCTGGCGCGCAAGTGCTGGATGTACTTCCCGGAGCCGCACAGCCCCTACTACCGGGTGACCGTCTTCTCCAACTACTCGCCGCACAACGCGCCGCCGGGCGGCGAGCACTGGTCGCTCATGGCCGAGGTCTCGGAGACGCCGGAGAAGCCCGTGCGGGCAGAGACGCTGCGCGACGAGACGCTCGCGGCGATGCGGCGCGACGGCCTGCTGGGTGGTGCCGAGGTGGTGAGCTTCTGGCATCGGCGTGAGGCGCACGGCTACCCCACGCCTTTTCTCGGCCGCGACGAGACGCTCGCGGCGATCCTGCCCGGACTGGAAGCCTGCCGGGTCTACTCGCGGGGCCGCTTCGGGGCCTGGAAGTACGAGGTCTCCAACCAGGACCACAGCTGCATGCAGGGCGTCGAGCTGGTCGACCGTCTGCTCGGCGTGGGCGAGGGCGACGAGCCGACGCTCAACCGGCCCGACCACGTGAATGGCGGCGCCTTCGCGGCGAGGCCGCGGGGCGGCGTCTAGGGGACGCAGCCCGGCTCGCATGGCGCAGACGCCCGCCCGGCTGCCGTTTCAGTGGAGCGCGATCGACCCCGCCATCCGCCGCGAGATCGTCTACCATCATGCGGCCGACGGCGTGCCGCTCGCGGGCATCCTCTATCTGCCGCCCGGGGTCGAGGCGGACACTGTGATCCTGGCGATGCACCCGCGCGGCGACTTCACGCGCCATTACCTGGCGCCCAAGCTCGCCGCGGCGGGCTACGCGTTCCTGGGGACGACCACGCGCTATCTCAACAACGATGCCGACGCCCTCCACGAGCGGCTCCTTCTCGACGTCGCCGGCACGATCGCGTTCCTGCGCGGGCGCGGCTTCTCGACCGTCGTCCTGCTCGGCAACTCGGGCGGCGGGTCGCTGTTCGCCTTCTACCTCGAGCAGGCGGCGAAGCCGCGGGCGGAGCGCCTCGCGCGCGCGCCCTCGGGCGACCGGGTGCCGCTCGGCGACGTCGACCTGCCGGCCGCTGACGGCCTCATCCTGCTCGCCGCGCACCTGGGCGAGGGGCAGTACCTGCTCGATCATCTCGATCCTTCGGTGATCGACGAGGGCGACCCCACGGCCGCGGACCCCCGCCTCGACATGTACGATCCGGCGAACGGCTACCGGCCGATGGAGGAGGGCCCGTCACGCTACTCGGCCGACTTCCTCGCCGAGTACCGCGCCGCGCAGCGCGCCCGCTGCGCGCGGCTCGACCGCCAGGCGCTCGCCTGGTGCGAGGAGTCGGCGTGGTTCCGGGCCCGCCTCGGGGACGCGGGACTCGCGCCGGCCGACCGGGGTTTCGTCGCCCGGCGCGCGCTCCAGCGCCGCTACCTGCTCATCTACCGGACGCTCGCCGACCCGCGGCACCTGGACCTGTCGCTCGACCCGTCCGAGCGCCGCCCCGGATCGATCTTCTCCTTCGGCCGTGACCCGGTCGTCGGCAACTACGGCGAGGGGCTGGCACGCGTGATGAGCGCACGTGGCTGGCTGTCCACCTGGTCGGGGCTCCGGTCGAACGCCGCGCTCGAGCGCACGCTGCCCGCCGTGACCGTGCCGACGCAGGTGATCTGCGCCATGGCGGACACCGACATCTATCCGAGCGAGTGTCGCCGGGCCTTCGAGGCGGCGGGCGCCCGCGACAAGACCTACGCGGAGCTGCGCGGCGCCGACCATTACCTCAACCCCGCCGGGGGCGAGGGCGCCCGGCTCCCCGACCCGCGCGATCGCGTCGCCGACGAGCTGATCGTCCCGTGGCTCCGCCAGCGCTGGAGGACCTGACATCGATCTCCGCCTTGCGCTCCTGCGGCGGCTGCCGCGACGGTCGATCGGTGCCGAGATCGGCGTGTACGAGGGCGATTTCTCGGCGCAGATCCTCGAGCGCGTGCGGCCGAGGCGGCTCCACCTGATCGATCCGTGGAGGTACGAATCAGGGCCGCGATACGAGAGTGCGTGGTACGGCGGGCAGGTCGGCACGAGCCAGGTGAAGATGGACGGTGTCCACGCCGCCGTGCTCGCGCGGTTCGGGAAGGAGATCGCCGCGGGCGTCGTCCTCGTCCATCGCGCCCCGTCCGTCCAGGCGGCCCAGGGCTTCACCGACGGGTATTTCGACTGGGTCTACATCGACGGCAACCACCTCTACGAGTTCGTGAAGGCCGACCTCGAGACCTATCACCGGAAGGTGAAGACGGGCGGCTTCATCGCCGGCGACGACTACGGCGCCGAGGGCTGGTGGGAGGGAGGCGTCACGAGAGCCGTCGACGAGTTCCGGCGCGGCGGGCTGTGCGAGACGGTGCTCATTCGGGACAGGCAGTTCCTGCTCCGGAAGCTATGACGCCGGGAGGCCGAGGCGCTTCATCAGGCGATAGAGCGTCGTCCGGTCGATACCCAGCGTGCGGGCCGCCTCGGCGCGATTGCCCCTCGCGGCCTCGAGCGCCGAGCGGATGCGGGCGGCGGCGGCGCGGTCGAGGGAGTCCTGCAGCGTGCCTTCCGGCGGTGCCTCGCCGCCCGGCCCGCCCTGCTCCAGGAGGAGGTCCTCGGGCAGTATCCGTTCCCCGTGCGCCAGTACGACCGCGCGCTCGATCGCATTCTCGAGCTCGCGCACGTTCCCCGGCCAGCCGTGGCCGGCGAGGGCCTCTTCGGCCTCGGGCGTGAGCGCCAGCCGGCGTCCGGACTCGGCGGCGTGCCGCGCGAGGAAGTGACGGGCGAGCGGCAGGATGTCCTCCCGGCGCTCGCGCAGCGGGGCGAGCTGCATCGGGATGACGTTCAGCCGGTAGAAGAGGTCGTCGCGGAAGCGGCCGGCCGCGATCTCGTCCCGCAGGGAACGATTCGTGGCGGTGACGACGCGGACGTCCACCCGTCGCGACCGCGTGCCGCCCACGGGCAGCAGCTCCCCGTCCTGCAGCACCCGCAGGAGCTTCGCCTGGAAATCCGCGCCGATCTCGCCGATCTCGTCGAGGAAGAGCGTCCCGCCCGCCGCCCGCTCGAAGCAGCCGGGCCGGGCCGCGATGGCGCCGGTGAACGCGCCCTTCTCGTGTCCGAAGAGCTCGCTCTCGAGCACGCCCTCGGCGAAGGCCTTGCAGTTGACCGCCACGAAGGGGTGACCGACGCGGTCGCTCCAGTAGTGGAGGAGCCGGGCGACCAGCTCCTTCCCGGTGCCGCTCTCGCCCTGGATGAGGACCGAGGCCCGACTCGGCGCCACCCGCCGGACGAGCTCGAGCAGCTTCCGGCTCGCCTCGCTCTCGGCGACGACCGCCTCGGGCGCATAGCGGCTCGCCACCTCCTGCCTGAGGTAGCGGTTCTCGCGCTCGAGGCGCGTCATGTCGAGCGCGCGCGCCACCAGCGCCCGGAGCTCGTCGTTGTCGAACGGCTTGGTCACGTAGTCGAAGGCGCCCTCGCGCATGGCCGCGACCGCGGAGGGCACGCTGCCGTAGGCCGTGAGCAGGACGACCGGCATGGCCGGCCAGCGCGCCCGCAGGCGGCGGAGCAGCGCGAGGCCGTCCATCCCGGGCATCTTCCAGTCGGTGACGACGACGTCGGCCGGGCGCTCCTCGAGCGCGGCGAGCGCCGCGTCGCCGCTCGGGCACTGCTCGCACTCGTAGCCGACGCGCGCCAGCGTCGACGCGATCACGCCGGCCATGCGCTCCTCGTCGTCCACGATCAGGACGCGCGGCTTCATGCGGCGATCGCCGGCTGGCCGGCGGACGGCAGCCGGACCGTGAGCCGCGCCCCGCCGCCCGGCCGCTCGCCGGCCTCGATCCGCCCGCCGTGCGCCTCGACGACCTGGCGCGCCACGGCGAGGCCGAGGCCGATGCCGCGCGCGCGCGTGGTGAAGAACGGCTCGAAGACGCGGTCGCGCAGCTCGGGCGGGATGCCCGGGCCGGAGTCCTCGACCACGAGCTCGACGGCGCCGTCCCGTGCCCGGGCGGCGAGCGTCACGTCGCCGCCGGGAGGCACCGCCTCGGCGGCGTTCGCGAGGAGCCCGAGCAGCACCTGGGACAGGAGGTCGGGATCCGCCCTGACGGCGGGCAGGTCCGGCAACTCGTCACGCCCGAGCCGGGCGCCCCTGGCGGCCAGCTCCCCTTCGGCGAGGAGGGCCGCGCGGTCGAAGAGGTCGCGGACCGAGACGGCACGCGGCTCGAGGTGGAGGGGACGGGCAAACTCGAGGAGCGAGGAGACGACGCTCCCCAGGCGGTCGATCTCGGCGGTGATGAACGCGCAGGCCCGCGCGGCCTCCGCGTCGTCCGACGACACGGTCTCGCCGAGCCCCTGCGCCGCCGAGCGGATGACGGCGAGGGGGTTGCGGACCTCGTGCGCGATCGCGGTCGCGAGCTGGCCGAGCGCGGCGAGCTTCTCGCTCTGCACGAGGCGCGCCCGGGCGGCGTTCAGCGCCTCGAGCTGCGCCTGGACGAGGGCCGCCGCCCGACGGTCGCGCCGCCGGGCCTCGAGCGCGTAGCCGAGGAGGAAGCCGAGGAGCGCGAGCGACGACCCGAAGGAGACGGCGACCAGCGCGGTGACGTCGCGCCCGTTCATCTGGAAGGTCACGCCGAGCCTGACCATCGTCAGGGTGTCGACGACGGCGAGGGCGATCCCACCCACGGCGCCCCACCAGCGTGCCGCGCGGAACGTGCGCATGTGGGTGGGATGCTGCAAGTCCTGGCCCAAGCGTGGGGGATTGTCGCTCGGCCGCCCTCTGGCGCGCAACGGGAGGCTTGCGTGTGGCGTTCCCGCCGCGCCGCGCGGCGCCGGCGCCACACGCCTGCGGCCGGCCGCTACGCGGGTTCAGCGTGCCGATCCCGGCACGGTCCTTGAACCCCCGGCCCGGCGAAAGGAGGCCACCATGACCGCACGCAAGATCGGGATCGGGATCGTGCTGCTCGCCTTCGGCGACCTCACCGCCTACGCCGTCTACCAGCACGGGGTAGCCGGCGTCGTCCAGCTCGAGATGGCGAACTCGGTGACGGTCACCGCGTTCGCCGACCTGGTGATCGCGCTCAGCCTGATCGTCTCCTGGATGTGGCGGGACGCGCGCGAGCGGGGCGTGTCGCCGATCCCCTACGTGCTGCTCACCCTGGGCTTCGGCAGCGTGGGTCCGCTCCTCTATCTCCTCCTCCGCCGCGATACGACGGCCCCGCAGGCCCTGCGCGCGGGAGCGCCGGTGCGCGCCGCGCTGTGACGCTCGCCGTACGCCGGGACCGTCACGGGCTTGCGCGCGCTACGTCTACCGCCGTTCGTCCAAGATCGCTTCGAGCGCCGCCGCGCGGAGGATCAAGTGCCGGAACGCGCGGGTTTGAACGGGTAATACTCGACCTCGCACTTCTTCGCGTCTCGGATGGCCGGATCAGCCGTGATGAGCTTCAGATTCAGCACTGCGGCAGTAGCGACGATGGTCCTGTCGAACGCATCTCCGGGGAAGTCTTCTCCGAGTTCGTTGGTCTTCACGGCGATCGCCGGCGTCAGCTCCAGAACCTGCAAGTCGTCGGAGAGGCCAGCCGCGAGGAACTCGGCCAGTGCGCCCGCGATATCGAGGCGACGCAGCCGGTAGAGAATGGCTGTCTCGAGCAGGCTGATGCTGCAGAGACCTTTGGTCTCCATGGATGCCACCAGGCGCCGGATGCGTGCGGGGAGCACGTGCGGGACGGTCACACCGTTGATCCATGGAGCCGTGTCGAGCAGGTATCTCACCGCAAACCCTTCCACTCGGAGGATGGGATGGCCTCGGGGGACACCGGTTTCCTGAGGCCAAGGTGTTTGCCCGCTCCCAGAAACGACCGTGGCTGCTTTGCCGGGACGATGCGGACGTAGGGCTTTCCGAAGCGAGTGACGAGAATCTCCTGTCCGCTCGCCGCGACATCCAAGACCCGCGCATCCCGGCGCAAGGCTCGAAGCGTGACGGTCCTCATGGCAGACAAATTGTCAGACACCTGGGGCCGTGGCAAGTGCCGGCCATCGTCGCCCGCGTCCGCCCGCTGCGCGGCGGCGCCGCGTCAGCTGATCCGGTAGAGGCGCGCGGCGTTTCCGTAGATGATCTGCCGCCGCGCCTCGTCGGGGACGCCTGCGAAGTGCTCGGCCACCACCTCGCGCGAGCGCGGCCAGGTCGAGTCGCTGTGCGGGTAGTCGCTCGACCACATGACGTTCTCGACCCCCGCCTCGCGATGGAGCTTCACGCCGGCCCGGTCCTCGATGAAGGTCGCGTGCCCCTGGCGGTACCAGTAGAAGCTCGGCGGCTCGGGGATGACCGATCGGGTCCAGAAGCGGTGCTTCTTGAAGGTCGAGTCCATGCGCTCGAGGAAGTACGGGATCCAGCCGATGCCCGTCTCGACGACGACGAAACGCAGGCGCGGGTGGCGCGCGCAGATGCCGCAGAAGACGAGCTCGGCGACGAGCTCGCTCACGCCGAGCGGCGCGAGCGCGATGAACGACTCGCGCACGCCGGGGGTGGGGTCGAAGAGCCGCTGGAGGTGCATGCCGCGCGGGCCCTGGATGTGAAAGGAGAGCGGGACCTCCGCCGCCGCGATCTCGCTCCACAGCGGCTCCCACACGGGGTCGCTGTAGTGGGGCCTGCCCTGGTTGTCGGGGAACGCCTCCACCTGCACGCCGCGTGCGCCTTTCGCGAGCACCCGGCGCAGCTCGGCGAGCGCTTCGTCGAGCGAGTCGATCGGGATCACCGGGATGCCGACCAGGCGCCCGCCGCTCGCGCGCTCGAGCTCGAAGAGCCAGTCGTTGTACCGTGCGATGCACCAGCGGCGCAGCTCGGGGTCGTCGTATCGCATCGGCCCCCCGCCGTAGAGCACGTCGACGGCGATGCCGTCCTGGTCCATGTCGGCGAGGCGGGCCTGGGGGTCCCAGGAGCCCGGACGCATCTCCTTGTAGACGACGCGCGGGCGGTAGTCCTTGTAGTCGCGCCCTCCCATGAAGGACAGGCCCTGGACCGGCTGCGTCTTTCGGTCCACCACCCAGACGTCGCCTTCCGGCGTCGACTCGACGCGCGGCACGCGGTCGGCGAGGTGCCGGGGCGCGTCCCGCACCCAGAGATCGGGCGGCGGATTCACGTGGGAGTCGGCGGAGATGAGCCTCTCGGCCACGCCGGGCGGTTACCATGTGGTCGCACGGCGGGACAAGGCCGAGCCGGTCACGATCCGTTTTGACGCGCGGCGACGCACCGGGCCGGCATGGGACGGTGGGTAGTCGGGACTTTCACTCTCGGGGCCTTCTTCGCTAGTGGTAGAAGAGGCCGGCCCGCAGCCATGCCACCCAGGCTCGTCGAGCTGAAGCTCGCCCGGTCCGTGCTCGTCGCGGCGCTGCTCTTCGCGTCGCGGGCGGCCGGCGCGCCGATGTACGTCGTCACCGACCTGGGGACGCTCGGCGGGCCGACGAGCGCCGCCTGGGGCATCAACGGCGCCGGGCAGGTCGCCGGCTCCGCCTCGACCGCCGACGGCGCTCAGCACGCCTTCCTCTACAGTGGAGGCGTGATGCTCGACCTCGGGACGCTGGGCGGCAGCACCAGCCTGGCGTTCGGCGTGAACGATGCCGGCCAGGTGGTGGGCGCCGCCGCGACCGCTGGCAACCTCGCGTCACACGCCTTCCTCTACTCCCGCGGCATCATGACGGACCTCGGGACGCTCGGCGGGCAGACGAGCGTCGGTCAGGCGATCAACGCCGCCGGCCAGGTCACGGGATCGGCGGAGATCGGCACCCACATGCTGCATGCGTTCCTCTTCAGCGGGGGTGTGATGAGCGACGTCGGGACATTCGGCGGGACGGCCAGCTTCGGCTACGGCATCAACCGCGCCGGAGACGTGGTCGGCGCCGCATACGATGCGGGCAGCGCGCCGCGGGCGCACGCCTTTCTCTACCACGGCGCCGCGATCACCGATCTCGGCACGCTCGGCGGGCAGAGCAGCAGCGCCCGCGGCATCAACGACTCGAGCGACGTGGCGGGCGTGGCGGAGGACGCGGCCAACACGCCGCACGCCTTCCGCTACCGCGGCGGCGTCATGACCGATCTCGGCACGCTCGACGGCTCCGCCAGCTTCGCCTACGGCATCGACGGCGCCGGCGACGTCGTGGGCTGGGTCGCGGACGAGGACGGTGCTCGGCGCGCCTTCATCTTCGCGGACGGAGTGATGACCGACCTGAACACGCTGATCCCGGCGGGCTCGGGATGGGTGGTGCACGAGGCGCGGGCCATCAACGATGCTCGGCAGGTCGCCGCCATCGGCGCCGTGAGCGGCCCGGAGCATGCGCTGCTGCTCACCGCCTCGGCCCCCGTCACCACGACCTCCACGACGACCTCCTCCTCGACCAGCGTCACGACAACGTCGACGACGAGCACCACCAGCACCGAGCCGGCGACCACGACCTCGACGACGACCGGGGCCACGACCACCACCTCGACCACGGTCGCACCGTCCAGCCTGCACGTGACCGATTGCAGGGCGGCGCCGGGCGGGACGGCCCTCTGCGAGGTCGAGTTGATCTCGGGCGCCGGGGTGGAGGTGGCGACCTTGCAGTTCAACGCGACGGTCGAGCCGGTCGCGTCCACCCCTGCGCTCCTGGGGCCGGTCGGCTTCGCCCAGGACCCGGACCTCCCTGCGCCGAGCCTCATCCAGCCCGAGGGCACCAGCACCGTCCTGGTGGGATGGCTCTCGCCCATCAATCCTCACCTCACCGGAACGCGCGCGATCGGCAGGATGTCCGTCCCGGTGCCCGCGGGTGCGCAGCTGGGACAGAGCTACCGGCTCCGCATCGTGGCGCCGTCGGCCACGAGCGACGGGTCGAGCGACGTCCCGATCACGGCGGGGCCCGACGGCACGCTCGGCGTGGAGCGGACGGTTGTGGTCTGCGACGTCGCGCCGCCGGGCACCGACCGGAACGGGGACGGCGATGCCTTCGACGCCGGGGAGTTCGGCAACGGGGAGATCAACAACGCCGACGTCGCGGCGGTCTTCAGGGCCTCGTTGCTGCCCGATCAGCGGCCGCCGGTGGACAGCGATCTGTTCAGCGCCATGGACGCCGCCCCCGAGGACGTGCCACCGGCGTGCGGGGGCAACGGCGCCATCGTCAACAGCGACGTGGTGGCGTGCTTCCGCCGCTCGCTGCTCCCGCTGCCCCGATCGGAGCGCACACGGGGCGCGGGGCTGTGCACGTCGGCGCCCAGTGCCGCGGCGTCCAGTCCGCCGGCCGCGCGGCCGGCGGGCCTCCTCGTGGCGCGGAGAGGTTCGCCTGCCACGTCGGGTCGAATCGTGACCTTGCCGGTCCGGCTCCACCTGGTGGCGGGCGCACGGCTCGCGACGCTGCAGTTCGCGGCGGCCGTCTCCCCGCAAGGGACGGCGCCTCCTCCGACGGACGGGCCGCGCTTCGAGCCGGCTCCCCGCTACCCGGCGCCGGATATCGCACTCGTGGAGGGCGGACGCCTGCTGCTCGGATGGCTCAGGCCATGGCCCGCCACGCGGCGGCGAACCGTCCGGCTCGGCCGCCTGCGCTGGCGGCTTCCGGACACGGTGGTGGCGGGAGATCGCTACACGGTCAGCGTTGCCGACGCGTCGGGCACGGCCCCGGGAGGCGAGGAGCTGCGGCTGGACGGAGGATCGGTGCGCCTGAAGGCAGGACGGAGGCGGTGAAGCGAATGTGCAATGTCCGTCCTCGTCTGCTACTAGCGCTCGTATGGCCGACGACATGACGCAGAGCGAGCTCGATCGCCTCAAGGCCGAGAACGAGCGCCTCAAGCGCGCGGCGAGCCGCGGGATCACGATCAAGGTGAGCGAGAAGGGCGGCGTCTCGGTCTACGGCCTCGGCCGCTTCCCCGTGACGCTCTACAAGGAGCAGTGGGTGAAGCTGCTCGACATGGCCGAGGAGATCCGCGCCTTCATCCGCGACAACGAGGCGTCGCTCAAGACGAAGAGCTAGCCGCCCGGCGCTCGGGCTCTTCACCCGGGCGTGCGGCTTCGCGGATCCACCCGCGGACCCAGGGCAGCAGCGCGTAGGCGGGCAGCGCCAGCACGAAGGTGAGGGCGAAGTAGGCGCCGTAGCCGAGCCGCGCGGCCCCCACACCGGAGAGCGCGCCCGCGAGCGAGCCGCTCAGGTTGAAGAGCGCCGAGAGCAGCGCGTACTGCGTGGCGGCCTGCTGCTTGTCGCAGACGTTCATCAGGAAGGCGAGAAACGCGGCCGTGCCGAGCCCGCCGGTGAAGCTCTCGGCGAGCGACGCGGCGTAGATGCCGGGACGGCCGGCGCCCGTCCAGGCGGCCGTCGCATAGCCGAGGTTGGAAACCGCCTGGAGGAGTCCGAGGAGCCAGAGACTCCGGAAGATCCCCGCGCGCGACGTCACGACACCGCCGACGAGCGCACCGGCAACCGACGCCGCCACCCCGACCGTCGTCGAGATGAGCGCGATCTCGCCGAGGCTGAGCCCCCGGTCGACCCAGAAGGGCTTCACCATCGGACCCATCGCCATGTCGCCGAGCTTGTAGAGGAGGACGAAGAGGAAGACGGCCAGCGCCCCCGGTCGCGCGAGCCACGCGCCGAGGCTCCGCGCCCATTCGCCGGGCGGCTGGGGCTGATGGCCCGTCGGCGGCAGGGCGAAGACGGTGACCGCCAGCGCGAGGAAGCCGAGCGCCGCGACGGAGTACGTCGGGCGCCATCCCGCGCGCGCCGCGAGCGCGACCAGCACGCCGCCGCCGACGATGAGCGCCGCCCGATAGGCCGACACGCGGACGCCGTTGGCGATGCCCTCCTCGCCGGGGACCAGGAGCTCGATCGTGTAGGCGTCGATCGCCACGTCCTGCGTCGCCGCGGCGATGGTGAACGCGAAGAGCGTCGCGATGAGCGCCGTGCCGACGGGCGCCGGGGGCAGGGCCTGCACGAGCAGCAGCGCGCCCGCCATGGCGGCGAGCGCGGCGGCGATCCACTGCCGGCGCTCGCCCACCTGGTCGACGAGCGGCGACCAGAAGACCTTGGCCCACCACGGCGCGCGCAGCAGGCTCAGGAAGCCGATCGCCGCGAGCGAGACGCCGTGCACCCGGAAGTAGACCGGGAAGTTGTCGAGCACGAGCCCGAACGGCATCCCCTCGGCGAAGTAGAGGAGAGCCACCCAGGGGAGCTTCCGCCGCATCCCCACCGCGGCCACCGTTTACCAGCGCCCGCCGGCACGCGCGAGGGCTCGCGGCGCTCAGCGATTCGCCACGCGCTCGTCCCGCGCCAGCTCGAAGCTCTCGAGGTACTCGACGTAGTCGGGTGCGAGCGCGTGCTGGCGGGCGCCCTCGATCAGCAGTCCCCGATAGCGCGGCGACGGCTTGCGTCCCGGCAGGGTCATGGCGGATCGATAGGTGAAGGCGGGGACGCGCTCCTCACCGTCGACGGCGACCTCCACCGCGAGCCGCTGGTAGACCCCGAGGTGGACGAGCTCGGTGCGGTCCAGGTGGTCGAACTCCCCGGCGGTGAGCAGGTAGAGCACGCCCCAGGTCCGCGCCGCGACGTCGGGCTCGAGGTTGGCGACGCCCCGTTCGCCGGGACCGATCGGGATGTTGAAGCAGAGCCGGTACCCGTCGAGCCGCGCGCCGCGGGTCGCGAGCGGGTGCATCCCGCGGCGGTCGAGGAAGATCGCGCGGTTCATGTTGCTGCCGTAGGCGAAGTACCAGAGTGCGCCGTCGATCACGGGTCACCCCGCTGCCACGCGCGCGCCCTCGAGCCGCAGGAGCTTTCGCTTGATGCCGAGCCCACCCGTGTAGCCACCGAGCCGTCCGCCGGCGGCGACCACGCGGTGGCACGGGATGACGATCGGGACGGGGTTGCGGCCGAGCGCCTGGCCGACCGCGCGGCTGCCGTGCGGCTGGCCGATGCGCCGGGCGATCTCGCCGTAGGAGACGACCTGCCCGGCCGGCACCTCGGCGGCTGCCATCAGCACGCGCCGGTGGAACGGCGTCAGGCGGCTCAGGTCGAGCCGGACGTCGAACGCGCGGCGCTCGCCGGCGAAGTAGGCGCGCAGCTGGCGCACGATGTCGGCCGTCTTCGCCGCGGACCTGACCGGGTCGGCACCGAGCCGCTCGCGAAGCTCGGCGACGAACGACGGCTCGCTCTGGCGGAAGGAGACGCGGACGAGCCCCGCATCGGTCGCCCCGACCAGCACGCGGCCGATCGGCGTCGGGAGGCTGCAGTAGTAGACCGGTCGCCGGGGCCTGCCGATCCGGTCCTCCCCGTAGAGACGCGTGAGCTCGCCCAGGGCCTGGCGGTACGCGGCGAGCTCGTGCCGCCCCTCGTCCGTGTCGAGCCACCGCTCGAGCTCCTGCGAGGCCTGCGCGTCGCCCAGCAGGGTCGCGATCAGCTCGTCGTGCTTCTTCATCCTCTTCGCTCCTCGAGCGCTGCCCGGAGCCGCTTCACGGCCTGGTACACGTTGGCGCGCGCCGCCGCCTCGTTGCCGCCGAGGCTCGCGGCGATGTCGGCATAGCCGAGCCCGTGGAACCTCCTGAGCATGAGCGCCGCGCGCTGTTTCGGTGGCAGCGCCTGCACGGCACGCGCCACGCGGCGGAGCTGCTCGCGGTCCTCCGGCGACGAGCCGGCGCCCGCGGGCAGCCCGTCGAGGTCGACGTCGACCGTGCGCGCCGTCCGCCTGGCGCGCCGTCGCGCGGCGCCGAGTGCGCTGTTGGTGGCGATCCGGTAGAGCCAGGCGCGCAGGTTCGAATCGGGCCGCAGCCGGTCGAGCGCGCCCTGCGCGCGGAGGAAGGCGTCCTGACAGGCGTCCTGCGCATCGGGTTCGTTGCCCATGAGCCGCACGAGATAGGCCAGGATCTCCGGCCGGTATCGCTCCGCGAGCTCGGCGAGGGAGACCGCGCCCATGCTTGCCTCTTCTAACACCTCATGCCAGCCGATGTGAGATTTCACGTTCCGGCCGGCCAGGGCGTTGTAGAGGTGCATGAGAGCGAACGACGAGCTCGCCGTGATCGACTGGCTGATCGGCCTCTTCCCGGTCGTCCCGCGCCGCGGCTCACGCCTGGCCTTCATGTTCACCGACCTCGAAGGGTTCACGGCGCATGCCGCCATGCAGGGAAACGGCGCCGCGCTGCGGCTCCTCCGCCGGCACGACAGCCTGGTCCTGCCGGCGATCCGGGCGCTCGACGGCCGGATCGTCAAACGGCTCGGCGACGGGCTGATGGCGGTCTTCGTCTCGCCCGCGGACGCCCTCCGGGCGGCGGTCGCGATCCAGGCAGCGGCCGCGCGCCGGCGGCCCACGGTGAAGCTCCGGATCGGCATCCACGCGGGCGAGGTCCGCTGGCGCGAGGGTGACCTCGTGGGGCACGACCTCAACGTCGCCGCGCGCGTCACCGAGCGAGCGCGGGGCGGCCGCATCGTGGTCAGCGATACCCTGCGCGCGGAGGCCGGCGGTCTCCCGGTGCATTTCCGGCGGACGCGGCCCCTGCCGATCCCAGGCCGGGAGCCCGTCCCATTGTTCAGTGTAGAGCTTGAGGAGGGAGCGTGATGACGACCATCGAGACTGCCGAGGTCGCGTCACCCATCGGCCGGATCACGCTGGCCGTTCGCGACGGGTGCCTCTGCGCGCTCGACTTCACGGAGAAGTGGTCGCGCCGGCGAGCGGCGCTCGAGAAGCGCTTCGGGCAGGTGGAGTTCCGCACGGCCACGGACCCCGCGGGGGTGGTGAGCCGCCTCGAGCGATACTTCGCCGGTGATCTCGGGGCGCTCGCTTCGATCCGAGTCGACCCGGGCGGGACGGCATTCCAGCGCAAGGTGTGGAGCGCCCTTCGCAAGGTGCCTCCCGGCCGCACCGCCTCCTACGGTGACCTCGCGCGAGGAATCGGTGCTGCGGGAGCCGCGCGCGCCGTGGGAGCGGCGAACGGGTCGAACCCCATCGCGATCGTGATTCCCTGCCACCGCGTGATCGGCGCCGACGGCAGCCTGACGGGTTATGCCGGGGGAGTGAAGCGCAAGCAGTGGCTCCTCAGGCACGAGGGCGGGCGGCGCCTGTGCCGCGGCGAGACCGCGTCCGCCGCCGTCGACGGCGGGCCCCCGTTCAGCCCTCTTGAGCCTCCAGCTGCCTGACGATCTCCACGAACCGCTCCAGCGGCTCGAGGCGGTCGAGCGCCGCGGTCACCCTCGTCATGTCGAGGTCCACGTAATCGTGGATCAGCACGTTCCGGAAGCCCGGGAGACGCTCCAACTCTGCGACCAGCGCTTCGGGGAAGCGGGGATCGCGGGCGAGGTTGCGCACCGCCTGGGTGTAGTCCTCGAATCTTTCGCCGCGACGCGCGGAGAGCTCTCCTGCGATGTCGATCACGAGCTGGCAGACGGTGAGCAGCGAGAAAAGCACGTCGTTGTGGAGCGAGAGATCCCGGTCGAGAGCTGCCGGGCCGGGAACTCGCGGCCGGATCGCACGCAGGTGGTCGAGGTGGCGCCGGAGCTCCGCCAGGCGCTCCACGAGGAACGTCATCGGGCGATCGCGGCCAGCTTCACCCGTCGCGTACGCCGGAGAAAGGGCTCGAGGTCGGCCGCGCGCAGCTGGACGTCTCGCACGAACGCATGGTCGGCATCGGCGTCGGCACAGAAGACCCGCCTGCCAGCGACGACGATTCGGGAACCGAGCTGCGGCGGGGCGTCGTTCAGGACGACGACATCAACGCCGGGGACGCCAAGCTCCCCCGCGAGCCACGCCGACAACCGAACCCGCTCGTCGAAGCGATGGGAGCGTGCCCGATACACCTCCCAGCGCAGTAGCACCCCGAGGTCGACGTCGCTCTCGCGGTGGGCGCGCCCGTCGGCATGGCTCCCGAAGAGATAAGCGGACACGAGGCCCGGAGGAGGCGTCGCTGCGAAAAGCCTCGTCAGCCTCTCGGCGATGTCCGGCCTCATGCATCGCAGGTTAACATGCGGCCGGGGCAGGTGCCACGGCGCCCGAGACGCCGAGATGGCCGCGGCTCTACACGCTCGCGCAGCCCGGCCAACGCAAGAATCATCCGCATCGGCCGGAGCGTGCGCTCGAAGGGGTTGAGCACGAGGCCGAGGGCTTCAAGCGTCAGCGTCCCGAGGAGCGCCGTATCGCGTCGCTGGCCGAGGATGACGGGGCTCGGCGCTTCGATGCCGCGGAAACGGAACCAACAGCCGGAGACGCGGCGGCGCATCGTCGTGCCGTCTGCCAGGGTGAACACCATTGCGCGGAGCGGCTTCAGACCCAAGGTGTGCCATACCTGCCATGGCAGCACCGAGAGCGTGGCACCGCTGTCGACCAGGAAGCGGACATTGCAGGACGGCCCGCTCTCGCGTCGCACTTCGAGGTCGGCGTAAACGAGGCCCATCGGGTTGGGAAGTGTCAGTTCGCCCCGCATGCGGCAATACATACACCCGCATGCCGGAGGTTCAACGCGCCTCTCACCGGAGCCCTTCCGGTCCAGGCGGCTTCTCTGGTATGCCACCCGCGGAAGGAGCCGCGACGCATGGACCCGATGATCTCCAGCGATTCCCACATCGTCGAGCCGCCGGACCTCTGGGAGAAGTGGCTGACTCCGGAGTTCCGGCCGCGCGCCCCGAAGCTCGTGAAGGACGAGGAGGGCGGCGACGCCTGGCTCTACAACGACGGCGGCGCGCCGGCGCCGCTCGGGCTCGTGACCGTCACGCGCGGCCGGCCGCGCGAGGAGCTGCGCTGGTCGGGCGCCCATTACGACACGATCAACCAGGGCAACTTCGAGGGCGCGGCGCGGGTCAAGGAGATGCTGGAGGACGGGGTCGTCGCCGAGGTCATCTACTCGCCGCAGCGGACCATGCGGCACTTCATGCTCGGCACCGACGACGAGTTCCACCTGGCCGGCATCCGCGCCTACAACGACTGGCTCGCCAGGGACTTCTGCGCGAAGGCGCCGGATCGGCTGATCGGCATCGCGCAGATGCCGAGCGTCGGCGTCGACGCGGCGATCGCCGAGATGAAGCGCACGAAGGCGATGGGACACCGCGGCGTCCTCATCTCGGCCTGGCCGAGCGGCAACCTGAACCTCTCGGAGGCCGACGACCCGTTCTTCGCCGAGGCCGAGCGGCTCGGCCTCCCCATCAGCATCCACTGCGCGCTCGCGGCGCGCGGCAAGGTGCCGCCCAAGCCGAAGACGGTGATGGAGGAGAAGCTCTCGCGCGGCGAGTCGACGGGCGGGAAGCAGGTCTCGATGCTGTCCGGCGCGGGCCTCGACACCATGCCGCTCATCATGGGCGAGATCATCCTGACCGGTGTCCACGACCGCTTCTCGAGGCTCCAGTTCGTCTCCGTCGAGAGCGGCGCCGGCTGGGTGCCCTACTACGCCGAGCAGATGGACGACCGCTACGACCGGAACAAGTACTGGGCCAAGATCAGGCTCGAGCGGGAGCCGAGCGAGTACGTCCGCTCCAACTGGTCGTTCACCTTCATCATCGACCGCTACGGCGTGAAGAACCGCCACGCCGTGGGCGTCGACCGCATGATGTGGTCGACCGACTACCCGCACCACGGCTGCGACTGGCCGCAATCGCGCCGTGTCGTGGCGGAGATGTTCGAGGGCGTTCCCGCGGCCGAGCGGCGGGCGATCACGTACGAGAACGCCGCGCGTCTCTACGGCGTCCGCGTGGGGGCGTAGCGCCTCACTTCGACGATCGGAAGCGGGCCCGCAGCACGTCCTTCCGCACCTTGCCGGTCGCGTTCCGAGGCAGCTCCGCGAGGATCTCCAGCTGCTCGGGGATCTTCTGCCGCATCACCTGGCGTGCCTCCATGAAGGCGGCGACCTCGGCAAGGGGCAGGTCATCCGCGCCCGGCCGCAGGACCACGCACGCACAGACGCGCTCGCCGCTCGTGCGGTCGGGCACGCCGATGACGGCGACGTCGGCGATCTTCGGGTGCTCGGCGAGGACGTCCTCGATGCCCTTGGCGGAGAGGTTCTCGCCCTTGCGGATGATGACGTCCTTGCGGCGGCCGGTGATGCGCAGGAAGCCGGCCTCGTCGAGGATCCCGAGATCGCCGGTGCGGAAGAAGCCGTCGGCGGTGAACGCGGCGTTGAGCGCCGGGTCAACGTAGCCGACGCAGAGCTGGGGGCCGTACGCTTCGATCTCACCCTCGACGCCCGGAGCGACCGGCCGCCCCGCGTCGTCGACCAACCTCGCGGTGCAGCCGGGCGACGGACGCCCGTCGGTCCCGTGGAGCTTCGCCTCCGGGTCGCCGGGTGCGCCGCAGCTCAGGATCGGACACTCGGTCATGCCGTACGAGCGATACGCGATCGAGCCGAACCGCTGCTTCGCCATGCGCATGAGCTCCGGCGAGACGTCGGCCGCGCCGGAGCCGGAGAGGCGCACCGAACGGACCATCTCGGCCGTGAAGTTCGGGGCGCCGAGCATCCCCTGGAGCACCGCGGGCGGGCCGCCGGCCGCCGTGACGGCATGCCGCGCGATCAGCTCGATCGCCAGCTCCGGGTCGTAGGTCTCCATGAACACCGCGCTCGACCCGCAGCGGAGCTGGTGCATGACGAAGAGCAGGATGCCGCCGATGTGGGTCAGCGGAAACTGGAGGAGCGTGCGATCGCCCGGCGACGGCGGGAAGAGCTTCGCATGGAAGTGGTTCACCGCGCCGAGCGTCGACGGCGTGTGGAGGACGCCCTTCGGATCGGCGGTCGTCCCCGACGTGTAGAAGAGCATCGAGACGTCGTGCGGCCCCGGGGGCGACGGCGAGCCGGGGCTCGCGGCCGACTCCTCGAGCGCCTCCAGTGCCTGCATGCCCGCGCCGGGCGCGGCACGGACGGTGAGCACGTGCGCGAGATCGGGCGCGGCCGCCCGCACCGCGGCGGCGATCTCGCGGTGATCCGTCCCCCGCACCACCCCCGGCACGACGAGCACCCGCGAGCGTGCCTGCCGGCAGACGAAGGTCATCTCCTGCTCGCGATAGATCGTGATGATGGGATTCGAGACCGCGCCCACCCGGTCGATCGCGGCCGCCAGGGCCACGCCCTCGAACCAGTTCGGGAGCTGCCAGGAGACGACGTCGCCCGAGCCGATGCCGAGACGGTGGAGCGCGGCGGCGATGCGCGCGGCTCGCGCGTGCAGGTCGCCGAAGGTGTACTGCCGCCCCCCCTCGCGGCCCTCGATCAGGTAGGCGCGCTCGGGGGTGCGCTCGACGCGCGCCTCGAGCATCGCCCAGAGCGACGGCTGCGGCCATTCGCCCGCCGCCTCGTGCCCCGGCCGGCGAGCGTCGGGCGCGCGGGTCGGGCGCATGGGGCCCGTGGCTACACCGCGGCAGGCGCGGCGTCTACCAGCCTGGTCGAACCCAACCGCCGGCACTTGACGCTGCGACTAGTATGGCCATACAACTTATATGGCCATACCAACGATCAAGTCGACGTACACCCTCGACGTGGAGACCGTCCGCGCGCTCGAGGAGATGGCTCGGCGCTGGGACGTGTCGAAGTCGGAGGCGCTGCGCCGTGCGATTCGAGCCGCGGCGGCCGAGGGCCGGCCGCTCCGAGCCGACGCGCTCGAGGCGCTCGATCGGCTCCAGCGGTCCCTGGGGCTCAGCCCTGTGCGCGCCCGGGCATGGGCCGCGGCCGTGCGGACGGAGCGGCAGGCGACGTCTGCTCGAGGCGCGGCGCGGCCCAGACGACCCGGGAGATGATCCATCTCGACACGAGCTTCCTGATCCGGGCGTTGGTGTCCGGGTCGGCGGAGGACCACCGGCTGAGGGCTTGGCTGGCGGAGGGAACGCGGGTGGGAATCAGTGCCGTGTGCTGGGCCGAGTTCCTGTGCGGGCCAGTCCAGACCGGCAACCTGGAACTTGCTGCCCGCATCGTCCCCGACCCGACGCCGTTCACGGCCGTCGATGCAGCGTCGATGGCGAGCCTGTTCAACGTCGGTGGTCGGCGCCGGCGCTCCTTCGTGGACTGTATGATCGCGGCCATCGCGCTCCGCGCGGGAGCGTCTCTCGCCACGGCGAATGCCCCGGACTTTCGTCGATTCGAGCCGGCGGGCTTGAAGATCGTCGTAACCTGAGGCGTGCGGGCGCGAGGCCCGGCGGCGGACCTCCCGGGTCGACACGCGCCCGGCCGGCGTCCTATAGACGCGGGCGAGGAGGGAACCCGCCGTGGAGCAAGCGCGTGTCTTCGCCCCCACCCACAAGATGCTGATCGACGGAAGCTGGGTGGATGCCGCCAGCGGCGCCACCTACCGCGTGCCGAACCCCGCCACCGAGGAGCCGGTCGGCTCGGCGCCGGACGCGACGGTCGACGACATGCGCCGCGCGATCGCCGCGGCGCGCCGCGCCTTCGACGAGGGGCCGTGGCCGCGGTCGAGCCGTCACGACCGGGCGCGGGTCCTGACCGCGATCGCCGACGGCATGGAGCGACGCAAGGAGGAGCTCCGCCAGATGCTCATCGCCGAGGCCGGGGCGACCTACCTGACGCACGACATCCAGCTCGAGCAGCCGATCCGCCTGCTCCGCAACTATGCCGAGCTGGCCCTCACCTTCGACTTCGAGCAGCCGCTCCCCGTGCGCGTGACGGACGGCCCCCTCGGCACCGTCGTCAGCTCGGCGATCGTCTACCGCCAGCCGGCGGGCGTCTGCGGCCTCATCCCCACCTGGAACTTCCCGCTCTTCGTCACGGTCCAGAAGCTCGGCCCGGCGCTCGCCACCGGCTGCACGATGGTCTTCAAGCCGTCGCCCTACGGCCCGCTCATCAACCTCCTGCTCGCCGAGATCGTCGCCGAGGCGGACCTGCCGCCCGGCGTCGTGAACTTCGTCACCGGCGAGTCGAACGCCATTGCCGAGACGCTGGTCTCGGACCCGCGCATCGACAAGGTGAGCTTCACGGGCAGCGTCGCGACCGGGAAGAAGATCCTGGCCGCCGCCGCCGCGACCCTGAAGCGCGTGCACCTCGAGCTCGGCGGCAAGTCGGTGGCGATCTTCCTCGACACCGACGACCTCGACGTCATCGCGCCACAGGCCGCGTCGCCGGCCTTCTTCCACGCCGGTCAGGGGTGTGCCATGACGACGCGCGTCCTCGTCCCGCGCGAGGCGCACGACCACCTGGTGCAGAAGATGGTGGACTTCGTGCGCGGCGTGGTGAAGGTCGGCGACCCCGCCGACCCGTCGACCTTCCTCGGCCCGGTGATTCGCGACGAGCGGCGGCGGAAGATCGAGGAGTACATCGAGTCGGGGAAGCAGGAGGGCGCGGTGCTCGCGCACGGGGGCGGCCGCCCGAAGGATCTTCCCCGTGGATACTTCCTGGAGCCGACGATCTTCTGCGGCGTGCCGAACCACATCCGGATCGCGCAGGAGGAGATCTTCGGCCCCGTCGTCGCGGTGCTGCCATTCCGCGACGCCGACGAGGCGATTCGCATCGCCAACGACTCGACCTACGGGCTGGGCGGCATGATCTTCAGCCGCGACACGGCGCGGGCGATCGAGCTGGCGAAGCGCATCCGCACCGGCGCCGTCTGGATCAACAACGGGATCAACCTGATCGACACGCCGTTCGGGGGGTTCAAGGAGAGCGGGATCGGACGGGAAGGCGGGCGCTTCGGGATGGAGGAGTATACCGAGCTGCAGCAGATCTCGTGGCGGGCGTGATCAGTCGCCTTCGTCCCGTGGCCGAAACCTCCTGCGAACCGCCGACGGACGAGCTGCACCGAACCACTTCTGCCACTGCGTCGCGTCGAGCGGATCTTTCCCCGCGAGGAAGAGCTCGAGGTAAGGGAAGTCGTCGTACCCCCAGAACAGCTCGTCCCCGACCTCCATCGAGGGCACGCCGAACACGCCTCGGGCAACCGCGTCGTCCGTCTGGCGGCGAAGGCGCGCCTTGGATTCGGGCCGCTGCGCTTCCGCGACGAGCGCGGTTCCCGCGAGACCGATTTCATCGCCGAGACGCTCGACCACGGCCGGCTCGCTGACGTGTAGACCCCGGACCCACACCGCGTCGAACAGCACACCGATGAGCGCGCGTCGCGCCGCGGCATCGGCCGGGAGCGACGACACGCGGAGTGCGAGGAGCGGATTGAACGGATGGAAGGCCGGCGGGTTGAGGGGAACCCCGAGAAGGGCCGCCTTGCGCAGGTTGTTCTTGCCCATCCAGCCCGCCTTGGCGGGGATCTCGGCAGGCCCGAGCTGGCCGTGGGCTTCGAGGAGGCCTGCGAACAGGACGGGCACGGGTTCGATCGTGAATCCGTATTTGTCGGAGAGCTTCGGGAGCTGGGTCCATCCCAGGTAGGCGTTCGACGAGATGTAGTCGAAGTAGAAGCGGACCGTGGCGGGCGGCATGCGCTCGCACTACCAATAGTCGCGCATCAGCTCCCGGGACCACGGCGGCTGCCGGACGGAGCCACGGGGCAGGAACTCGACCATCAGGGGCTTGATGTCCAGCACCGGAGTGCCGTCGACGGCATCCAGGCCGGCGACGGTGAGCACCCGTCCCTCGCGCCCTTTGATCTCCGCGATGGTCGTTCCGAGGCGGTTCGGACGGTCCTTTCCTCGTTGAGCGAAGATCCCCACACGGGGCCATGCCACGTTGCCGCGGGGGTGCCGGGTACCGCGTTCGATCGCCGACTCGACGACGCGATGGAAATGGAAGATCACCTCGACGTGCGAAAAGGACTCGAGGCCCTCGAGACAGTCGGGGCCGAACTTGTCGGTCAGCTCGATGCGGGCCGTCACGTCGCCCCATCCGTCGTCACGCAGGTCCGCTCTCGGACTGCGCACGTAGCCGATCGGCTCGAGGACGATCATGGGAGGCGCGAATATCACGGCCTCTCAGCCCGGACTACAGCCGCGGGCGCGGGTGCGTATGCAGTGCGGTCGTCGAGCCGACGACTACTTGCAGACCAGCGTCTTGCCCCGGGCCCTGACGGAGCAGTGCGGGGCCGGCGCCGTGGTGAAGAACGCCTCTCCGCACTGACCGGTGGTCGCAAACGGCGAATCGATCACCATCGTGCCGCGGGCGGGCATGCGCGTCGGTGACATGGGGTACGTCCCGTTCTGTCCGATGACCACGAACTTGAGCCAGCCCGGCGCCCTGCGCCGGCCGCGGACCCTGATCCTGACGATGCTCTGGAAGCCGCTCGGGTTCCGGTAGCGCCACGCGGTGTGGCGCTTGTTGGCCTTCCACCCGACGCCGCTCGTGGGGTCGAAGCCGCCCGGAACGGTGACGTCGAACAGCGCCGCCCCGAGGTCGTCGTGGATCAGCACGCGTACGCCCTTGGTCGCCGGGTCGATCGGGGGCGACGCCGGCACCGTGATGGTGCCCTTGAACCTCATCTTCTCGCCGCCCGGAACGTTGAGCCGCGCGATCCTCACCTTCGGCTTGACGGCGAACACCGGGACGATGTTCGAGCAGGGGTCGCAGGCGTCACCGATGCCGTCGTGATCACTATCCGCCTGCGCGGCGTCCGGGGTCGCCGGACAATCGTCGAGCGCGTCGCATACGCCGTCGCCGTCGCTGTCCGGCTTCCCGGTGTCGGGAGGGCAGGCGGGATCCGAGCCGGTGCACATCTCCGGGAGGTCACAGCCGGCGGTCACGCTGCGGCAGACGGTACCTGCGGCGACGAGTGCGTCGGGTGGACAGTCATTCCCGACACCGTCGCAGTTCTCGGCGACGTCGCATCCGCCGACTGCCGGCCGGCAGGGAGTCGTGCTCTTCGCGTCAGCCGGACAGCCCGCGCTCGTCGCGTCGCAGCTCTCGGCCAGGTCGCAGGCACCGGCGGCGGGACGGCAGACGGTGCCGGCCGGCACGAACGTGTCGGGAGGACAGTTGTCGCTCACCCCGTCGCAGCTCTCCGCCACGTCGCAGACGTCGGCTGCCGGGCGGCAGACCGCCGTGCTCTTGGCGTCCGCGGGACAGGTCGCACTCGCGCCGTCGCAGTCCTCCTCGAGGTCGCAGACGCCGGCTGCGGGACGGCACGAGGTGCCGGCCGGTTTGAACCCGTCCGCAGGACAGTCGTCGCCGACGCCGTCGCAGCTCTCGTCGACGTCGCAGACGTCGGCCGCCGGGCGGCAGACCGCCGTGCTCTTCGCATCCGCGGGGCAGGTCGCGCTCGACCCGTCGCAGTCCTCCTCGAGGTCGCAGGCGCCCGCCGCGGGCCGACACGGGGTGCCGGCGGCGACGAAGGTATCGGCCGGGCAGTCGTCGCCGACGCCGTCGCAGCTCTCGTCGACGTCGCACACGTCGGCCGCGGGGCGGCAGACCGCCGTGCTCTTGGCGTCTGCGGGACAGGTCGCGCTCGACCCGTCACAGTCCTCTTCGAGGTCGCAGACGCCCACCGCGGGCCGACACGGCGTGCCGGCGGCGGCGAAGGTGTCGGCGGGACAGTCGTCGGCGACGCCGTCGCAGCTCTCGTCGACGTCGCAGATGTCGGCCGCGGGGCGGCAGACGGCCGTGCTCTTCGCGTCTGCGGGACAGGTTGCGCTCGACCCGTCGCAGTCCTCTTCGAGGTCGCAGACGCCCGCCGCGGGTCGACACGGGGTGCCGGCGGCGACGAAGGCGTCGGCCGGACAGTCGTCGCCGACGCCGTCACAGCTCTCGTCTACGTCACAGACGCCCGCCGCGGGCCGGCAGACGGCCGTGCTCTTGGCGTCCGCGGGACAGATCGCACTCGACCCGTCGCAGTCCTCTTCGAGGTCGCAGGCGCCGGCTGCGGGACGACAGGTGGTGCCGGCCGCCTTGAACCCGTCGGCAGGACAGTTGTTCCCGACGCCGTCGCAGCTCTCCGCCACGTCGCAAACGCCCGCTGCGGGCCGGCAGACCGCGGTGCTCTTGGCATCGGCGGGACAGTTGACGCTCGACCCGGTGCAGTTTTCCGCCAGGTCGCACACGCCGGCAGCGGCCCGGCACAGGGTCCCGGCGGGCGCGAGCGCGTCCGCCGGACAGTTGTCGCCGGCGCCGTCGCAGCTCTCCGCCACGTCGCAGACACCGGCCGCCGGCCGGCACACCGCCGTGCTCTTCGCGTCCGCCGGACAGCTGGCGCTCGACCCGGTACAGGTTTCCGCGAGGTCACAGACGCCGGCTGCGGCGCGACACGTCGTGCCGGCGGCGACGAAGCCGTCGGTGGGACAGTTGTCGCCGACGCCGTCGCAGCTCTCCGTCACGTCGCAGATGCCCGCCGACGGACGACAGACCGCCGTGCTCTTCGCATCTGCCGGGCAGGTTCCGCTCGAGCCCGTGCAGGTCTCTTGCAGGTCGCAGACACCGGCGGCGGCACGACAGACGGTTCCGGCGGCCTCGAACTGGCAGCTCGAGGAGCAGCAATCCCCGTTCGCCACGTTCCCATCGTCGCACTGCTCGGCGGCCTCGACGGTGCCGTTGCCGCACACGGCTGCGGGGAAGGTCACGATGGCCGCTGCCCAGTTGTGGCTGCTGGGGGCGCTCGACCCGTCGGCCAGGTAGCTCCCGGTCACGGTCACCTTGCGGAATTCGGGCTCGACAGAGATGTGTGTGTCAGGGGTGCCGGTCGTGCCTGACCCGGCGTTGGGCAACAAGGCGTAGCCGGCCCCGGCGACGAACGGATCGTCCTTCTTCGTCTCGACCCCGATCGTCCCGAAGAGCAGCTCGTTCGCCTGGGAGGTGGTGGCGGTCGAGCCCGAGGAAGGCGAGTTGCTGTTCCCGGTCGCTGTCATGGTCTGGTCGACGAAGCCGACACCGGAGAACTCGTTGATGCTCACAGCCTTTGCAGCGGCGGAGGGATGGGAGACCGTGATCGTGTCGCCGGCCACGAGCGCCGTGACGATGCGGGCGGAGAAGACGACGGTGCGCACGCCCGAGGTGCCCGAGCCGTTCGCGAAGTCGACCGCCGCGCCATAGGCATTTCCCTTCGCGTCGGTGCAGGAGACGGCACCCGATGCCGGGTCCATCGCGAAGCTGACGATCAAGGTGTCACCGGCGACGACGCCTCCCGCCGGGACGGTGATGGAGATCGACGTCCCGGTGGTTGGGTTGCCGCTGGAGCCGACGTTCTGGACCCAGGTGATCACGGCACCCGCCTCCGGAGCCTGCGCAAGCTGAATCGCCGCGGCGAGGAGGGTGGTCAGGAATAGGGCCCGAGGCCGGGTCGGCCCCTGGCTCGACCTCGCGATCCCCCGTTCAGACGTACTGGCCACCGTCGTTTCTCCTCCCGAGCCCGCTCTGTGGGCGCGTCTCGGCCGCGGCGTGCGGGCCGCCCCTAGCGTACTCGGCCGAATACTGCAGACACTTTAGCGGCTTCCCGATCAGCTGTTGGGCGCGGCCGTTCCGTAGCGGATTTCGGACCGTGATCCCGCTCGATCGCCGGGGACGCCCAGGGCCGCGTCGCGTCAGATTATTGCCACTTGACGGGCGTGCAACGGCATCACCTCGTGCAGCAGCAGCTGTCCCCAGTTTAGATGTGTAGTCGAGTTCGGAAGCTGCGTCTGTCAGCAATGAAGCGGGAGCGAGGCGGGCTGCCGCGACAGACATCGTCGCGGGCTCGGCGCCCGCGTCAACGGACGTCGGCCGACTAGTCCCGCGGGCTCACGGTGAAGACCCGCCCCTCGTACCGTAGCTCGACGCTGTCGGGGAGGATGCGCGCCACCTCGATGTCGCCGACGCGCTCGCCTTCGTGGAGCGTCGTGAGGCTCCCCCCCTCGGTCGCGAGCACGACGCTCCGGCGCTCGGCGGACGGCGAGTAGACGAGGAAGCTCAGGCGGACCGTGGGCAGACGCGGGGCAGAGCGGCCCTCGTCGGTCGGCTCCCTCCGTGGCTCGACCGCGGCCACGGCCGGCTGGCGCGGTGCCTGCGTGGGAGCCGCCGGATTCGCCGCCGCGCCTTCGACGGGCGGCCGCGGCGCCTCGGGCGCCGGCGCGCTCGGCGCTGCAGCGGTCCCGGGCGGAGGCGGTGTGGGCGCTACGGCGGCGACTGGCGTCGACGCCGCAGCGACGGCGGCCGCCGGCGGTGCAGCTTCCGCCGCCACGGGGGTCGAGGGTGCGTTCGTCGGTGCAGAAGCAGACGGCACGGGCGCCGCTGGAATTTGCGCCACCCTCGCCGGCTCGGCCGCGGGAGCCGCACTGGGCACGCGTGCGAGCTCGGGAGCGGCGGTGCGCTGGGGTCCCGGCCTCAGCACCAGGGCCGCCACGCCGGCGCCGGCGGCGAAGGCGACGCCGGCGGCGATGGCGGCGAGTCGAAGCTTCGAGCGTCCTTCCGGCCGCGCCGGGCCGGCCTGCGGCGTCCAGCGCTCCGCGTTTTCCACCTTCTCGAGGGCGTCCAGGATCGAGCTCATGACGTCCCTCCTCCGGAGGAGCCGAGTGTGGGTCGCGGGTAGCCGCCTGCGATGTCGTAGAGCAGGATGCGCGTCAGGGGGCCGGGACGGCCATCGGTGACCAGGAATCGGCCGCGCTGGAAGTCGACGACGGCGGCGCGCGTCGCTCTGTCGAAGACGCCCGTGTCCGGGCCGCCGTAGGTACCCGCCCGGCGGAGGAGCGCCTGCAGGCGCCGGATGCCTTGCGACGGCTCTCGCGTCACGACGCCGATGCCGTCGAAGTCCCGCCAGAAGACATGCGCGCGCCCGAACCAGGCGCGATCGAGGAAGGTCCGGTCGACGGCGCCGGGCGCGTCGCCGACCACGAGCGTCGCCCCCGCGCTGGAGAGACTCACCACCGCCGCGTAGCGCACGCCGGACGCGTCGGACAGGTTGAGCTCGAGTATCGCAGGCAGGTCGAGTGCGCGCAGCAGGGTGCCGCTGGAGGAGACGAGGAGGTGCCCGAGGCCACGCCGCGCTGCCGCGCCGGTGAACGCGTTCGCGTCCCCGGGCTCACGCGGTCCGAGCGGACCGACGCTCCACGCCGCGAAGACGGCGTTCAACGCCTCGCGCGCGCTCGCGTCGGTGTCCAGCGCGACGAGCCGGCGCTCCACCTCGAGCGCGGCGACGGGGGGCTCGGCCCCGGGGCGGGCAGGGGCGGTCGCGACCTCGGGCGGCGCGCTCGGCGCCGGCTCGGGGACCGGTGCGGCGTTCGGCGCCGGCGGTTCGGCGACGGGTGTCGCGCTGCCCGAGGTGGGCTCCGCCGCGCGCAGCGGCGCCGGCTCGGGCGGCGGCGACAGCCGCGCGGCGCCGATCGCGATCACCGCGAGGCAGACGGCCGCGCCGACCGTCGCGAGGGCGGCGACCCGGGAGGCCCGGCGCCGGGCGGGCAGCGGCACGACGGCGATCTCGTCGTACGCCCGGCGGACCGAGCGCCTCCCCACGGTCCGGCGGTCGTCGGCGAACGCGGCCACCATGGCCCGGTGCGCGATCATGTTGATCATGCGCGGCACGCCGCCCGACCGGCGGTGGATCAGGCGCAGCGCGGGCCGGGTGAAGATCGGTCCGGCATGGCCCTGGCTCGCGATGGCGAGCCGGTGCTCGACGTAGGCCGCGGTCTCCTGTCGGGTGAGGGGCCCGATGTGCCAGCGCAGCGTGATGCGCTGGTTCAGCTGCACGAGCTCGGGGTGGAGAAGGAGCGTGCGCAGCTGCGGCTGGCCGACGAGGATGATGCGCAGGAGCTTCTCGGTGGTGGTCTCGAGGTTCGAGAGGAGGCGGAGCTGCTCGAGCACCTCGACGGCGAGCGCCTGGGCCTCGTCGATCACGACGATCGCGCGGCGGCCCGCCTGGCGCTGCGCGAGGAGGTGGCGGTTGAGCGCGCCGACGAGCTCGGTGCGGCTGTCCGTGTCGGCATGAAGTCCGAATTCGGCATTGATCGTCTGCAGGAGCTCGAGCGGCGAGAGGACGGGGTTGAAGACGTACGCGGTTTCCGTGTCGGGAATCGGCCCGGTCAGGAACGCGCGGAGGAGCGTCGTCTTCCCCGTGCCCACGTCGCCGGTGATGCAGACGAAGCCGCTCGACTCCGACAGGCCGAGCTTCAGGTGCGCGAGGGCGTCGGCGTGCTTCTGCGACAGGAACAGGTAGCGCGGGTCCGGCGTGAGCCGGAACGGCGCGTCGGCGAGCCCGAAGAACCGCTCGTACATCCCTGCCGCCCGTAGAAGTCGCTTTTATAGAGGAGCCTGTCGAGGGGCGCCAGCGCCGTCAGCGGAGCAGCCGCCCGAAGAGCAGGGAATTCTGCGCCATCCCGTTCCCCAGGTAGAAGCGGTGCGCGTCGCCGCGCGTGTTGGCGGAGCTCAGCTCCAGATGAACGCAGCCGTGCGCGCGTCCCCACTCGGCCGCCGCCTCGAGCAGCCGCCGCCCGATGCCCTGGCCACGTCGGGACGAGGTGACGACGAGATCTTCGAGCCAGCACCGCCGGCCGAAGCGGATGGACGGCAGCTCGGCGTACACCGACGCGAGCCCGATCAGCGTGTCGCCGTCGAGCGCGAGGAGCACGTCGGCGTGCGGCTCGGCGACGGCGTGCTGGAAGCCCGCCGACGCCCGCTCGGACGAGTAACCGACGGGCCGGCGGCCAGGAGCCTCGAAGAGCTCCTCGATGAGACGGAGGACGGCGGCCTCGTCGTCCGGGATGGCGGTGCGGAGGATCATGCGGCTCCCGGGAGATGGCGCTCGAGGAAGGTGTCCGTCGCCGCGTTGGCCTGCCGGTTCGCTTCGCCGCGCCAGTTGGCCTGGAAGGCATGGGGTGCGCCCTCGAGGCGGAGCAGCTCGCTCGGCTTGCCGGCACGCTCGAGGGCGGCGTGCATCCGCTCGGACTCGCGGTACGACACGACGGCGTCCGCCGTGCCGTGGACGAGCAGCACGGGCGCGGTGGCATGCGCGGCCTGGTGGACCGGGGACGCGAGCCGCACCCACGCCTCGTCTGCGAGCCGCTCGCCGAGGAGCTCGCCGATCGGATCGAAGCCGTCGGGGAACGGGCGGCGCCGGGCGAGGTCGTAGGGACCGTAGTGCAGGACGAGCGCGCACACCGTCTCTGCCGCGTCGCGGAGCTCGGCGGGGAGCTCCGGGGCAAGCTCGGGGATGCCCGCCGCCAGGTGGGCGAGCATCGCGAGATGGGCGCCGGCCGAGAGACCCATCAGGGCGATCCGTTCGGGATCGATGCCCAGCTCGACCGCGTGGGCGCGCACGTGGCGGAGCCCGCGGCGGACGTCGTCGAGCGGCGCCGGAAAGCGGTGCCTCGGGGCGAGGCGGTACGAGATCGAGATCGTCGCGATGCCACGGCGGGCAAAGTGGAGGGCGTTGCCGGCCGCCTGGCTCGGGTCGCCGTGCACCCAGGCGCCGCCGTGGACGAAGACGATCGCCGGCGCGGGGCTGGTTGCCCGCCGCGGCCGGTAGTGGTCGTAGCGCAGCGGGACGCCGTCGACCGAGGCGTAGACGACGTCCTCGACGAGCTCGTGGAAGTCGGATTGACGGGGAATGCCAGGCACTTGGCGCGGAAAGCTCATGCGCAAGGAGCTATCACAGGAGGGCCCGGTGCTGGAACTTCGGCGGCGCGCCGGGTAGCTTGGACGGGCGTGAGACCTCTCATCGGGATCAGCAGCTACGGCCGCGCCGGCGAGCGGCAGGTCTTCTCGCTGCCCTGCGAGTACGTCGACGTGGTGCGGCTCGCGGGCGGCGTCCCGCTCGTCCTTCCCGCGGTGGAAGCGGTGGAAGGTGAGATTCCCGAGGCGCTCGACACGATCCACGGGCTCATCCTGCCCGGCGGCGGTGACATCGACCCGGCGCACTACGGGGGCGTCCGCCACGACGCCAACTACGGCATCTCGACCGAGCGCGACGGCTTCGAGATGCAGCTCGCGCGCGCCGCGCTCGCCCGCCCCGACCTCCCGGTGCTCTGCATCTGCCGCGGCATGCAGCTGCTGAACGTCGCGCTCGGCGGCGACCTCGTCGCGCACATCCCGGACCGCTACGGCGACCGCGTGCCGCATCGGCGCCCGGAGCGGCTGCCGGTCGAGCACGAGGTGCGGTTCGACCCGACGAGCCGGATCGGCACCCTCCTCGGGACGGAGCGTCTCGTCGTGCAGTCCGTGCACCATCAGGCCGTCGGCCGCCTCGGCCGTGGGCTGCGCGCCGTCGCCTGGAGCCCCGACGACGTCATCGAGGCGGTGGAGTCGACCGAGCACCCCTTCGTGCTCGCCGTCCAGTGGCATCCCGAGCTCGGGGCGCTGAGCGACGCGCGCCAGCGACGGCTCTTCGAGGAGCTGGTCGCGCGCAGCCGCGCGCGGATCGCCGGTGGCCATCGTCGGGCGGCGGCTTGCGAGACCGCGGCACCCGCGCCCGACCTGCGCTGAAACGCCCGAGCTAGCTACCGAGCGCGCTGTCCGCACGCACCGTGGCGGCGGGACCCACCGTGACCGTCCGCCCCACGTACGCGCCGTGGTAGGTGCCCCGGGCGCCCAGCGCGAGCCTGCCGGCCGGCGCGTAGATCGTGGCCGCCACCGCGGCGCGGGCACCGGCGCGGAACGCCTGCCCCACTCCACTCGCGGCGATGTCCAGCCGCACCTGGTTGGCACGCAGCGGCGCGCCGGCACCGAGCTCGGCGCGCGGCGCCAGCACGACGCGCTCGAGCACGCCGATGCGGCAGGCGTCGGCGCAGACGAGACGGCCGCTCGGCGCGACACGGATGGAGCGCGCGGTGTAGCTCCCGCCGGCGAGCTGCAGCAGCGAACCCTTGCCGACGACGACGTGCCCGTAGCTCGCCGCGGGCATGGGCGCGGTTCCGGTGCGGCGCGGCACGCGGAGATCCGTCGTCCCGGGGGTCACGGCAACCGGCGCGAGCAGCGCAGGGTCGACGAGCGGCGGCGTGAACGCGCGGCACGCCGGCAGGGTCCCACCGCCGACCACCGGGCCGCCGACCACGCCGCCGCCGCGCGAGAGGATCGCGAAGCGGCAGAAGAAGCGTTCGGCGCTGGTATCGGGGCCGAGTCGGATCGTGTCCGCGGCGACGGCGTCGCTTACCCGCACCTGGTTGCCGAGCACGAGCGTGCCGCCGACCGTTCCCACGGCGCCGGAAGTCACCCGTACTCCCGCGCGCAGCGCCGTCCGCGCCTGGCCGAGGATCGCGTACTCGCCGAGCAGCGGCTGGCCGAGAGACCTGTCGGGTGCGGCGGCCACGGTCGCGAGGCCGAGAACGGCGAGGGGCAGGATGCGACGACGAGACATCCCCTTCACTCCCGCGCCCCGGCCTGGTCGAGCTGCGACAGCGCCGCATCGCGCGCCACCACCGGGAACGGCGGGGGCGGCCCGTCGCCGCGCAGCACCCGCGCCAGGACCGGCAACGAACGCACGAGGAGGCCCGGGTCGGTGAACAGCCGCTCCGGCGGCTCCAGCATGTTGAAGATGCGCATGAGCGCCCGGAAGATGACGGGGTCGACGCGGCTCGCGGGCAGCAAGCCCTGGTCGAAGAACCAGCCGAACGCCTGCTCGGCGACGTGGGCGAGCCACGCCAGCGGATCGGTCACCTTCAGGGATGGGACCTCGCCGAGCGTCCGGCGGTCCCCGGCGACCGCCGCCTCCCAGAACGGCCGGAGCTGGCGCTCGCTCTCCAGGTCGAGGAAGCACGCCGCGGCCCGCACGTCCCCCGGGTGCCGGCCGAGCGCCTCGTCCAGCAGGGCGGCCTGGACGATCGCCGAGGTGGCGCCCCGGCCGTAGACCGGGTTCGAGTGGTAGGCCGCGTCGCCGATGGCGAAGAAGCCCGCAGCGAGCGGACCCTCGCGGTCGACGAAGCGCCGCAGCCGGTTGCGGAGGTTTCCCATCACCAGGACGGGTGTCGGCGGGCCGTCGATCGGCACCGAGACGCCCCGCGCGCGCCAGGGCGCGACGGCGGGAAACGCCCGCACGAACGCCTCGAAGCGGGCGGGATCCGAGAGGCCCCTGAGCGAGCCGTCGGCGACCGGCGCGCCGACGCTGATCGAGAACGATGCGTTGTCACCCGGGAAGATCGCGACCTTGACCCACCCGAGGTCGCCCGCGACGAGACCGGTCGTACCGCGTGGCGCCCGTCCATGGCCCCGGCGGTAGAAGCGCGTGTAGTAGAACGTGCCGGTATCCGCCGAGAGCTCGAGCGGCAGCGGGGCGCCGCTCGCCGCCAGCCAGGCGGGGGCCCGCGACCGTCGACCGGTGGCGTCGACCACCAGCGCGGCGCGCATCACGCTGCCGTCGGCCAGGCGAACACCCGTGACCGAGGGACGTCTCCCGTCGCGCGCCGCGACCGAGAGGCCGGCGACCGAGACACCCTCGTGCAGCTCGATCCCGGGCCTCGCGCGCACGCACTCGCGGAGCACCCATTCGAACGTCGCGCGCCGGCAGGCGAGGAGGACCACCTCGTCGTCGCCCTCCTCGGGAGCGAGGGTCACGCCGGGCGGCGCGAGCGCGGCGAGACCGAGCTCGCGGACACCCAGCGCGCGCAGCCGGTCGAGCACCTCGGGCAGGTGGGCGAGGAGCACGAGCCGCAGCCGCGCGAGGAACGCGTGCGAGTGGCGGAACTGCGGAACGCCGCGGCGCTGCCAGCCTCCGTACGCGGACTCGGGCTCGGCCACGTCGGGCCGCGTGTCCCGCTCGAGCACGACGACACGCGCGTAGTGCCGCGTGAGGAGCCGCGCCGCCGCGAGACCCGCGATGCCGCCGCCGAGGACGACGGCGGGCGGGTTGTCCGCCGCCCTGGGCATCGCCCTTCTATAGCCGTCGGCGTCCGCTCGCGACAGGCCCGGACGCTAGCGCGCCGGCTCGTCCGCGGTCCCCGGTGGCCGATTGCGCACTGCCTCGGCCGGCTCGAGCGAGTCCCGACCCGGATGCAGGCGAAGGTGCTTGAGGGCCGAGACCGCTTCGTCGGGGGTTCCCAGCGGCGGCACGACTTCGTCGATGGGCGGCGGAAGAGGCGTCCGCTCGTCCTCCTTCTTGGTCTCCCCGAGGGCGACCGAGGAGCCGAGTAAGATCGCCGCGAGACACGCCGCGGCTGCAATGCCGCGCCTTCTCACGGCACGAGCTTAACGCAGACAGCGGGCTGCGCAATAGGGGCAGGACCCATGGGCGCCGGTGCATTGCGTCATCCGCCGCCGGTCGGTAAGCGTGCGGCACGCCACCGGCAGCGAGAGGGTCCGCTTCGCCTATCCGGTGGCGATCGCCGTGTCGTCGACGTCGAGACCGGCTTAGCCGAGACGCGCGAGCACGGCGTCGGCCGCCGCCTCGCCGCTGCGCACGCAGTCGGGGACGCCGACCCCGCGGTAGGCCGCCCCCGCCAGCGCGAGGCCGGCGATGGCGGCCGCGCGCGCCTCGATCGCGGCCACCCGCTCCTCGTGTCCGACGTGGTACTGCGGCATGGCCCGCGCGTGGCGGTGGACGCGGACGAGGCGCGGGCGCGCCGTGACGCCGAGCAGGTGCGCCAGCTCGGCCTCGACGAGCGCCGTCAGCCGTTCGTCGTCGAGCTCCAGCAGGTCGGCGCGCAGCGCGCCCCCGACGAAGGCGCGCACGAGATCGTGGCCGTCCGGGGCACGGCCGGCGAACTTGCGCGACGGATAGCTGCAGGCCAGGATCGGCCGCCGCTCGACGGCCGGGACGACGAAGCCGAACCCCGGGAGCCCCCGTGGCAGCTCGGTGCTGCGGTAGCCGAGCGTGACGGTCGCCGAGGAGGCGTACTCGATCGCCGCGAGTGCCCCGGCGAGCTTGGAGTCGAGTCCCTCGAGCAGCCGGGCTGCGGCATACGCCGGCACGGCGACGACGACCGCGTCGGCCGTGAAGCCGCCGCCGGCGGCGAGCCGCCAGGTATCCCCGTCGCGGGCGAGCCCCTCCACGGCGGCGCCGAGCCGCACGACGCCTTCGGGGAGCCGGCGCGCGAGGTCCCGGACCAGCCCGCCCATGCCCTCGACGTGCGTCATGAAGAGGCTGTAGCGGGCGCCGGCATCGTGTGTCCGCGCCGTCGCGCGCAGCCCGAGGATGAGGCTCCGGTGGCGTCGCTCGACCTCGACGAAACGGGGCATGGTGGCGCGCAGCGACAGCCGCTCGGCGTCGCCGGTGTAGATGCCGCCGAGGAGCGGCTCGGCCACGCGCTCGAACGCCTCGCGGCCGAGCCGGCGGCGGACGAAGGCGGCGACGCTCTCGTCGGCGTCGTCCGAGCGGCGCGGCAGCACGAGGTCGAGGAGCATGCGCAGCTTGCCCGGCCACGAGAAGAGCGGCGAGGCGGCGACCGTCCAGGGATCGGTCGGGGCGAGGAGCACGAAGCCCTCCGGGACCGCGACCAGCCGGCCGCCGTGCACGACGTACGTGCGCCGGTCGCCGGGCCGCGTGCCGATCAGCCGGTCCCCGAGGCCGGCCCGTTCGCAGAGCGCCTGCGCCCAGGGCTTCTCGGTGAAGAACGCGTCCGCGCCCACCTCGATCAGGAAGCCGTCGGTCCCCTCGCTCGCGATCGTGCCGCCGAGACGGTCCTTCGCCTCGAGCAGCAGGACCTCGATGCCGCGGCCGGCCTCGACCAGGCGGAGCGCCGCGGCGAGTCCGGCCACGCCGCCGCCCACGACCGCGACCCGCCTCATCGGGCCGCCTCGCGCACCACGTCGGCGAGCATGCGGATGAAGAGCGGATGGTCGTTCACGGTGGGAGCCCGGACGAAGCCGAGGCCCGCTGCGTGAGCCGTGGCCGCCGCCTCGACATCGAGATCGTACAGCACCTCGACGTGGTCGGCGACGAAGCCGATCGCCACGAGGACGGCGTCGCGCGCCCCGGCCGCGGCCAGCGCGCGGAGGGCATCGTTGACGTCGGGCTCGAGCCACGGCTCGGCGGAGCCTCCGCTCCGGCTCTGGTAGGCGATCTGCCAGGCTCGATGTCCGAGGCGCTCGGCGACGGCGCGTGCCGACGCCGCGATCTCGGCCTCGTACGGCGAACCCGCGGCCATGGCGCGCGGCACGCTGTGCGCGGTGAAGACGAGGACGGCCGCGGCGCGGCGATCGGCCGGAAGCCGGGCGATCGCCGTGGCGGCGAGCTCGGCCGCCGCCGCGATGAAGCGCGGGTGCGTGTGCCAGTCGGGCGCCCAGCGGATCACCGGCGCCCGCGTCCCGAGCGCGGCCGCGCCGCGCCCGACCGCATCGGTGTAGCGCGCCCGGCTCGCCTCGGTGGCGTGCGGCGCGAGGATCAGGCCGATCGCTTCGTGGCGCCCCTCGTCCGCCATGCGGGCGAGGGTGTCGGCGACGTACGGCTCCCAGTTCCGCATGCCGACGTAGACGGGGAGCGGCGCGCCGGCTTCCGCGAGCGCGACGCGCAGCTTCTCGGCCTGATTGAAGGTGATGGGGTTGAGCGGCGAGCGTCCGCCGATGGCGTGGTAGTGGCGGGCGACCTCCGCGAGCCGCTCGGGCGGCACACCGCGTCCCCGCACGACGTTGGCCAGGAAGGGCGCGACCTCCTCCGGCCGCGTCGGCCCGCCGAAGGCGATCAGCAGGACGGCGTCGGCCGCCATTCGGCCCGTCAGCGCGCCGAGAGCTCGTGCACGGCGTCGACCAGGGCGCGCACGTGGTCGACCGGCGTCTGCGGCAGGACGCCGTGGCCGAGGTTGAAGATGTGTCCCGGGCGGCCCGCCGCCTGGCCGAGGATGGCGGCGGCACATCGGCGGACCTCGGCGACCGGCGCGAGGAGCGCCACCGGGTCGAGGTTGCCCTGCACGGCCACGTCGTGCCCGAGCCGGCTCCACGCGGCGTCGAGGTCGACGCGCCAGTCGAGGCCGATCACGTCGCCGCCCGCGGCGCGCATGCACTCGAGGAGCCCCGCCGTGCCCGTCCCGAAGTGGATGACCGGCGTCCCCGGCCGGACGGCGGCGACGAGCGTGCGCACGTGCGGCAGGACGTGCGTGCGGTAGTCGGCGGGCGCGAGGCAGCCGACCCAGCTGTCGAAGAGCTGCACGGCGTCGGCGCCGGCGTCGATCTGCATATCGAGGTAGGCCGCCACCACGCGCCCGAGGCGCTCCATCAGCGCGCGCCAGGCACCCGGGTCGGCCAGCATGAACGCCTTGGTGCGCGCGTACAGGCGCGAGCTGCCGCCCTCGATCAGGTAGGAGGCGAGGGTGAAGGGCGCGCCGGCGAAGCCGATCAGCGGGATCGCCGGCGGCAGCGCGGCTCGCGCCCGTCGGACGGCCTCGGCGACGTAGGCGAGCGCGCCGGGCTCGACCTCGCGCAGGCGGTCGACGTCGGCCGCGCTGCGGACGGGGTGGTGGATCGCGGGACCGTCGCCGCGCGTGAACTCGAGCCCGGCCCCCATCGGCTCGAGGACGAGCAGGATGTCGGCGAAGATGATGGCCGCGTCGACGCCGAGCCGGACGGCCGTCCCGACCGTCACCTCGGCGGCGAGGTCGGGCGTGCGGCACAGCTGAAGGAAGCTCGTCTGGTCGCGGATCGCCCGGTACTCGGGGAGGTAGCGGCCCGCCTGCCGCATGAGCCAGACCGGCGTGTAGCGCGCCGGCTGGCGGCGGCACGCCGCGAGGAACGGCGGGGTCTCCACCCGTCGAGAGCTACGTGAAGGCCTGGTGGGAATCAAGGAAAGGCCGTGCGGCTCAAGTTCCGGAGGGTCGGCGCCGATACCCCGGCGTGAGCGACGATCTCCAGCCGGCCTCTTCCGGCGTCGCCCAGCACGCCGCCTCGCTGCGCGTCGCCGACAACATGTCCCGCCGCGTGCAGTGCGTGGCCGCGACTGCCGCACTTCGCGAGGCCGCTCGCCTGCTCGCCGAGCACCCGATCAGCTGTCTGGTGGTGCTCGAAGGGGACACACCCGCCGGGATCGTCACGGAGCGGGACGTCGTCCGGCAGGCGGCGCGCGACCCCGAGGGCTGGGCCGCGACGCCGGTCCGCGACGCCATGAGCCATCCGCTGCACGTGACCGACACCGGCGCCACCGTGGCCGAGGTCATCGCCACCTGCGCCCGTCACGGGGTGCGGCACCTGCCCGTGACCGACGGCGGCCGTCTCGCGGGCATCGTCACGCAGACGGACCTGGTGCGTGCCGCCCACCGCCACCTGCAGAGCTATGCGGCCGAGCTCGAGCGCCTGATCGGCGAGCGCACGGCCGACCTGCGGGACAGCGAGCGCCGCCGGGACGACCTGGTGGACCTCACGGTGCACGACATCAAGAACTCGGTCTGCGTCGTCGAGTCGGCGCTCGAGATGATGGAGCAGGACCCTATCGGGGCGGCGAGCTTCGTCCCGCTGCTGCGCCGCGCCTCGCAGCGCATCGGGCACCTCGTCTGCACGCTCCTCGACGTGAACCGCCTGGAGAGCGGCGCGATGCCGCTGCGCGTGCAGGACGTCCCGTGGGCGTCGCTCTGCGAGCCGGTGCTCGCCGAGACCGGCCTTCTGGCGCAGGCGAAGTCCGTGGCGCTCAACCGGACCGGCGAGAGCCACACGATCGTGCGCTGCGACCCCGCGCTGGTGGAGCGGGTGCTCCTGAACCTCCTCGACAACGCGATCGGCGTCGCGCCGGACCGCAGCACCGTCGACGTGCACGCCGAGCGCACTGCGGACGGCGGCTTCCTGGTGCGTGTCGGGAACCGTGGCCGCACGATCGCGCCGGACGTGCTGCCGACGCTCTTCCGGAAATACCGCCAGGGCGGCGGTGCGCCGGTGAAGCGCCTCGGCGGCTGGGGCCTCGGGCTCACCTTCTGCCGGCTGGCCGTCGAGCGCCACGGCGGGACGATCCGCGCGATCTCACCGTACGTCGACGGCGAGGGCGCGGCGTTCGAGTTCGTCCTGCCCGCAGAGCCGAAGTAGGCGGCGACCCCGGCCGACGAGGTGGTTTCGGGCACCTCTCTTGGTGGTATACCTGATCCGAGGCAATGAGGGCGCTTGCGTCGACTCTCCAGCTCGCGCACAGACGACGCGTGGGGACGACTCACGTCGACGTGCGGGTCAGCAACCCGGCGGACCCGAGCCGTGGCTTCGAGCAGCGTCTGATCGTGGACTCGGGGGCTGTCTTCACCATCGTGCCGGCGCCCCTCCTGCGCGCGATCGGCATCGAACCGGACCGCGTCCAGCGCTTCGAGCTCGCGGACGGCAGAGTCGTGACGCGCGAGGTCGGCAGCGCGCTGTACGAGCTGCGGAAGTTGCGGGCGGCGGCGCCCGTCGTCTTCGGCCGGCGCACCGACGCGGCGCTGCTCGGCGTGGTGACCCTCGAGGTCCTCGGCCTGACGATCGACCCGCTCCGACGCACGCTGCGCGCGATGCGGCCGATGCTGCTCTCCCTCGGTGCTCGAGGGATTCGCTTCGCAGGGACCGCGGCGCCGTAGCCCGCGTCAGCCCACGCGCTCCCCCTTCGGGATCACCACCACGCCCTCCTCGCTGACCACGAACCGGCGGCGGTCCTCGACCGGGTCGTAGCCGATCGTCACGCCCGGCTCCACGAACACGTTCTTGTCGAGGATCGCGCGGCGGATGTGCGCGTGGCGGCCGATCTCCACGCCCTCGAACAGGATCGACTCGCTCACCTGCGCGAAGCTGTTCACGCGCACGCGCGGGCCGAGGATCGAGCGGTCGACCTGGCCGCCGCTCACGATGCAGCCCTCCGAGACCATGGAGTCGGTGGCGGTGCCGATGCGATTGCTCTCGCGGTCGGCGAACACGAACTTGGCGGGCGGGCTCGGATAGTAGGCGGAGAGGATCGGCCATGCCGGGTTGTAGAGGTTGAGGACGGGAGACACCGAGATCAGGTCCATGGAGGCCTGATAGTAGGCGCCGAGCGTGCCGATGTCGCGCCAGTAGCCGCGCTCCCCCTCGGTCATGTTGGGGTGGGTGTTGGTCGAGAAGTCGTAGGCATGCACCCGGCCGCGCTCGGCCAGGCGCGGGATCAAGTCGCGGCCGAAGTCGTGCGTCGAGTCGCTGCGTTCGGCGTCCTCGACGACCGCGCGCACGAGGACGTCGGCGTTGAAGACGTAGAGACCCATCGACGCCTGGCGCATGCCGACGGCGCCGGCGTCGGGTGGCGGCTTCTCGCGAAACCCCGTGATGCAGCGCCGTGCGTCGCAGTCGACGATGCCGTAGCGCGAGATGTCCTGGGCGGGGACCGGGATGGTGGCGACCGTCACCTCGGCGCCGCAGTCGCGGTGGAAGGCGACCATCTGGCGGACGTCCATCTTGTAGATGTGGTCGGCGCCGAAGACGCAGACGTAGGTCGGCCCCTCGTTCTCGATGACGTCGAGGTTCTGGAAGACCGCGTCGGCGCTGCCCCGGAACCACTGCGGGCCGAGGTTCATGGTCGCCGGCACCGGCGCCACGTAGTGGCCCATCTGCGGCGCGAGCTGCCAGCCGCGCGCCAGGTGCTGCATGAGCGAGCCGGACTTGTACTGGGTGAGGACGCTGATCTTGAAGATGCCCGAGTTGACGACGTTCGACAGCACGAAGTCGATCATGCGGTAGCGTCCCGCGAAGGGCACGGCCGGCTTGGCGCGGTCGCGGGTGAGCGGGTGCAGGCGCTTCCCCTCGCCTCCCGCGAGGATGATCGACGCGACCTCGGTCCCCCTCGCGCCCGGCATCGATGCCCTCAGCGATACGCGGCCACGACCTCACGGCCGAAGAGCCGGACGTCCTCCGGGTCGGTCTGTCGTCCGAGGTTCATGATGAAGGTCGAGATGCCGAGCGCCCGGTTGCGCGCGACCCGGGCGTGGATCTCGTCCGGCGTTCCCGCGAGGATGAGGTCGGGCGCGCCGGTCAAGAAGGGGAGCGCCGCGAGCACCTCGGCCGCCTTGCGCCCGGCCGCGGCGCGGTCGAGTGCAATGGCGCCGAGCGTCTGCTGCGAGACTTCGATCTCGGCGGGATCGCGGCCGACCGCGCGGCAGTGCCCGGCGAGGATGTCTCGCTTGCGTGCCACGTCGGCGTGGTTGACGCCGAGGTTGTTCCAGATGTCGGCGTGGCGGGCGACCAGCCGCAGGAGCACTCGCTCGCCGCCGCCGCCCACCAGCAACGGCAGGCGCGGCTGCACGGGCTTCGGGTTGCAGGCGGCATCGCGCACCGTGAAGTGCTTGCCTTCGAACGTCGTGCGCTCCGCGCTCCACATGCGGCGCAGGATGGCGAGCGCCTCGCCGAGCTGCTCGAGGCGGGTGGCGATGGGGGGGAACGGGTAGCCGTACTGCTCGTACTCGACCTGGTGCCAGCCGGCGCCGAGGCCGACGATCAGCCGGCCGCCCGACACCTGGTCGAGGGTGGCCGCCATCTTGGCGAGCAGCGCGGGCGGCCGGTAGCTCACGCAGAGGACGAGCTGGCCGATGCGTACGCGGCGGGTGACGGCGGCCACGGCGGCGACCTCGGTCCACGCCTCGAGCACGGGCTGGGTCTCGTCCGGGATCGGGACGAAGTGGTCGACCACCCAGACCGAGTCGAAGCCTGCCTCGTCGGCCGCCTGGGCGACCTCGCGCGCCTGGCTCCAGGCCGAGCCGAACTGCGGCAGGCAGAGGCCGAAGCGGACCCTCGTGTCGCCCATGCCGCCAGCTAATTGCGCCGCGCGGGGCGGGGAGGCAACCCCCTGTGATCGGGGTCGAGGCCGACTGAAACGGCTATTCGGGCCTGGCCGGGCCGTCGTCGAGCAGGCGCAGCTGCGACCCGGTACGGCTTTGCTCCCGATCGAGGACGTGCGACGCGATGCGGAGCCCCTGTGGCGGCGTGCGGACGACACGCTTGCGCTCGCTGCGCCGAGATTCGGCGTCGCGCCGAGCAAGGGCGGAGTTCGGTTCTGGCTGGTGCACCGGCCGGCCCATCGGCCGCGTCTTCAGCCGTCTCTCGGCGGCCAGGCGGATCCGCTCGCGGGCGATCTGAACATAGGCGGGCAGGCACTCCGCCCCGGCCGCCCGTCGCCCGTGCATCACCGCCGCGCACGCCGTCGAGCCGACGCCCATGAAGGGATCGACGACGAGGTCGCCGGGCTTCGTCACGGTCAGGATGAACCGTTCGACGAGCTCTACCGGGAACTGGCAAGGATGGATCGTCTTCTCGACGTGGTTCGCCTTGACGTTCGGAAAGATCCAGACGTCGCCCGGGTTCTTCCCGAGCGGGTTGCCGGTGTACTCGCCGGCGCGCGGTCCCTTCCAGGCGCGCTTGCCGGGATACTTCTGCGGAACGCGGACGGCGTCGAGGTCGAACGCGTGGTCGCGCCCCTTGGTGAACCAGAGGACCACCTCGTAGCGGCCCGAAAACCGGCGCTTGCAGTGGAGGCCGTGCTCGAAGTGCCAGACGATGCGGTTGCGGAGCTTGAGCTCCGTGTGGCGGCGGAAGACGGGGTAGAGCAGGAGGTCGAGCGGGATGATCTCGTCTGCCGCGACGTGGTTGCCCACCTCCCAGCAGAGGCTGCCCCCCGGTCGGAGGATGCGGACGCACTCGCCGATGACCTGCTCCTGGCCCCGAACATACGCTTCCAGGTCGAGGCGTTCGCGCTCGTAGGCTTTCGCCAGGTTGTACGGCGGCGAGGTGATGACGAGGCGGGCGCACTCGTCGGGCAGGCTGGGGAGCAGGTCCCGCGTGTCGCCCGGGTAGAGCACGACCTCCGCCCCTTCGCTCCACCGCTCGTGGATGACCACGCCCCCCATCGAACGGCACGGATCATAGCGTCTCCGGCGGCGCGCTCCAACGCGTGAGCGCTCGATCCGGGCGGCCGGCTCAGGCGCGCTTCTCGACGAGGACTGCCCGCGCCTGCTCGGCGACGAGCGCGACGAGCGGTCCCATCTTCGGCGGCGACGCCTCGAGGTCGGGGTGGACGCCGTGCGCCTCCAGGACCTCGCTGCACACCGGGCCGACGGAGGCGACGACCGCACGGCCGAGCCCCGCGCGCAGCGCGCCCGCATCGTCCGCGACCCGGAAGAGGTGCTCCACCTGGGCGCCGTTGGTGAACACGGCCACGTCGGCGTCGCCGCGGACCAGGGCTGCGGCTCCCGCGCGGAGCGGCGTGGTGTCCTCCGGCAGCGCCCACCGGTAGACGGGCACGGCGAGCACGCGGGCGCCACGCGCGCCGAGCGCCTCGAGGAGCGCGCGGTTCGGGACGCCGTACTCCTGGACCGCGACGTCCCGCCCCGCCGCCGCGCCGAGCGCGTCGACGACACCCAGGACTTCGCGCCAGGTGTGGGGCGCGGGCACCGGATGCGCACCGCCGACGCCGAGCTCGCGCAGCGCCGCCAGCGGCTTCGGGCCGCGCGCGATGATCGTCGACCGCTCGAGGACGCGCGGGAAGTCCGGGCACGAGTCGGCCACCGCAGCGGCCAGCGCCCGCGTGCCGACACCGGTGAGGAGGATGACCGTGTGGACGTCGCCCGCGGCGAGCCGGCGGGCGAGCTCCTGCGCCTCGGGGCACTCGGGCAGGCCCGTCTCGCGGAGCGCCGGGGCGCGCGTGACCGACGCCCCGTGGCGGGCGAGCATGGTCGCCAGCTCATCGGCGCGTCGCGCTTCGAAGCTGAGGACGCGGAGACCGTCGAGCGCGCCGGGTGCCACGGGCCGGCAGTGTGACGTGCGATCGCACGGCCTTCAAGGGATGTGGCGGCGCGACCCGCGAGCGGCTAGACTCGGCTCCGTGCGCCGTGTGCGTTGCCCGACGTGCCGCCGCGAGGTCGACTGGGAGGGCAATCCGTGCCGCCCGTTCTGCTCCGAGCGCTGCCGCATCCTCGACCTGGCGGCGTGGGCGGACGAGCGGTACCGCATCCCGGGTGAGCCCGTCCCCGCCGAGCCCACTGCGGCAGGCGACGATAGTCCGAAGAACGACGGGCGCTAGCGCGTGCCCATCCACCCGACGGCGGTCGTCGACCGTGCGGCCGAGATCGACCCGTCGGCGGCGATCGGGCCCTACGTCGTCATCGAGGGGCCGGTGCGGATCGGGCCGCGGACCCGTGTCATGGCCGGCGTCTACCTCGCCGGGCGCACGGAGCTCGGCGCGGACAACGTCGTCCACCCCGGAGCGGTGCTCGGCGACGAGCCGCAGGACCTGGCCTATACCGACGCCCCCACGGGCCTCCGGATCGGCGACCGCAACGTCTTCCGCGAGCACACCGAGGTGCACCGCGCCACGCAGCCCGACACGTGGACCGAGATCGGCGACGACAACTACCTGATGTCGCAGTCGCACGTCGCCCACAACTGCCGGCTCGGTCACCGGGTGATCGTCGCGACGGGCGCGCTGCTCGGCGGTCACGTCGTGGTCGAGGACCAGGCCTTCATCTCGGGCAACTGCGTCGTCCACCAGCACTGTCGCGTCGGGCGGCTCGCGATCATGCGCGGCCTCTCGCGGGCGAGCCGCGACGTCCCCCCCTTCGCCATCATGGACGGGACGCACACGGTGCGCGGCCTCAACCGCGTCGGGCTCCGCCGCGCGGGCTTCGACGCGGCCCGCATCCGCGCGCTCGCCACGGCGTTCCGCGTGCTCTTCCGCGTGCGCACCAACATGCGCGCCGCCATCGCGCGGGTGGAGGCCGAGGTCCGCTCGCCGGACGTCGACTACCTGCTGGCCTTCCTGCGCGCGTCCGTGCGGGGCGTGGCGACGGGCCCGCGGCTCGGGACGGACGCGTCGGGGGACGAGGCCTGAGCCGACGCGGCATTCAGACCAGGAGTCGGCCAGGCCGCAGGACGTAGGCCACCCTACGTCAGCCTCGTGCGACGGTGCCATGCCGTGCAAGCGTGCGAAGTTACAGGCGATGGTGCCTGCGGGTCAGACAAGGAGGATGCCTCGGAGTCCTCAGCAGCGAGCGCCGTCCCTCCCCGCACACGTGGGCATGCAGCGCGCACAGCGTCGGCGGCGGCGCTTGCAAGCTTGGTAGCCGCTAACCGCTGATTCGGCCACGGGTTCGCTGCGTCGCGGAGCGACCCGGCCGCAGGCAGCGTGGCGACCGCTCCGTCACGCGGCATGGAACGCGGTACGGAAGTTGCGTTGCCGCCTGCGGAGAGCGCCGACGAGTCGGGACCGTGGGGCCGCGGCGCCGCATGACGTAGGAGAAACGCAGAATGAATGAAGGAGGGATCAAAATGAAACGCGTCCTCCGGCTCGCATGTTTCAGGGCAGACGCACGCAGGACGAGGGGACTCGTCGTGGCGGGATCGACCGCGCTCCTCCTCACGGTGAGTGGAGCCGCGCAGGCCCACCACAAGTCCCAGCCCCAGCCGATCTTCTGCCGCAACTCCAGCGGCCAGGTATTCCTGAGGAGCACCTGCAAGAAGGGCGAAGTGCAGGTCGACCTGTCGACGCAGCCCGGATCGCAGGACCCGTCGGGAACGCAGGGGTCGTCGGGAACGCAGGGGTCGTCGGGAACGCAGGGGTCGTCGGGAACGCAGGGGTCGTCGGGAACGCAGGGGCCGCCGGGACCGCAGGGGCCGGCGGGACCTCCGGGACCGGAGGGGCCGCCGGGACCCCCGGGTCCCCCGGGACTGGGGTGCACACCCGGATTGCCGGATGACCCTTGCCTGGGACTTCGCGGTCCGCGAGGCCCACGAGGCGACACGGGTGACGTAGGACCCGCGGGTCCCATTGGTCCTCAAGGCAAGCCCGGCCCCGCCGGACCGCAGGGGCTCAAGGGTGACACGGGTGATCCGGGTCCTGGGGGCCCTCAAGGACCTGGGGGTTCCCCTGGTCCCAAAGGCGATCGCGGACCCAAAGGCGATCCCGGACCCAACGGCGCGCACTGTTGGGACAAGAACGGCAACGCGAAGTGTGATCCTGAAGAAGACGCCGACCAGGACGGCGCGTGCACGGTGCTGGACTGCCGTGGTCCGCAAGGCCCGAAGGGGGACGGCGGACCGCAGGGGCCGAAGGGCGACAAGGGTGACAAGGGTGACAAGGGTGACAAGGGAAAACCCGGCATCGTCCACGTGGAGACCATGACGCTGCCCACCGGCGCCGCGACCATCCCAAACGATGGGTCGGACGTTACACTGGGGAGCTACGCACTCGAAGCCGGGACCTACCTGATCAGCGGCAAGGTGTTGTTCTCGAACGGTAGCTCGAAGGCTCACTCCGTGAGGTGCACCCTCTATACGATCGATGCGAGTAACACTGTTCTCGATTCCGACATGACCGCGATCTCCGTTCCAAGCGGGACAGGGAGCGCCTCCGGCGCGGCGGCTGCGTCGTTCATGGTCGCCCACAGCTTCAGCGTTCCCGTGGCGGTCACGGTCCACTGCCAGCGGCTCGACAGCAACGCAGGTTCCACGTCGGTCTTCAACGTCAAGCTGGCGGTCGTGACAGTCGATCCCGTCACGGAGTAAGTTCAGCAGGCTGCGGGGGGCGAGAGCCCCCCGCAGTTTTCGCCTTGCCAGTGGGGAACCCTTCCCGTAAGCTTCAAGCTTGGCCGTGGACGAGGCGTGCCGTGCTCGATAAACGCCGCTTCATCGTCGGCGCCGTGCTGATCGCCGCCGCGGTTTCCTACCTGATCTACGCCGGCGTGCGCACCACGTCGATGTACTACTTCAACCTCGACGAGTTCCTCTCGAGCCGGGAGGCCCACGCCGACGAAGACCTGCGCGTCAAGGGTTGGGTCCGGCACGGGAGCGTGCGCTGGGACCCGCGCACCAACGACCTCGCCTTCGAGCTCGCCCACCAGGACGACACCAGCCCCGTGCCGGTCGCCTACCGGGGCGTTCTGCCCGACATGTTCTCGGAGGGGCGCGAGGTCGTCATCGAGGGGCGCTACTCGGCCGGTCGTCTCGCCGCGCACCAGATCATGACCAGCTGCCCGTCCAAGTACGAGCCGGCGAAGGCGGGGTCCTAGGGCGGGATGGCCGCGCTCGGACGCCTGGCGATCTGTCTCGCGCTGCTCTTCGCGGCGTACGCGACCGGCGTCTCGATCCTGGGCGCGATCCGTCGAAGGCGCCACCTCGTCCGCTCCGGGACGCATGCCGCCTATGCGGTCTTCGCACTCGTCGTCGTCGCGGTCGCGATCCTCCTCCACGCGCTCGTCGAGCACGACTTCTCGCTCGAGTACGTGGCCGCCTACTCCTCGAGCACGCTGCCGCTCCGCTACACTGTCGCCGCGCTCTGGGGCGGGCAGAAGGGCTCGCTCCTCTTCTGGGTCTTCATGCTCACCCTCTTCACGACCATCGTGCAGCTGCAGAACCGCGAGCGGAACCGCGAGCTCATGCCGTGGGTCACCGCCACGCTCATGACCATCGCCGCCTTCTTCCTCGGGCTCCTCACCTTCGTGACCGATCCGTTCGAGCGCCTCCCGATCCCCGCGCGCGAGGGCGCCGACCTGAACCCCCTCCTCCAGAACTACTGGATGACGATCCACCCCCCGTCGCTCTACACCGGTTACGTGAGCGCCTCGGTGCCGTTCGCGTTCGCGATCGCGGCGCTCGCCGCCGGCCGGCTGGGCGACCAGTGGATCCGCAGCGTCCGGCGCTGGGCGCTCTTCTCGTGGTTCTTCCTGACGCTCGGCAATCTCTTCGGTGCGCGCTGGGCCTACGAGGTGCTCGGCTGGGGCGGGTACTGGGCGTGGGATCCGGTGGAGAACGCCGCCTTCATGCCGTGGCTCGTCTCGACCGCGTACCTCCACTCCGTGATGATCCAGGAGAAGAAGGACATGCTCCGGGTGTGGAACATGGTCCTCGTGCTGCTCACCTTCTCGCTCACGATCTTCGGCACGTTCCTCACCCGCAGCGGCGTCATCTCCTCCGTCCACTCGTTCACCCAGTCGGGGCTCGGCCCCTTCTTCATCGGCTTCCTGCTCGTCGTGCTCGTGGTCTCGGGCGGGCTCGTCGTCTACCGGCTGCCCGAGCTCCGAACGCCGGCGACCGTCGAGTCGTTCCTGTCGCGCGAGGCGGCCTTCCTCTTCAACAACCTGATCCTGGTCGGGATCGCATTCGCGGTCTTCTGGGGCACGGTGTTCCCCGTGGTCTCGGAATGGGTGCGGGGCGTGAAGATCACGGTCGGGCCGCCCTTCTTCAACCGCGTGAACGCGCCGCTCGGTGTCGCGCTCCTCTTCCTGGCGGGCGTGGGGCCGGTGATCGCCTGGCGCCGCGCCTCGCCGCCGAACCTCTGGCGCGCCTTCGCGGGCCCCGTGGCGGCGGGAGTCGTCGCGGCCGCGGCGCTCGCCGTCGCCGGCGTACCGCTCGGCTACGCGCACTCGACCTTCGCCCTCGGCGTCTTCGTGCTCGGCACGATCGTCCAGGAGTTCTGGCGCGGCATGCGGGCGCGGCAGGCGATGCTGCACGAGAGCCCGGGGCGCGCCCTCAGCCGGCTGGTCGGCAAGAACCGCCGCCGCTACGGCGGGTACATCATCCACGTGGGCGTGGTCGCGGTGTTCGTCGGGGTCGCGGCGTCGAGCGTCTTCCGCGTCGAGGTGCAGCAGACGCTCGCCCCGGGGCAGGAGGCGGCAGCGGGGAAGTTCACGCTCCGCTACGAGCGCGTCACGAAGCAGGACGACCCCCACATGTCCCGCCTCGCCGCCGTCGTCTCGGTGTGGCGCGACGGCAAGGCGGTGACGACGCTCACGCCCGAGAAGCGCTTCTACAAGAAGCCCCAGCAGCCGACCACGGAAGTCGCGATGCGCGCCACCCTCACCGAGGACCTCTACCTCGTCCTCGGCTCCTACGACGAGCAGTCGGGGCTGGTGACGATCCTCGCCTACGTGAACCCGCTCGTGTCGTGGATCTGGATCGGCGGCGTCATCATGGCCCTCGGTACGACGGTGGCGATGTGGCCGACCGCCGCCGAGCGGCGTGCGCCCGCCTACGCGCTCGGCGGGGTGCGGGTGACGGCGGACTGAGCGTGCGGGCGGCGGCGCTCCTCTCCGTGGCCCTGCTGCTCGCCGCGGCGCCGGCCGCGCTCGCCACCACGCAGCAGGAGGTCGAGGAGTCGCTCACCTGCCAGTGCGGCTGCGGCCTCACGGTCCACGCCTGCAACCACCTCCAGTGCGGCTCGGGCGAGCCGATGAAGAAGGAGATCTCCGAGCGTCTCGCGACCGGGGAGACGAAGGAGGCGATCCTCGACGCGTTCCGGGCCCGCTACGGCGAGAAGGTGCTGTCGTCGCCCACGTTCCACGGCTTCAACTGGCTCGCGTGGGTCACGCCGTTCGCCGCCGTCACGCTGGGCGCGCTCGCGCTCGCGCTGGCGATCCGGCGCTGGGGCGCGCGGGCCGCCGGGGCCCCCGTCGCCGCCGCGCCCACCGAGACGGACGGCGCGCTCCGCGAGCGCCTCGCCCGCGAGCTCGCAGAGTTCGACGCCGAATGACTGCCACCCCCGCCCTCTTCGTCGTCGGCCTCCTGCTGATCCTGATCGCCTCGCTGTTCGTCGCGGCCCCCCTGTTCCGGCCGGCGCGCACCGGAGTCTCCGGCGACGACGCCTCGGAGCGGGCGCGGTGGGAGCGGCAGAAGCGGCAGGCGCTCGCCGCCATCCGCGAGGCGGAGATGGACCACCAGATGGGCAAGCTCTCGGACGAGGACCTGGCGGTGCTGCGCGGGCGGTTCGAGCAGCAGGCGCTGGCGGCGATGGCGATGCTCGAGAAGGAGGGGCGGGGATGATCACGATCGACCAGTTCCGAGCGCTCGACCTGCGCGTCGGCACGGTGCGGGCCGCGGAGCCGCACCCGAACGCCGACCGGCTCCTCCTGCTGCGCGTCGACCTCGGGACGGAGGAGCGGCAGCTCGTCGCAGGCATCCGCGCCCACTACGACCCGGCCGCGCTCGTCGGGCGCCAGGTGGTGGTGGTCGCGAACCTCGAGCCCGCGCAGCTCCGCGGCGTCGAGAGCCAGGGCATGGTGCTGGCGGTCTCCGACGGCGACCGGGTCGTGCTCCTCCGCCCCGACGACCCGGTGATGCCCGGCGCCGTCGTCCGCTAGTGGACGGCCCCCCGCTCCGCGCCGAGGGCCTCGCCCGGCGCTTCGGCGGCATGCCCGTGCTCACGAGCGTGGACCTCGCGGTCGACGCCGGCGAGGTCGTGGTGCTGCTCGGGCCGAACGGCGCCGGCAAGACGACCCTCCTGCGCATGCTGGCGCTCCTGCTCGCGCCCACGGGCGGCCGCCTCCTCCTCTTCGGCACCGACGCGACGCGCGCGCCGGCCGCGCTGCGCCGCCGGATCGGCTACGCGGGGCACGAGATCTCGTGTTACCCGGACCTGAGCGGGGCGGAGAACCTGGCCTTCTACGCGCGGCTGTTCGGCGTCAGCGAAGCGGCGGCGCGTATCGCCCGGCTCCTCACCTGGGCGGGCCTCGACGGCGCGGGCCGCCGGCCGGTCCGCGCCTACTCGCGGGGCATGGGCCAGCGCCTGGCGCTCGCCCGCGCCCTCCTCCACGAACCGGACCTGCTCCTCCTGGACGAGCCCTTCAGCGGCCTCGACCCCGAGGCCGTCGAACGGCTGCAGCAGCAACTCCTCGAGCTGCGTGCGGCCGGCCACTCGATCCTGCTCGCCACGCACGACGTCGAAAGGGCGGCGCCGATCGCGTCCCGCCTGGCGATCCTCCACCGCGGCCGCATCGCCTGGGTGCACGACGGTCGGGCTGCCGACGCGGCGGTGATCGTCGCGGCGTACCGCGCCGTCGTTGCGGAGCGGGTCTGACGATGCGCGACGCGCTCGCCATCCTCGCCAAGGACCTCCGTATCGAGTGGCGCACGCGCGAGGGCATCTCGAGCGTCTTCGTCCTGGGCGTGCTCCTCCTCGTCGTCCTGACGGTCGCGCAAGACCCCTCCCCCGAGACGGCGCCGACCCTCGCCCCCGGCGTGCTCTGGGCGGCCTTCGTCCTGACCGGGCTCCTCGCCGTCCAGCGCGGCTTCCTGCTCGAGCGCGAGAACGATTGCCTGGCGGGCCTGCTCACGGCGCCGGTCGACCCCGGGGCGATCTACGCCGGCAAGCTCGCCGCCAACGTCGTCCTCCTGGCCGTCATGCAGACGGTCGTCGTGCCGCTCACGGGCCTCTTCCTCCACCTGGACCTCATCCCGCGCCTGCCGGCGCTGTTGCTCGTCTGCCTGCTCGGGAACGTGGGCTTCGCGTCCCTCGCCACCCTCTTCGGGGCGCTCGCGACGCGGGTGCGGGCGCGCGAGGTGATGCTGCCGCTCCTGCTCCTGCCGCTCCTCGTGCCGCTCCTGATCGGCGCCGTCGAGGCCACCCGCGCGGTGCTCGTCGGTGGGCTCGCCGGGGCGAGCGGCGGGCTCGGCGTGCTCGCCGCCTTCGACGTGATCTTCGCAGTGGCCGGCTGGCTCCTCTTCGCGTATGTTGTGCGGGACTGACATGCGACGCCTGCTCCCCCCGCTGACCGGCCTCGTGATGCTTGCCGCCCTCGCCATCGTGTTCCTCGTCGTGCCCACCGAGGCCGACATGGGCATCGTGCAGCGCATCTTCTACTTCCACGTCGCCTCGGCCTGGGTGGCGTTCCTCGGCTTCTTCCTGGTCGCCGGGGCGAGCGCGGTCTACCTCTGGAACGGCTCGCCGACGGCCGACCGGCTGGCGTACGCGGCGGCGGAGGTCGGCGTCCTCTTCTGCACGCTCGTCCTGGTCACCGGGCCGATCTGGGCGCGCCCCATCTGGGGGGTGTGGTGGACCTGGGACCCGCGCCTCACGATGACGGTCGTCCTGTGGGCGATCTACGCGAGCTACCTGATGCTGCGTGCGTTCGGCGGCGGCGACGCGGCGCTCGGCCGCTACGCGGCCGTGCTCGGCATCGTCGGCGTCCTCGACATCCCGCTGATCGTGGTCTCGGTGAGGCTCCTGCGCGGCATCCATCCCGCCGTGCTCACCCGGCAGGAGGGCGGGACCGGGCTCGTCGACCCGTGGATGCGGGTCGGGCTCCTCGTGTCGGCGCTGGCGCTCATCCTCCTCGCGGCCTGGTTCGTCGACCTCCGGGTCCGGGGGGCGCGGCTCGACGATGAGGTGGCGGCGCTCAGACGCGAGCTCGACGCCCGCCGGGGGGAGGTGGCGTGAGCTTCTTACCGTACCTGTTTGCCGCCTACACCGCCGTCTGGATCGGGATCTTCGTCTATCTGATGCGTCTGACGCGCCGCACGCAGGAGCTCGAGGACGAAGTGCGGGAGCTGCGCCACCGGCTCGGCGGATAGCGCGCCGGCCGCAACGTTGGCCCGCACCGATTCGGCGTGTTAGGTTCGCCGCCCGGGATGGCAAACCCGGACTTCCGGGCGCTCTTCGAGTCGGCCCCCGGGCTCTATCTCGTGCTGACCGCGGACCTGAAGATCGTGGCAGCGAGCGATGCGTATCTGCGCGCCACGATGACCAAGCGGGAGGAGATCCTCGGCCGCGGTCTCTTCGACGTCTTCCCGGACAACCCCGACGACCCGCACGCCACCGGGGCCCGAAACCTGAGAGCCTCGCTCGACCGGGTGCTCCAGAATCGTGTCCCCGACACCATGCCGGTCCAGAAGTACGACATTCGCCGACCCGAGTCCGAGGGCGGCGGGTTCGAGGAGCGGTACTGGAGCCCCGTCAATTCGCCGGTCTTCATGGACGGCCGGATGCCGTACATCATCCACCGGGTCGAAGACGTGACGGAGTTCGTCCGCCTCAAGCAGCAGGGGACCGAGCAGACGAAGCTCACCGAAGAGCTCCGGAGCCGCGCGGAGCAGATGGAGTCCGAGATCTACCTGCGGGCCCGCGAGCTGGACGACGCGAACCGGCAGCTCCGGCGAGCCAACGAAGAGCTCGCGAGCCTCTACGAGAAGACCAAGGAGCTGGACGAGCTGAAGACGCAGTTCTTCGCCAACGTCAGCCACGAGCTGCGCACGCCCCTCGCGCTCATCATCGGGCGGACGGAGAGGCTGCTCGCGACGGCCGGGCTCGAGGAAGGCGCCCGCCGCGACCTGGAAGTGGTGGTCCGCAACGCCGGGACGTTGCTCAGGCACGTGAACGACCTGCTCGACGCCTCGAAGCTGGAAGCCGGGAAGATGAGGCTCGAGTACCGCGACACCGATCTGGCGCGCCTCGTGCGACTGGTGGCCGCTCATTTCGACGTCCTCGCCGAGGAAAACCGGATCGCCTACGGCGTTGAAACCCCCGGCGAGCTGCACGCGCAGGTGGACGTGGAGAAGTTCCAGCGCCTGCTCCTGAACCTGCTGTCGAACGCCTTCAAGTTCACTCCCGCCGGCGGGCGGGTCCGCTGCACGCTCCGCGAGGAGGCCGCCCGCGGAACCGCCGTCCTCGAGGTCGCCGACAGCGGTCCCGGCATCCCCGCCGAGCAGCGTGAGGCCGTGTTCGAGCGCTTCCGCCAGCTCGCGGGCGGATCGACCCGCCGCTTCGGAGGCACGGGTCTCGGGCTGGCCATTGCGGGTGATTTCACCCAGCTCCACGGCGGAACGCTCGACGTCGGGGATGCGCCCGAGGGTGGCGCACTCCTGCGTGCCGAGGTTCCGCGGCACGCGCCCGAAGGAGCGCACGTCGTGGCGATGGCCGCCGAGGAGGCGGTCGTCACGGAGGCCGCGCGTCACTCGATCGAGGCGCTGCGCGGCCGCAACGCCGCGCGGCCCATGGCTGCGGGAGAGGAGGGGCGTGCCCTGATCGTCGTCGTCGAGGACCATCCGGAGATGAACGCCTTCATCTGCGAGACGCTGGCGGATCGGTACCGGGTGGAGCCGGCGTTCGGCGGCAGGGAGGGGCTCGAGAAGGTGCTCGAGCTCCGGCCGGAGCTGGTGCTGAGCGACGTGATGATGCCGGAGATGAGCGGGGAAACCCTAGTGCGCGAGCTCCGAGCCCGTCCGGAGCTCGACGAGATGCCCATCGTCGTGCTCACCGCCAAGGGGGACGACGCGCTGCGCGTCGAGCTGCTCCGCGCGGGCGCACAGGACTACGTCACGAAGCCGTTCTCCGCCGAGGAGCTCCGCGCGCGGGTGGCCAACCTGGTCACGATGAAGCGGGCGCGGGACGTCCTGCAGCACGCGCTCGCGAGCCGGCTCCGTGACCTGGAGGCCCTGGCCGGAGAGATCACCGCACGCAAGCGCGACCTCCAGACCGCGCTCGACGCGGCGCGCATCGCGCGCGACCACGCCGAGGCGGCGAGCCGGGTCAAGAGCAACTTCCTGAGCCTCGTCTCGCACGAGCTGCGCACGCCGCTCACCGTGATCCAGACGAACCTCCACCTGCTCAAGCGTGAGGCATCGGCCGCGTCGACCCAGCAGATGCTCGGGAGGATCGGAAACTCGACGGCGCGCCTCATGAGCCTCATCGAGTCCCTCCTCGAGCACACGCGGATCGAGAGTGGCCGGCTGATCACCCACCCGGAGCCCCTGGACCTCGGCGGGCTCGCCGCCGAAGTGGTGGCGGAGATGCGGCCGCAGGCCGAGCACAAGGGGCTCCCGCTGACGCTGTCCGTGTTGCCCGACCTGACGCCGCTGGAGGGCGATCGGCGGCTGGTCTCCCTGATCCTGGTCAACCTGGTCGGGAACGCGATCAAGTTCACGGAACGTGGCGCCGTCGAGGTGTCGGTGGGGTGCGACGGCGGCCAGCACCGCATGGTGGTGAAGGACTCCGGCCCCGGCATCCCGCTCGATCGGCAGCATCTCGTCTTCGAGCCCTTCGAGCAGCTGGAACCCGTGCGCTACAAGCACACGCCGGGCGTCGGCCTCGGGCTTTCGCTCGTCCGCGAGATGCTCGACGCGATCGGCGGGCGCATCGAGCTCTCGTCGGCGGTCGGGGTGGGCAGCACCTTCACCGTGCTGCTGCCGTCGACCGCGACCGCGCGCCGCGCGAGCGGCCGCTTGAAGACCGCGGTCTGAGCTCGTCCGGCCGCGACGACGCCGTCGCGAGCTCCCTCGCTCGACGCGGCGGCGATCGCGCACCTCACACCGGCGCCGTGGCGCTGCAAGATGCGACGCCGCTGCAATTCGGCCGTCGCGCACGGCGCGGTCCTACGCGGTACGCCACTTGCTTTTATGAGCCCCGCGCCTCGCTATCCCGCAGCGCGCAACGCCCTCGCGGCGCTGCTGACGGCGCAGGCGCTGATCGCGCCGATCGTCCTCGCCGAGAACGAGGCTCAGCTGGTCCTGCCACTCGTGAGCGCCATGGCGTTCGGCGTCGCGGCGGCCGAAGCGACGCGCGAGCAGTCTGCGAGCGTGGCTCCGCTCACCGTTACGCCCCCACCGCGGCCTGGCGCGGTATCGCTGCTTCCCCACAGGATCAGCATCCCCGACGGCTATGCCGACGACTTCGACACCGACCCGCCGCGCTTCGTCGATCCCGTCAACCGGGATCGGATCGTCGCCCTCGACCTCCTCGGCCGGCCGCGCGGCGGCTGGACCGCGTGCGCGGCCTACGACGAGGAGAAGCGCGGCCCGTTCAAGGGCACCGCCGACGTGCTCCGTCTCGTCGTCGAGTTCCATTTCTGAAACGCGCACTTGTTCCCCCGGCGTTACAGGGGGTAAGCCGGGGGACGGATGGCGCCCGGCACCGACCCGGCCGTGCTCCGCGCGCTCGAGGAGCTTCTGCCGGGGCGATGCTCGAGCCGCCCCGCCGATCTCGAGGCCGCGTCGCGCGACGCCTCGTCGCTGCCCGGCGCGCCGCCCGATGTGGTCGTCTGGCCGCTCTCGACCGACGAGGTCGCCGCCGTCGTCCGCCTGGCGTACGAGCACGCCGTCCCGCTGACGGCGCGCGGCGCGGGCTCGAGCCTCGAGGGAAACCCCATCCCCGTCCGCGGCGGCATCGTGCTCGACTGCACGCGCATGGCGGAGGTCGTTGCCGTGCGCCCCGCGGACCTCCAGGTGGACGTGCAGCCGGGCGTCGTCTACGCCGCGCTCAACCGCCGGCTCCGCCCGCATGGGCTCTTCTTCCCGCCGTCGCCGGGCGGGAGCGCGGAGCTCGCCACCGTCGGCGGCATGGTCGCCAACAACGCGAGCGGCATCTACTCGGTCAGGTACGGCGGGACGCGGGACCACGTGCGCGCGGCGACGGTGGTCAGCGGCACGGGGCGGGTCCTGCGCCTCGGCAACCGCTGCCGCAAGAGCGCTTCGGGTTATCACCTACTCGGCCTGCTCGTCGGCTCCGAGGGGACGCTGGCGATCGCCACCGAGCTGACGCTCGCGCTGGCCGGGCTGCCCGCCGCCCGCCGGCAGGGCGGGTTCGGCTTCCCGGAGGCGCGGGCCGCGGCGCGGGCGACCGCGGACCTGATCCGCTTCGGCATCGACCTCGCCGCCGTCGAGTTCCTCGACGAGCGCACGGTCCGCGCGCTGAACCGCCTCGGCGGGTTCGGGCTCGCCGAGACGTCTTGCCTGCTGGTCGAGGTGCACGGCAGCGAGGCGGGCGTCGGCGAGACCTGGGCCGCGGCGGAGGAGGTGATGGCCGGTGCCGGCGGGTCGCCGCTCGCGCTCCCCGGCGGCAGCCCCTGGGACATCCGGGAGCAGGCGACGCGCGCCATCGAGGCGCTCGGACCGGGTGCGGCGACCGTCCGCGCGGACCTGGCCATCCCCATCGGCGCGCTCCCGGAGCTCGTCGGGCGCGCGGCGGCGGTTGCCAGCGCGCGGCGTCTCGAGGTCCACCTCTTCGGGCACGTGGGCATCGGCATCATCCACGTCCTCCTCCGTGCCACCGAGGCGGAGCGGGCGGAGGCGGAGGCGGTGCGCGACGCGCTCGTCGAGGCGGCGCTCGATCTCGGCGGGTCGTGCTCCGGCGAGCACGGCATGGGAATCGGCAACCGGCGCTACGCCGCGCGCGAGCACGGCGAAGCGCTCGAGCTCATGCGGGCGATCAAGGACGTCTTCGACCCGCGCGGCATTCTCAATCCGGGCAAGATGTGGTGAAAGGCGGGGCGCATGCGGATCGTCGTCTGCGTCAAGTACGTGCCCGTGCTCTCCGCCCTCCGCTTCGACCCCGGGACCCGGCGGCTGGTGCGGGAGGGGGTGCCGGGAGAGGCGAGCTCGTTCGACGTGCGGGCGCTCGGCGCCGCCCTGGCGCTGCGCCGGACGCACGGCGGCGAGGTGGTGGCGCTCACCATGGGGCCGCCTGCGGCGCGCGACGGCCTCGTTCACTGCCTGGCGCTCGGCGCCGACCGGGCGATTCACCTGCTCGACCCTCTGCTCGCGGGGTCCGACACGCTCGCCACCGCGCGGGCGCTGTCGGCGGCGCTCCGGCGCGAGGCGCCCGACGTCGTCCTCCTCGGCCGCGCCAGCGTGGATGCCGAGACCGGGCAGGTGGGCCCGGAGGTGGCCGAGCTGCTCGGCTGGCCGCAGGTGACCGCCGCGCGCCGCCTGAGCGTCGACCCCGCCACGCGCCGGTTCACCGCGGAGCGGGAGGCCGACGACGGCTTCGAGACGCTCGCGGGTCAGCTGCCCGCCGTCGTCACGGCGGCCGAGGACCTGGCCGAGGAGCGCTTCCCGACCAAGGCCGAGCGCGAGGCCGCGGCCACCAAGCCGATCGCCACCCTGGGCGTGGCCGACCTCGGGCTCGCCCCCGGCGACGTCGGGCTCGCGGGCTCGCCGACCGAGGTGGCGGCGATCGAGCACGTCGAGGTGGCACGGCGGGGAGAGGTGCTGGCCGGCGACTCGCCCGAGGCGCTCGCGCGGACTCTCGGCGAGCGCCTGCGCGACCTCGGCGTCCTCGGTGGCGCGCCGGAGAAGCGACCGCGGCTGCCCGTGCGGACGCCCGGGGCAGGGGCTGCGGTGTGGGTCGTGGCCGAGTTTGGCCCGCGGGGTGTTCGTCCGGTCACGGCGGAGCTGCTCGCCAAGGCGGCCGTGCTGGCGGTGGACCTCGGGGGGCCCGTCGAGGCGCTGGTGATCGGCCGCGGCGCCGCCGAGGCCCCGGCGCTTGCGGCTGCCGGCGCCGACCGCGTGCTGGTCGCCGAGGGGCCCGGGCTCGACCCCTACACGACGGACGCGCACGCCGCGGTGCTGGCCGAGGCCATTCGCGCGCGGGCACCGCGCCTCGTGCTGCTCGGCTCGACCGCGCTCGGGCGAGACCTGGCCCCCCGCGTTGCGGCGCGCCTCGGCCTCGGGCTCACGGGCGATGCGATCGACCTCGACCTCGACGCCGAGGGCCGGGTGCGGCAGCACAAGCCGGCCTTCGGCGGCACCATCGTGGCGCCCATCCTGTCACGCACGCGTCCCGAGATGGCGACCGTACGCCCGGGGATGCTGCGGTCTGCCGAGCCGGACGCCGCCCGGCGCGCCGTCGTGGAGAAGATCCTGGTGCCGACTGCCGCACCCCGGGTGGAGGTGGTACGCCGGGAGCTCCTCCCCGACACCGCGGCCGCACTCGACTCCGCGGCCGTCGTCCTGGGGGTTGGCAAGGGCATCGGCGGCCCCGCGGCGCTGCCGGCCATCGGGCAGGTCGCCGAGCGGCTCGGCGCGGCGATCGGGGCCACCCGCGAGGTCACTGACGCGGGCTGGCTGCCGAAGCAGTACCAGGTGGGCCTCACCGGCCGCGCCATCTCGCCGCGGCTCTACGTGGCGCTCGGCGTGAGCGGCGCCATGGAGCATCTCGTCGGGCTCCGCCGCGCGGCCACCATCGTGGCGGTCAACAAGAACCCGAAGGCGCCGATCTTCAAGGCAGCCGATCTCGGGGTGGTCGCGGACTGGGCGGCGGTGCTGCCTCATCTGGAGGCCGCCCTGCGCGCGTGATCGGATCGTCCGCCCCGAGGCCGCTGCGCAGGGCCCAGGCGCGGAGCGCGAGGTAGAGCCCGAGGCCCGCGAGTCCGACGAGCAGGAGCCAGTGCTGCACGGCGCCGACATTGCGCGCCACCCGCTCGGCGCGGTCGGAGAACAGGAAGCCGAGCGTCGCCATCGCCGGCACGAAGATCGCCGCGCCCGCCGCCTCGGCGACGGCGAAGCGCGGCGCGGAGACTCCGAACGTGCCGGCGGCGAGGAAGGTCGCGATGCGGAACCCGAGCATGAAGCGCGCGAAGAAGACGGCGCGCGCCCCGTGCCGCTCGACCGCGTGACGGACGGCGTCCATTCGCGCCGCGCCGAACAGTCGCGCGAGCCAGGGATGCGCGACGAAGCCCGGCCCGTACCGGCGGCCGGCGAGGTAGATGATCCAGTCGGCCACCACCACCCCGGCGAAGCCGACGACGAGCACGTCGCGCAACCGCAGGATACGCCGATTCGCGAGCACGCCGGCGCCGAGCAGCGTCAGGTCCTCGGGCATGGGCAGGCCGACGCCGCCGCCGACGAGGATGAGGAAGAGGCCGAGGAGTCGCGCCGGGATCAGGACGCCCCTGATAGCGGCGCGTCGGCGGCCGGGCAAGGCAGCCACGCCTTGCCAGCGCGGGGCGGCGAAGCGTACCCTCCCCCGCATGCCAGCCGACGAGACCTATTCCGAGATCGTCCTCGACGTGAGCGACGGCGTCGCCACCGTCACGCTGAACCGCCCCGAGCGGCTGAACGCTTACACGCCCACCATGGCGCGCGAGCTGCACGAGGCGTTTGCGGTCTGCGATGCCGACGACGCGGTGCGGGCGATCGTCGTGACGGGTGCGGGCAGGGGCTTCTGCGCGGGCGCCGACCTGGCGCGCGGCGGCGCGGCGTTCGACCGCACGGCCGAGGCCGAGTACGAGCGCGGCGGCGGGCCGGCGGATCAGCCGTGGCGGAAGCCGCCGCGCGCGGTGGCCGCCTGGGACGTGCGCAAGCCGATCATCGCCGCCATCAACGGCGCCGCCGTCGGCGTCGGCGCGACGCTTCCCATGCAGTGGGACATCCGGATCGCGGCCGAGAGCGCGAGGATCGGCTTCGTCTTCGTGCGCCGCGGCGTCGTGCCGGAGGCGCTCAGCACCTGGACGCTGCCGCGCCTCGTCGGCATGGCGCGCGCCGCGGAGCTCCTCCTGACCGGCCGCATCCTCGCGGCGCGGGAGGCGCTGGAGTGGGGTCTCGTGAGCCGGGTGGTCCCGGACGCCGAGCTGCTCGCGACGGCTCGCGCCCTGGCGTCGGAGATCGCCCGGGACACCGCGCCGGTCTCGGTGGCGATCACCAAGTGGATGCTCTGGCACATGCAGGCGGAGCTCGATCTCGGGCGCGCCGACGACCTCGACGCGCGGGCCTTCTGGTGGAGCGGGACCCAGCCCGACGCCCGGGAGGGCGTGCGGGCCTTCCTCGAGAAGCGGGCGCCGCGCTGGTCGATGCGGCCGAGCGCCGACATGCCGGACTTCCTGCCGCCGCCGGGCCGGCGGCGCTGAGCCGCGATCGCCGGACCGGCCGCAGTCGCGGCGCTGCACCGTGTGAGGCGCGGGCGCAGCTTCAGGAATGCGGCCAGCGGAAGTAGTTGCCGTCCCCGAGGCGTGGATGCTTCCCCACGGCAGTCGGCACGCCGGTTGCACATACCGTCGGGCATGGACGACTTCCTGGCGGCTCTGACGCTTCCGTTCTTCTCCGTGGTGGACCTGATCCTCGACTGGCCCTCGCGCCGCGCCGAAGAGTCCTGGTCATCTGTGAATGCTCACTCGCGTGGCGAGGCGGCTTCGTCCGACGATGTCCGGAAGCGCGGCCGAGTCCGTCCGTACGGATCCGGCATGGATCCGCTAGCAGGCTAGCCAGCGGCGCGCCGCCGGTGGCGTGCAGCGGCTCGCGCGAACGGACAACCGTGAACGGACGGCGTTGGGAAAGTAGCGTGCGAGGCTCCGCGCTCTCGATTTTTTCCCGCTCCTGCGACGACCCGGCTCTGGAACGCTTCTTGGTTCCCCTGCCTGCGGATGTAGAGTCGAGATAGCGTGACATAGCGCCTAATCCCTGCAGGGGAGCGGAGGACCCAGTCATCCGGGGTGAATCCGGGGCTGCTCAGCAGACCCGGACGGGCCAAGCGGCCAAACGCTCTTTGGGCCCGAACCCGCCAGCTAACTTCGCCGGCGTTCAAGGAGCGGGATCATGCAGACCGTGCCTCGCGGGGCCGGGGGAGCGATCCCCCGGCCCCTTTTGCATTCGATCGGGTGGCACCCGGGCAATGGGCGATGCCCGCAGCCCCCGCGACGCCGCCCACGGTCCCCTGCGCTCGCGACGCGAGCTCGTCCTCCGCCGCCCCGCGCGCCGGGAAGGGCATGTTCGACGGCAGTCGGAACGAAACCTGCTCGTCTGGGCGCCGGCGCGGTGCCAGGCACTCGAAAGAAAGCGGAGGAGAAAACCATGAAGACTTTGTTGGCTACGGCGTGCTTGGTGTTCTTTGGTCACCAGGCCGTGCTGGCGCAGAGCACGCCGAGTTCGAAGGCGGTCGCGGCGATCAATGCGGTGTCGGTCTCCTGCCCCAGCAGCAGCACGACGACGAAGACGTCGTGCTCGACGGGATGGGTCAATGTGATGTCCGCGCAGATCAAGACCTCCAACGTCGCGGACCTCTTCGTCTCGCCGTCTCTCGTGACGGGACTGTTCACCTCGACCCAGGTCAAGGGGAACGGCAGTGGCAGCACCAGCTCGGCGACGTCGATGGGTGGCGTGCAGGTGCGGGTGCTGCTCGATGGCCGACCGGGATTTGCCTACCCGGACACGAGCGGTGACGGCGTGACCTTCGACCAGCGGATCCAGACCCTCACCGCGAACCTCGGGTTCATCTTCACGCAGTGCATAGCCTCCGGCGGCATCGGTTGCGAGTTGACGCCCGAGCAGATCACGCTGGTGCTCGACACCACGAGCGCGCACACCTTCAACTTCATCCTCCTGAATGTGGGCACGGGCGTGCACACGGTGACCGTTCAAGCGCGAGTGAACAGCGATTCGACGAACGTGACGAATGGCGGCGTGGCCGTGTCGAACGCGATGTTCGGGCTCGGCTCGCTCACGGTCGACTCGGTCAGGCTCGTCAACAGCTTCGTATTCTAAACGGGGGGTCGTGACGCGGGTTGGCTCGCCACGATGACGCTGGGACGGTTGTTGACGGAAGAGCCGGGCCGCGATCCGACGCGCGGCCCGGCTCGCGTCGGCGGCGGGATGGAGGCTATCCCTCCTTCGGGCCCGGAGGCGTGCCGTTCACCCGCCGGAGCGCCACCTCGTGCACCACGCGGCGGAGCCCGCGGTCGTTCTCGATCTCGACGAACCGGCCACGCCGCGCGACGACGGTGAAGATGCCGGGCATGTCGAGGCCGACCACGCGGTCGCCCACCTGCATCGTGCTCTCTTCGGCCATGCGGCGCGTGGAGCTTGCCGGGCTGCCGGGTGGAATGCAAGGCGTTGCCTCGGCCGATGCCGGCCCGCACAATGCAGCCCATGCTCGTCACGCGGGCGTACCGCTTCGCGGCGCAGGCGTCGCTCGTCGCGCGGGTGTACGGCGGCTACAAGCTCATCCAGGCGCTCGGGCGCGTCGGGCTCGCGGGCGCCGACGGTCACTACGCCCGCCACCACCGCCGCAGCGCCGAGGCGGCCTACCGGCTCGCCACCCGGCTCGAGGGGCTGCCGATCAAGGTCTGCCAGTTCCTCGGCTCGCGCGCCGACATCCTGCCCGTGGAGTACGTCGAGGTCCTCTCCCAGCTCCAGGACCGCGTGCCGCCGCGTCCGCTCGACGAGCTCCGTCCCCACCTGGAGCGCGAGCTCGGCGGACGGCTCGACGAGGTGTTCGCCACCCTCGACCCGGCGCCGGTCGCCTCGGCGTCGCTGGCGCAGGTCCACCGGGGGCGCCTGCGCGACGGCCGCGAGGTGGCGGTCAAGATCCAGTATCCGGAGATCGCCGATCTGGTGGCGATCGATCTCCAGAACTTCGCCGTCTTCGTGGACCTGCTCGCCCGGCTCGAGCCCAACTTCGACTTCCGGGTCGTCCTCGACGAGGTCCGCAAGTACGTCCCCCTGGAGCTCGACTTCGTCCACGAGGCGGACAACGCCGAGCGCATGGGTGCGCACCTCGCCGCGCGCCCGGATGTCCTCGTGCCGCCGGTCGTGCGCGAGTGGAGCACCCGGCGCCTCCTCGTGATGGACTACGCGCCGGGCGTGCGCGTGACGGACGTCGCCGGCCTCCGCGCCCTCGGGCTCGACCCGCCCGACGTGGCGCGCCGGCTGCTCGAGCTCTTCTGCGAGCAGCTCCTCGTGCACGGCTTCTTCCACGCCGATCCGCACCCGGGGAACATCCTGGTGCAGCCCGGCGGACGCCTCGTGCTCCTCGACTTCGGCCTCGTGAAGGACCTGCCTCCGGGCTTCCGCGAGGGCATGCTGCGGCTCGTCGCCGCGATCGTCACCGGCGACGCACCGGCGGTGGCGGCCGCCTTCCGCGCGCTCGGCTTTCGGACGCGCGACGATGGCGACGAGAGCCTCGCCTGGCTCGGCGAGGCGTTCCTCGGGTGGGCGATCCGCAACGGCCGCGCCTACGCCGACCCCGAGATGCTCGCGCACTTCGGCGCCGAGATGCCGCGCCGGCTCGGCACGAACCCGCTCGTCGAGATCCCCGGCGACGTCCTCCTCGTCGGGCGCGTCATGGGACTCCTCTCGGGTATCGGCAAGCAGCTCGGGTCGCAGGCGGACGTCGGCGCGATCCTGCTGCCCTACCTCGTCGGCGCCGCGGGCTAGATCAGCGAGGGGCTCCACCCCTCGCCCCGGCGGGCGAAGCCCGCCGGGTCCTCACTCCCCGCTCGCTTCGCTCGGCCGCGCGCCCGGCGCTCGCGGAGATTCCATCTCGAGTCGCGCTCCTGACTAGCCCACCACGGGGTGGCGGGAGCGAAGCATGGTGCGAATCTGCTTGAGGAGCACGTCGGTCTCGAGGTTCACGGGCTCGCCCGGCTTCAGGTCGGCGAGCGTCGTCGCCGCGAGCGTGTGGGGGATGAGCGCGACGGTGAACGAGCCCTGACGGCAGGCGAAGACGGTCAGGCTCACCCCGTCGACCGCGATCGCGCCCTTCTCCACCAGGTAGGGCCACACGGCGCGCGGGGCGCGGAAGCGGTAGGCGAGCCAGTCGCCGTTCGGCGTGATCGCCTCCAGGCGGCCGACGGCGTCGACGTGTCCCTGGACGACGTGGCCGCCCAGGCGATCGCCCAGCTTGAGCGCGCGCTCGAGGTTCAGCCGGCGCCCGATGGGCAGCCTGCCGAGCGTCGTGCGGGCGAGCGTCTCGGGCGAGAGGTCGGCCATGAACCGCGTGCCGGCGCGGCGCACGACGGTCAGACACGCGCCGTTCACGGCGATGCTCTCGCCGACGGCGAGCCGCGCGAGCGGACGCGCCGTCGCGATCGTGAGACGCGCCCCGGCACCGCTCGGCTCGCGCCGCTCGAGACGGCCCGTCGCCTGGATGATGCCGGTGAACACGGCGCCCTGGACGATCTACTTGGGACGGTAGAAGAAGCGGCCGAGCCAGGACTCGCGCTCGCGCGGCGCGAGCGTCTCGAGCTCGCCCCGGTCGAGCCAGACACCCTGGCAGGCCGGACACTGGTCGACGGTGACCCCCTGGTACACGACGGGGGCGAGCCCCTTGCCGCAGCGCGGGCAGCCGAGCGGCTCGGCATCCTCCCGCCGGTCCCTCAGGCGCGCGAGCAGCTCGCGGTCCCGTTCGGCGAAGTAGCGGTCCTCCTCCGCCTTCTCCTTCTGGTACAGCTTCTCGCCGAGCCGGTCCTTCTCATCCGCCATCTGCTCTCCTCGTCCAGCGGGTGACCGCGTGGCGCATCTGGTCACGCAGGCGGCGGGCCCAGTCGAATTCGCTGCTGAGGACCGTGAGGCCGCCGAAGATGACGGGCAGCCCCGGCCCGGGGACCCCGGGCAGGGCGAGCACCACGCCGACCGCGACGAGTCCTATCCCCACCGCCACCCGGCCGGCGCGCATCGTGTGCCGCAGCATGACGCGTCACTCGAGCGCGGTGAGACGGCGGGAGCCGGCGGTCGACATCGGGGGATTCTAGCGGCGCGCGCGCGCCGCCGTCAAATGCGGCGCGGTTGTTGCGGCGCGGTTGTTGCGCTGGTCCCGCGGGTGTATGCGGCGCCCGTGATCCCGCTCCGCGACACGATCCCGTCGTCCCGCGTGCCGGTGGTCAACTACACGATCATCGCGGCCAACGTGGCAGTGTTCGTGCACGAGGCGACGCTCGGCCCGCGGGTCGAACGGTTTCTCTTCGACTACGGGCTCGTCCCGAGCGAGTTCACGGTGACGACGCTCGTGACGAGCATGTTCGTTCACGCCGGTTGGATCCACATCCTCGGCAACATGCTCTACCTCTACATCTTCGGCGACAACGTCGAGGACCGGCTCGGGCACGTCCGCTACGCGGTCTTCTATCTCCTCTGCGGCGCGGCGGCCGGCGCGACGCATGCGCTCACCGCGGTGCATTCGAGCGTCCCCGTGGTGGGAGCGAGCGGCGCCATCGCGGGCGTCTCGGGGGCCTATTTCCTGTTCTTTCCGACGTCTCGCGTCGTCACGATCCTTCCCATCTTCCTCTTCATCCAGATCGTCGAGATCCCCGCGGTCTTCTTCCTCCTCATCTGGTTCGTCTGGCAGGTCGCCTCGGGCGTGGCGACGCTCGGCGCCGCGTCGCACGGCGGCGTCGCCGTGTGGGCGCACGTGGGCGGATTCATTGCCGGGATGATCGTCGGGCCGGCGCTCGGCCGGCGGCGCGAGGGTTGACAGGAGCGGACGGATCCGGCCACCGTAGGTGCGGCGTGGACACGCGCGAAAAGATCCTCGCGACGGCGACGCGGCTGTTCTCGACCCAGGGCTACGCCAATACCTCGCTCTCGCAGGTCGCCAAGGAGGCCCAGGTCTCCAAGGCGCTGATCTTCTGGCACTTCGAGAACAAGGAGAAGCTCTTTCGCACGGCGCTGCAGCGGACCCTGGAGCCCTACTTCATCAACGTCGTCGACGACCTCGAGGGGCTGTCCGAGGTCGACCAGATCAAGCGGCTGATCGACCAGTACTACGCGTTCGTCTCCGAGAACCTCTACTCGGTCAAGTTCGTCGTGAGCCTGCTCCTGCGCGACGAAAAGCATCCCGACGACCTCATCGGGCACGTGAACGAGCTGCACCGCGTGTATCGCAACCTGCTCGCCGACATCCTCGACAGCGGCCGCCAGAAGGGGATCTTCCGCGCCAGGATCGACCCGCGAATGGACGCGGCGCTCATCATGACCGCGCTGCACGGCATCCTCGTCCAGGGGTTCATGGGCCACGCCGCCCCCGAGAACTCCGAGGCCCTGCTCCAGCACCTGAAGGCCTCGCTGGTCGACACCCTGGTCCGCTGAGCGACGCTCCCGCGGCGCCGGAGCTCGCGCGGGCTTGACAGGGGGAAGGGCGGGCCCGATACGGGGGGCCCGTGAGGGCCGTCCGCGCATGCCGGCTCGTCCTCGCTCTGGGCGCCGCGCTCCCCGGTGCGGCGAATGCATTCTTTCTGGATGCCGCCCAGGACTTCGAGCTCCGGGCGCGTGCCTACACCGAGGGCGCGCTGGCGGCCGAGCATTCCGCGCCGCAGACCGTCCCGAGCCGCGCGCCGCTGCAGCTCATCTCGCACCGCACGTTCGTGAACCCCGAGCTCGAGGGGAAGCTCGCGCCCTACCTGCCGCCCGGGCTCGACGACGTCTCCTTCCGCCTGGCGCTGTGGGGGTTCTACGACGGCGTCTACGACTACGGCACGGGCCAGTACGACCGGGCCCGCCAGAGCCTGAAGGCGCGCTTCACCGAGGGGCGGACGGACACCGCGCCGGTCACGCGGACGGACGAGCTCCGGGACACGCGCAAGATATACACCTATCAGCCCGACCCGGTGCTCGGCCGCGACAACGACCCGGGCGACGTCGCCGACCTCCCGTTCCGCATCAACGAAGCGTACGTGAACCTCGCCAGGGGTCCGCTCTTCCTGCGCATCGGGCGCCAGGCGATCTCGTGGGGTGAATCGGACACGATCGCGCTACTCGACCAGTCGAACCCCTTCAACCTGACCCTCGGCCTGCCCGGCATCTTCCAGGACATCGACGAGGCGCGCATCCCGCTCTGGACCCTGCGCGGCACCTACAGCCTGTTCCACGACTGGGGACCGCTGTCGGGCGGCTTCCTGGACGCCTACCTCGTCCCGGGCAGCATCGACACCACGGTGAGCCAGACGCCCATCCCGACCGCGAGCCCCTACTCGCCGCCCGAGACCGATCCGCAGCAGTTCGTCGACGCCTTCACGGCCTTCATCCCGCCCGCCGTCCGCAACGTCCTGATCAAGTCCGCCCTCGGCGGGCTCCAGTTCGTCCAGTACGATCACCTGCCCGCGCGGACGATGAGCAACAGCCGCTACGGGGCCCGGCTGGGGGCGATCGTCGACCGGGACTACACGACGAGCCTCTGGTTCTACCGCACGATCGCGCAGACGCCGGTGCCCCGCTTCCTGCCGCTCGACCTGTCGCGGGCGCCGCTGATCGTCGGCCCGAGCGGCAAGGGGCCCTCGCAGCTCATCACCGAGACCGTGCACGGCCTCACCACGGTCTTCGGGAGCGCCGTGAGCTTCTACAGCGCGCCCGTCAACGGCATCATCCGGGGCGAGGTCGAGTACTTCCTCGACGAGCCGGCCTTCATCCCGTCGGAGAACATCCCCTTCGAGCGGCTTGCGCGCCAGGCCGCGCTGCGCAAGTTCCTCGCCCTCGCCGGCGTCCGGCTGCCGGCGGGCCCGATCGCCGGTACCGTGCCGCGCGCCGACTTCCTCCGCTGGGAGCTCGGCTACGACCGCTTCTTCTTCTTCCGCCCGCTGAACCGCACGAACAGCTTCACGCTCGTCACGGCGCTCGTCGGCTCGTGGAACCTGAGCGAGACGTTCACCGAGGAGGACTTCCGCTTCTACGGCCAGCGAAAGCCCTCCGACACGGGGCTGAAGACGGGCGCCAACGTGAACCAGCTGAAGGCCATCACCGACCTGCCGAAGCTCCACACGGTCGACACCGACTTCGTCGATCTGAAGCCCGTCGAGTCGTTCGTCCAATCGACCTTGCAGACCGACTACCTGCACGGCCGCCTGACGCCCCGGGTGACGGCGATCATCAACCTGCGCGGCACCTACGCCTTCCCGTTGGGCCTCACGTACCGCTACTCGGACTCGCTGATCTTCGACCTCAAGTACGTCATCCTGGCGGGCGGCTTCTTCCAGACCGGCTTCTTCCGCGACCGCGACCAGGTCTCGGCGCGCATGACCGTCCTTCTCAACTAGATCAGCGAGGGGCTCCGCCCCTCGCCCCGGCGGGCGAAGCCCGCCGGGTCCTCACTCCCCGCTCGCTTCGCTCGGCCGCGCGCGCGGCGCGCGCGGAGATTCCATCTCGAGTCGCGCTCGTAGCTTGCCGCGCGCGTGCTGTCGTTCGCGTGAGCGAGGGGACCGGCCCGGCTCCCGGTCCCGCCTTGGAGCTGAAGCCTCCCCCCGTAGCTTGGGGCGCGCGCGGAGGCTCGGGAGGTCGCCGTTCCGGCCCCCTCGCTCCCGCGCCGCGCGCCGCGCAAAGCCAGTCGCCGCGGTGCCGGCGAGGGGTGTCAGCGGCGTGCAAGGCGGGAAGGGGCGCCGCCGGCGGGGCCCCGGCGCGTCGCGCCGCCCCGCCAGGCCCGCCGGACCCACGCGTTTGACACCCTGCGACCGGCTCTCATAGTCTAGATAAATGATCGAGGCGCCGCAGGGCGGGAGGGTCCGGGAGCCCGGCCGGCCCGCCTTGGGCGACTGGGCGAAGAACGTCGCCGAACGCGCGCTCGACCGGGCGGCCCGCCAGCCGGCGTGGGGCCGCCGGGGAAACCGCGAGAAGGAGCTGTTCGCGCTCCGCGCGCAGCACGTGCGGACGCTGTTCCGGGTGCTCGAGACGCTCGCCGCGGCGGTCAACATGGAGGCCCGTTCCACGCTGATCGCGGTCGAGAAGACGCTCAACCCGAAGAACCTGGGCGGCATCGAGGTGCCCGACGGGGCCCGGTTCGTGCTCAAGTTCCTGGAGCGACGGCTCGAGGTGGTGGTGAGCCCGCTGGTCAACATCGGCGGGCGTCCCGCCCCGGTCGGGGCCCTGGCGACCGCCTCGGTCATCCAGTACGACCCGGCGGATCCCTCGGGTGCGGACTGGTTCGACGTCACCCTGCGCGAGGACGGGACGTGGGTCCGCAAGATGCCCGACGGCGAGGCCACGCTGCCCGCCTTCGGGGAGAAAGAGGCCCGCCGCCTGCTCGAGTGGCTGGTGGGCTGAGAGGCAGTGCACGATCAGCCCGCGGCCGCCCCCCGCGACTTGAGCGCCGCGACGTAGAAGGCGTTCGCCACCTCCAGGTCGTAGGCGCCCCAGCTTCCCTTGATGTCGACGGGGACCGCGGCGAGGTGGCCGATCGCCTC